>Ga0181422_1000404_pt1 | contig 14012 bp, 18 predicted proteins | sample 45SPOviralmetaG_FD_130147 | JGI IMG/M metagenome (GOLD analysis project Ga0181422, IMG submission 130147) | Marine viral communities from the oligotrophic San Pedro Time Series (SPOT) site, San Pedro Channel, CA, USA - 45 SPOT_SRF_2013-07-18 | ecosystem: Environmental > Aquatic > Marine > Strait...
AATAATGAATATTAAGGGGTCTTAGTATTAGTTAAAATGTTAATTAGTTTACTTTGACTGTTACTGATCTTCTGTTTTGAGACCAAGCTAAAGGTGTTGAGGCAGCGTTAACTGGTTTTTCTTTACCATAACTAATTACTGAAATTCTTTTTCCAGAAATCCCGTAAGTCATTAAATAATCTTTAGCAGCGTTGGCTCTTCTTTCACCTAGCGCTAAGTTATATTCTCTTGTTCCTCTTTCGTCGGCATGACCTTCTATTGTAACGTTAAGCTTTTTATTCTTTCTTAAAAAAGTAGCTTGTTTTCTTAGTGTTGCTCTTGAAGCTGTAGTTAATGAAGATTTGTTAGTTGCAAAAAATACTCTGTCAGGAACTCCTGAAGCCAAGTATTTTACTGTTTCTTTTCCTGTGTAAGCGTCGTCGCTTGCAGTTCCAGATTTTTTAGCTGTGGAACAGGCACTTAGTAATAAAGTTGTAAAAATTACTAGTAGTACATTTTTTAAATTCTTATTAAATATCATTTTTATCCCCTAGGTTTAGTTAATTGGTTTATTTCAAATTATTCGTTATTATTCAAGTACATTTTACATAAAATACAACCTCATTTAGTCAATAAAGAAGACCAAGATGGGTCTGAAGCGTCAGTTTCGGTTTTCAGTTGTCTTTCATTATAACCTGTAATGTCAATTGACCATAGTTTTGCAGTAAAACCTTCTCCTTTTAAACCAGATTTTGTTTCTCTGTAAAATACTATAACTCTACCATTTGGTGACCAAGATGGAGCTTCTTGATAAAAGTTTTCAGTTAATAATCTTTCGCCGCTTCCATCAGTTCTCATAACGCCGATATAGAATTTACCTTTTCTCATTTTTGTAAAAGCTATTAAATCTCCCCTAGGAGACCATACTGGCGTTCCATAAATACCATTGCCAAATGTTATTCTTTTTACTCCAGTTCCATCACTTCTCATGACGTAAATTTGTTGCAAACCACTTCTATCTGAATTAAATGCAATAAATTTTCCATCAGGGGAAAATGATGGAGAAGTATCGATTGAAGAATGGTCGGTAATTCTCTCAACTACTCTTGACTCTAGGTCCATTGTAAAAATATCTGAATTTCCATCTTTAGCAAAACTCATTACAATTTTTTTTCCATCTGGTGAAAATCTAGGAGCAAAAGTCATTCCTGGAAAATTTCCAACAACTTCTTGGGTTCCTGTTTCAATATCAAGCAAGTACACTCTTGGCATATTTCTAAAATAAGACATGTAAGTAACCATTTGGTTTGTTGGATTAAATCTTGGAGTTAACACAAGTTCATTACCTAACGTCAAATATTTAGTCTTGGCGCCATCTTGATCCATAATAGCTAGTTTTTTAATTCTTTGACTTTTTGGTCCACTTTCAGCTACATAAATTATTCTTGTGTCAAAATACCCATCTTCGCCAGTTAGTCTTTCATATATTTTATCAGATATAATGTGAGCAACTCTTCTCCAGTTAGATGGCGTCGTTGTAAAAGCTAATGCTGTCATTTCTTTTGCAGCTGCTAAATCCCATAATCTAAACTCGACCTTTAATTTTTCATTTTTTATTAAAATTTTTCCTGTTATTAATGCCTGAGCTTTAATTAATCTCCAATCTTCAAATCTTGGTTTTAAATGAGCAATATCTGGTTTTTGAACAAATGCTTCTTTTTTTAAAGGATTAAATAAACCTGTTGCTCTGAAGTTATTTTCAATTATTTCTGAAATGTTATTACCTAAATCTTTAATTTTTATACCTTTATAATCTTCTGATTTAATATCTACATGCAAAGGAGAAACAGCAATTGGTAAAGGATCTAGATTTCCCCTTGTTATATCAACTTCTATCAAAGCATAAGATTTGCTAATTGAAAAAAAATTCAAAAAAATTATTAAAATTAATTTTTTCATACTAACCTCTCAGCATTTCTGTTGGGTTGAAGTTTAATTGAATTTCTTTCCATTTATCATAGCCTGTAGGTGGAACTTTTAACGGCTGACATAATCTAACCGCTCTTAGAGCACTTTCTGCTAATACTTTATAAAATTTTTGACCAGGCCTGTTCATTCTCTGGTGGTCGAGAATTTCGGACTTTGAAATAGTTCCATCTTTTTTTAAACTAAGTTTAATTCTTACAAGTAAGTCTTCATCATAAGGTAAACCCAGTGGCACACTCCAGCAACCAAATATTTGGGCTCTTAAAGCATCTTCTTCTGAAAGTGTTAAACTAGAGGCAAATGAATTTTTTTGACTACTTTGAGTTATTTTATCTGTTTTTTTTTGTTTTACTGCCTCTTCTTCTTTTGCTTTATCAATTAAAGCAGCGATTTGATTGGTGTCTACGATTTCCTTTTTTTCGAATTCTGAAGATTGTCTGATTTCAGGTTTAACTTCTTCGGGATTTTGTTTTTTTTTAACAATTTTTTTTTCTTCTTTTTTTTCATTTGGCAAAGGTATTCTATCTGGTTTTTCTTTTGCTTTAGCAGCCGGAGGAGCTTGCTCTGAAACTAATCTTTCTTCTTTTTTTTTTGTTTCTTCAATAATTTTTCTTGCTTTTGGAGCGTATGGAATATTGGTTTTGTCAGAAATTTGAATAAGTTCTACTGAAACTATTGGGGGTAAATCTATAGGCTCTCTAAGCATAAATGGTAAACTTAAAATAGTTAATAAAATCATTACTGAATGAAAGGTTAAAGAGTAAATTAAACTTCTTATCATAATTCATCCTAATTTTTATAAGGTTCAGAAATAAGAGCAACTTTAGAAAATCCTGCACCTGAAAGTGTTCCCATTACTTCGAGAACCCTTCCGTAATTGATATTTTTATCACCTCTCACATATATTCTTGTGTCAGTTCTATTTTTAGCTATTGCTAAAAGTTTTGGTATCATTTTTTGGTAAGTTACCTGATGTTCTTGAATATAAATTTCACCTTTTGAATTTATGCTCAACGTCAGCGGTTCTTGATCATCTGGCAAGGAGTCTGCTGCCGACTCGGGTAAATCTACCTGAACACCTACAGTCAATAATGGTGCTGTTACCATAAATATAATTAAAAGAACTAACATAACATCAACAAAAGGTGTTACATTTATTTCGCTCATTGGTTCTTTTCCTGAGCGATTAAATTTAAATGCCATTACTTAAATTATTGATAAAAATCTTTTTGAAAAATTTTCTACTCTTGAAAAATATTTCTGTGAGTCACTATTAAATTTATTGTAAGCTACTACAGCTGGTATTGCTGCTAATAAACCTAATGCAGTTGCAAATAACGCTTCAGCTATTCCTGGTGCTACAATAGCAAGACTCGTATTTCTTGATATAGCAATTGACTGAAATGAATTCATTATTCCCCAAACTGTTCCGAATAAGCCAATAAAAGGTGCAGTTGAACCAACGGTGGCAAGAAACGTAAAATTTTTTTCTACTTTTCTCATTTCATTATCTGTCGCAATTTCCAGTGCTCTTCCAACTCTTGCTGCTTGAACAGCTGAAGATTGTCTTTTTGTTTTTAACAGCTCGGCCATAGCAGATTTAAAAATTAATATTGCCGGGTCTTTAGAATTAACTGGTAGACTATTGTTAAAACTCTCTGCAGATTTAGTTTTCCAAAACTTCTTTTCAAAATCTTCAATAGATTTGTTGATTTGTTTAAATAATTTAAATTTATCAAATATAAGAGCCCATGAAAAAATCGAAGCTGCTATTAATAAAATAATTACAAATTTCACAACAAAGTCGGCTCTTAAAAAAAGTTTCCATAAAGAAAAATCTGTTGCCCCACCCAATCCTACAACTTGTGCTGCTATATCTTGTTCCATTAAAGTTAATTACTTTTAGATTGTGTCATGAATTTGGCGCTTTTTATCAAATAGGTATTAATTATTATCTATTAGCCTTGTCTCACTGTAAAATCTAGCTATTAAAATAGCATCAGATTTATTTACATCTTTTTTTTTAGCTAACTCATTAGATAATTTTGGGTACATTTCTATTGCTTTTGTTCTACTGGAGTCTTTTGATGAATTGATAAGTTCAAAGTGTTTTTTCCATTTAGATGGTCTAACAAAAAATATAGGTAATTCTAAAGCGGCACAAATACCTTTGATTGCCCCAAAAGTTTGACCAAAATTAAACATACTGGTAACGCCCTGTCCTGGCATTGCATTAACTTGTTCAACAACAACAGCTACTTCTTCATTAGATTTAATATTCTCTTTTATCAAAGTAACAAGCTGGGCACTATTTAATTGTCTTTTATTTTTTTTTCCCTCTGGCATTACCGGAATATCAAAAATATTTAAAACTTTATTATTTTCTAAAACTGCAATTCCTCCGCTTAAACCAGGATCAATTCCTATAATTTTCATATTTGAACTTTTTCTAAATTTGCGTTGGTAAAAATATTCTGTACATCATCTAATTCTTCTAAGGCGGTTAATGCATTAAGGGCTTTTTCACTTTGTTCCTTATTCAAATCTATTAAATTAGTGGCTCTCCACTCTATTGCAAAATAAGAAAAAATATCTATTTTTTTTTCTAATATAGTTTTAATTTTATAAAAATCCTCTTTTTCAGTAATTATTTCAAAATAATTTTTTAAATTAATACAATCTTTTGCTCCTGCATTAATTGCTATTTCAAAGGCCTCTTCTTCATTTATTTTATTCTTCTCGAATTGAATTATTCCGCAATTACTAAACATATGGGTTACAGATCCTGACTCACCTAATCTGCCCCCATTTTTTTGTAACACGGTTCTAATACTTGAAGCTGATCTATTTTTATTATCTGTTAAAGTTTCAATTATAAACGCGACATTAGATGCTCCAAATCCCTCATACCTTAAACTTTCATAATTTTTGTCCCCACTCATTTCTGACTTGCTAATAGCTCTTGCGATGTTGTCTTTAGGCATGTTTGCTTGTTTGGCTGCTTGAATGGCTGTTCTTAACCTAGGATTCATATCGGGATCTTTATCCCCTAGTTTTGCAGCTACAGTTATTTCTCTAGAAAGTTTTGAAAATATCTTTGACCTTTCTTTATCGGCTCTTCCTTTTTTATGTTTAATTCCAGCCCAGTGTGAATGTCCAGCCATATCTATTTTATTAAACTGCCGCCTAATATAAATCTATTAACTTTCTTCGCAAGTCCAGTGTCGTGATCACACTCCACGATTAAACCTGACAATGTTCCCTCGCCATCAGATGGAAAATTTTTAACAAAATCTTTATCTCTTAAGAATTTTTTAATGAGCTTTCTTTGTTCATTCCAATGACTGAATTGTAGTCACCACACATTCCGATATCAGTTTGATATGCCGTACCATTGTCTAGTATTCTGGTATCTGCTGTTGGTACATGCGTGTGTGTTCCAACAACGCAAGTTGATGATCCATCAAAAAAATGTCCTATGGCCATTTTTTCACTTGTAATCTCTCCATGAAAATCCACAACTAAGAAATCTAAATTTTTTTTTAAAACAAATTTCTCTTTAAGAGCTTTTGCTTCTTTAAAAACATTATTCGATTTTCTCATAAATGCATTTCCCATTAAATTAATTACACCAATTTTAAAATTTTTGTTTTTAGATGTATAAATCCCATGACCATTTCCTGGAGAGTCTTCAGGTAAATTTGCTGGCCGCAAAAGTCTATTTTCTTGATTAATATAATCTACTGCTTCTTTTTTATCCCATATGTGGTTTCCTGAAGTAATTACATCTACACCGTATTTAAAAAAATCTTCAGCTATTGCTTTTGTAATTCCCAACCCATCATCAGCTGCATTTTCTCCATTAACAATTACAAAATCTAAATTATCTTTTTTAATTATATTATGTAAATTATCTTTTAATGCCTGTCTGCCGGAAGGACCCATGATATCGCCTAATATTAGTATTTTCATTTCATTAAACCTTTTTCGGTTAAAATAAAGTCTAGTTTTACATCGTAACTTGAAATAGGAAGTTTATCGTACCTTTGAAATGAAAATGCAACACCGACAGTTAAAATTTTATTAAATTTTTTTAATAATGAGCTTAAATATCGATCGTAAAAGCCTTTACCATAACCTAACCTGTATTTTCCTTTATCAAATACTAATAAAGGAACTAACATAAGATTTGGTATTCTTATCTTAGACTTAGTAGGTTCCAACATACCAAATTTATTGACTGTCAAAACTTCATTTTTTTTCCATTTAGAAAAATGAATAATTTTATTCTTTGCTATTCTTGGAAGCAATATATTATTCTTAGAAAAATATTTGTCTTCAAAAATTTTTAAAACATTTAATTCAAAAAATGATGGGTAATATATTGCTAAATTAATTTTTTTATTTAAGAAATTATATTTAATTAATCTTTTTAATGGATTAAAAAAATTTTTATCAATGTCGTGATATTTTTTTTTTCTAATTCTTAAAAATTTTTTTCTTATCGAATTTTTTTCTAACATCTACTGTATATTAGACAATGACTCTGTATTAGAAATGATTTTCTCAAGCGATTGAGTAGTTTTATCTATCATTGACTCATATAAAGAGTTGTTTTCTTCTATAGTTTTTTTAAAGTTATCCAATTTTTCGTTTAATTTTTTTATTTCAACGTTTTTATCATCTTTATATTGTATTGCTAAAGATTTAATTTCTTTAAATTTATTTGTAATTTCATCTAGCTTATTTTTTTGATCTGTTACCTTTTGTTTTAAATCGAAATATTCATCAATTAATTGAATTGTAGTTATTAATAAAAGTTTATTTTCTCCGATATTTCCGAGCTTATTCTTTAATTCTAAATATTTCGTGTCTAAAAATTTAGTTAATTTTTTTAATGAGTTTTCTTGCCCATCATCACAAGAAAGTATGTAGTCTTTATTATTAAATTTTATGCTTACATTTGCCATTTATCAATTTCGCTCACTAAATTTTCTGTCTCTTGACTTAATTCCTCTATATCTTGATTAAATTTATCTTCTAATTCAGATTTTTTATTATTCTCTAATTGTAAATTTTTAATTTTTTCTTTTAAATACTTATGTTCTCTTAGTAATTCTTGATTTTTTTTTTCAATTTCATTTTTTTGTCTAAATAATTCATTCTTTTCAGTTCTTATTTTTTCAAGTTCATAGTTTGGTTGTGAATAACTTAGAGACAAAGAATTTAGTTTTTCTATAAGTTGGTTTAAATTTTTTTCTTTTTTATTAATATTGCTCATAATAATTTATACCATATTATTGATATAGTTAGTTTAAGTCTATATAGGTATTTAAAAGTGAGTGTAAAATTTAATCAATTATCCAACGCAGTAAGATTTTTATCAATTGATGCTGTGCAAAAAGCAAACTCTGGTCACCCTGGTATGCCAATGGGTATGGCTGATGTAGCTACAGTTTTATTTAAATACCACCTCAGGTTTAATCCACAAAATCCGAATTGGATAAACAGAGATAGATTTATTTTATCTGCTGGTCATGGATCAATGCTTCTTTATTCCTTACTATACTTGAGCGGTTACAAAAGTGTTTCAATTGAAGACATAAAGAATTTTAGAAAACTTAATTCAATTTGTGCCGGCCATCCAGAATACAAGAAAGGAACTGGAATTGAAACTACCACAGGCCCACTTGGTCAGGGTTTAGGTAATGCAGTAGGCATGGCAATCGCCGAAGAAATTTTTAAAAAAAAATTTGGATCAGATTTAATTAATAATAAAACTTACGTAATAGCTAGCGATGGTGACTTAATGGAAGGAATCAGTCATGAAGCTATGAGCTTGGCAGGACATTTAAAATTAAAAAATCTAATAGTATTTTTTGATAATAACAAAATCTCAATTGATGGGTCTACATCTCTTAGTGTTTCGGACAATTATAAAAAAAGATTTGAGTCCTATGGATGGCATTTTATAGAAGTTAATGGCCACAATGAGAAACAAATCTCTAAAGCTATTTCTAAAGCATCTAAATCTAATAAACCTACTTTAATATCATGTAAAACTATTATTGGATTTGGCTCTCCTAACAAATCTGGTAAAGCCTCCTCGCATGGGTCACCGTTGGGAGATGATGAGATTAATTTAGTAAGAAAAAAACTAAAATGGAATAATCAGCCATTTGAAATACCTGAAGAAATCTTAAAGGAGTGGAAAAAAATTGGAGATGAGGGTCAAAAACTTGAAAAAAAATGGCAGGATAAATTAAATAAAAAAAATCCTAAAATAAAATCTGAACTTAAGAACAATTATATCGACTCTGATCTTGGTGATCTTGAAAAACTTATTGAGAAAGAAAAAACAAAATATTTTGAGACTCAGCCTGGTTTAGCAACAAGACAATGTTCTATGAATGCCATTGAAATTATTTCTACTATACTTCCTCAACTTGTAGGAGGTTCAGCAGATCTGAGTGGTTCTAATAATACTAAAACAAATATTTCAAAAATTATAAATTCAAAAAATTTTAACGGAAATTATATTCATTATGGTGTTAGAGAACATGGGATGGCTGCTGTGATGAATGGATTAGCTCTATATGGAGGAATAATACCTTACGGAGGAACTTTTTTGATTTTTTCAGACTACTGTAAACCTTCCATAAGATTGTCTGCTTTAATGGGTTTAAAAGTAATTTATATTTTTTCACACGATTCTATTGGCTTAGGAGAAGACGGGCCTACTCATCAACCTATTGAACAACTTGCTGGATTAAGAGCCATTCCAAATTTAAATGTTTTTAGACCTGCTGATATTAACGAAACTTTAGAATGTTGGGAGATAGCGTTGAAAAGTCATAATACCCCTAGCGCTATTGCGTTATCAAGACAGAAGGTCCCTTATATTAATCGTGAAAATTCTAAAAAAAATAAATGTGAAAAAGGAGCATACTTAGTAAATATTACTTCACATGAAAGTAGAGTAACAATAATTGCTTCAGGTACTGAAGTTGAGCTTGCTTTAAAAGTTCAAGATAATCTAAAAGTGAATAATATTCATTCAAAAGTAGTTTCAATGCCTTGTATGGAGCTCTTTGATAAACAGTCTAGTGAATACAAAAAAGATCTCATCGAAGAAGACTCTTTAGTCATTACACTAGAAGCAGGCAGTATTGCTCACTGGCAAAAATATATTAAAGTTAAAGGCGTTAATTTAGGAATAAATAAATTTGGTGAAAGTGCTCCATACAAAGAAGTGTATAATCATTTTAACTTAAATGAGGAAAAAATTACAGATATCATCCAAAAAAAATTAAGAGAAAAATAAAGTTAAATGGATGAAATAAATTTCTTTCCTGAAAATTTAGACATTAATAATAAAAAAATAATTCTTAGGTTAGATTTAAACGTACCTTTGAAAAACAGAACTATTCAAGATGATACTAGAATAGCCCTTTGCCTTCCTTTTATAAAAAGTTTAATCGATAAAAAAGCTAAAATAATCATCATAAGTCATTTAGGTCGACCAAAAGGGGTTAAAGTTCCTGAGTTGTCTTTAATGCCTGTTTATAAATATTTAAAAAAATCTTTAAAGACGAATGTATATTTTTTTATGGGAAATTTAGATGAAGAAGTCCAAGAAAAATTTTCTCACTTGGGAGAAGGTGAAATAGTATTGATTGAAAATATCAGGTTCTTTCAGGAAGAAACTAATAATGATGAAGACTTTTCAAAGAAATTAGGAGCTCTTGGTGACATTTATATTAATAATGCTTTTTCCTGCTCTCATAGAAAACAAGCTTCTATCCATAACATTACAAAATTTGTTGAAAAGTCTTTTGCAGGACCATTGGTAAAAAAAGAAATTAATGCCATCAATCTTGTAGTTCAAAATAAAAAAGAACCAGTTACATGTATTATCGGAGGATCAAAAATATCTACAAAAATTAATGTAATAACAAGTTTGATTGAAAAAGTTAATAATCTAATAATTGTTGGCGCTATGGCTAATAATTTTTTTGTCTTTAAAAATTTTAAAGTAGGAAAATCTTTAATTGAAGAAAATACAAAAGAAATAGTTAAAAAAATCTATGAAAAGGCTAAGCAAACGAACTGTAAAATTTTAATTCCAGAAGATTGTATAGTATCATCGAGTTTTGCCGGAAAAGGAGAAAGCAAAAGTTTAAGTATGGTTGACGAGAGTGAAATAATTTTAGATATTGGCCCTAAAACAATAGAGAGCATAAGGTACATAATCGATAAATCGAATACTGTTATGTGGAACGGTCCAGCAGGATATTTTGAAAATGAAAATTTTATGAAAGGGACAATGTCAATTGCTGAAATCATTTCCAAAAATACAATTAAGAAATCTTTAATCTCCATTTTAGGAGGTGGAGACACCCTTGCAGCAATTAATAAAAGCAAACAAGAACTTTTATTTACACACTTATCAACAGCAGGTGGTGCATTTTTAGAATATCTTGAAGGAAAAGACTTGCCTGGTCTTACTGTTTTAAAATAAATAAACACTATGTCACTTAATGAAATAGCAAAAAAAATGTGTGAGAAAGGCAAAGGAGTCTTAGCTGCTGATGAAAGCACTGGTACTATTGCAAAACGATTTAAAAGCATAAATGTTGAAAATATTGAAAAAAATAGATTAATTTTTAGACAAACTTTATTTAATTCAAATGCTATGAAAGATTACATCGGAGGTGTAATACTTTTTGATGAAACAATTAGACAAAAAACAACTACTGGACTAACTATTCCTGAATTAATTTCAAAAAATGGTGCTGTGCCAGGAATTAAAGTAGATAAAGGAGCCAAACCTCTTGCTGGATCAAGTGAAGAAACTATTACAGAGGGATTAGATGGTCTTAGAGAAAGATTAAAAGAATACTACGATCTTGGAGCAAGGTTTACAAAATGGAGAGCAGTTTATAATATTGGAGAAAAATACCCTTCATCACAATCAATTAAATCTAATGCACATGCATTAGCAAGATATGCGGCGTTGGTACAAGAAGCAAAAATGGTTCCAATTGTTGAACCTGAAGTGCTTATGGATGGATCTCATAATATTGAAAAATGCTATCAAGTTACAACAAATGTTCTTAATGAATGCTACAACGAACTTGAAGTTCACAAAGTTGATTTGAAAGGAATGGTGCTGAAGCCAAATATGATTTTACCAGGTTCGGATTGTAAAGATAAATCTACTTCAGAGGAAATAGCAAAAAAAACTTTGGATTGTCTTAAAAAAAACGTACCAAACGAAGTTCCAGGCATTGCATTTTTATCAGGCGGTCAGTCAGAGATTGAGTCCAGTAAAAATCTTAACGAAATTAACAAGATTAATGACACAAGTTTTTTAATTACTTTTTCTTACGGAAGAGGCTTGCAAGCAAGTGCATTAAAAGAATTTGGTAAAGATCAAACTAATATCGAAAATATTCAAAAAGCATTTAATCATAGAGCTAAAATGAACGGCCTATCCTCAAAAGGAGAATGGTCTCAAAAACTAGAAAAAGAGTCAACGGTCTAATCCAATTGAAGAAATTAGTATATTTAATTTCTCCTAGTAAAATAAATAAAAAATTTTATAGTAGACTTGATGCAGTCCTGTCTTACGGAAATGTGAAATTTTTTCAATTACGATTAAAAAAAATTGAAATTAGCAAATTTATTAAAATCATTAATAAAATTAAAAAAATTATATCAAAACATAAGGTAAAATTTATAATCAATGATAATTTTATGGTTGCATCAAAGTCTAAAGCTGATGGATGTCACATGGGTCAACTTGATGGTTCTGTTAAAATAGCAAAAAAAGTACTTAAAAATAAGATAATAGGAATTACTTGTCATAATTCAAAAATTCTTGCTAAAAAAGCAGTCAAAGATAAAGCAAGCTATTTAGCTTTTGGTTCTTTTTTTAAATCTAAACTTAAGCCTAACGCTAAAAAAGCAAATCTAAGTATTCTAAAATGGTCAAAAAAGAATATTAAAAAGCCAATTGTAGTAATTGGTGGAGTCAATAATTTAAATTATAAAAGATTAATTAAATTTGGAGCAAAATACATTGCAATATCAAGTTATATTTGGGATAACCCAAAATTAAAACCTGAACTAGCTATAAGGAAGTTTAAATGAAAATAACTGCAATTGAAATAAAGCCTGGAATGATAATTGAACATAAAAATGATTATTGGAATGTTTTAAAAACTCAACATGTTAAACCAGGCAAAGGTGGAGCTTTCAATCAAGTAGAGTTAAAAAGTTTAATTAAAGGAACTAAATTAAATGAGAGGTTTAGATCAAGTGAAACCGTAGAAAAAGCAGAAGTTGATGAAAAAAAATTTAACTTTTTATATATTGATGGAGATAACTGCCATTTTATGGATAATGTTACATTCGAGCAAGTTGAAATTTCTAAATCAATTATAGGAGAACAATATAAGCTTCTTAAAGAAAATTTAGAAGTCACAATTTCTTTTATGGAGGATAAACCAATCTCAATGGAACTACCAAATAACATAGAATGTATTATTGAAACAACTGATGCTGCAATTAAAAATCAAACTGCATCCTCTTCTTATAAGCCTGCTTTACTTGATTGTGGTATAAAAATTAACGTACCTCCTTTTGTTGAAAGTGGTGAAAAAATAATTATTGATACTCGCACACTAGAATATGTGAAAAGAGTTAGTTAATGAGATTAAACTCTCCTCAAATTAATTTAATAACAAGAGCTTGTTTGAAAGCATCAAGATCTTTAATAAGAGATTTCGGTGAACTTGAAAATTTGCAAGTTTCTTCTAAAGGACCAGGAGATTTTGTTTCATCAGCTGATAAAAGAACCGAAAAGATTATAATTGAAGAGCTACAAAAGGCACATCCCGAATTTGGAATAATCACTGAAGAGACCGGGATAATTAATAGATCAAACATTAAAAATAGATGGATTATAGATCCAATAGATGGAACAATGAATTTTTTAAATGGTATTCCTCAATTTGCAATATCTGTTGGATATGAGGAAGATAACGAAGTTATATGCGGTGTAATATTTAATCCAATTACAAATGAAATGTTTTGTGCTGAAAAAGGTAACGGTGCCTATCTTAATAATTCAAGAATAAGAGTTTCAAATAAAAAAAAAATTAAAGATGCGATGGTTGTTACAGGGGGGCCAAAACAAGCTAGCAAAATTAAAGACAAAATTTTTTCAGAATATATAAATGTTTCTAACAATGTGTCTAATATAAGGAAGTTTGGAAGTGCCGCATTAGATATGGCCTATGTTGCTTGTGGAAGATTTGATGGTTATTGGCAGAGAGAATTAAATTATTGGGATATTGCCGCTGGAATTGTAATTTTAAGAGAGGCTGGAGGATTTATTGATTTCTTTGATCAAGATCCTGGCTTACCAATAAAAAAGAATATAATTGCCTCAAATTCCAATATTCATGATGAATTAAAAGAACTTATAAATAAAAAAGATATTGAGTAAAAACAATTATTAATATAAAACTCCGTCCATGAAAAAGAACATACACCCAAATTATCATAAAATTAAAGTCGTAATGACTGATGGAACGGAATTTGAAACTCGTTCTACATGGGGAAAAGAAAATGACATTTTGAAGTTAGATATAGATCCAAAATCTCATTTTGCTTGGACAGGTGGTACTCAAAAAATCTTAGATAAAGGTAGAGTAAGTAAATATAATAAGAAATTTAGTAACTTAAGAACAAAAAAATAAATTATGACTGATACGCCTTTCATGCCAAAAGCTACTGCTGTTTGGTTAGTAGAAAACACTACTTTAACTTTCAAACAAATTGCAGAATTTTGTAATTTGCATGAGTTAGAAATAAAAGGAATAGCAGATGGTGATGTAGCTAAAGGAATAAAAGCTTATAATCCAATCTTAGCTGGCCAACTTTCTAGAGAAGAAATTGAGTCATGCTCAAAAGATTCTTCCAAGAAACTAAGCTTACTAAAAAAATTAGAGGAAGTTGAAATTAAAGAGAGAAAAAGA
>Ga0181422_1000406_pt1 | contig 13983 bp, 13 predicted proteins | sample 45SPOviralmetaG_FD_130147 | JGI IMG/M metagenome (GOLD analysis project Ga0181422, IMG submission 130147) | Marine viral communities from the oligotrophic San Pedro Time Series (SPOT) site, San Pedro Channel, CA, USA - 45 SPOT_SRF_2013-07-18 | ecosystem: Environmental > Aquatic > Marine > Strait...
AGCGTCCAAAGGGTCGCAATGTACGCAATCAGCCCCGCCAAGATAGCGCTAATGTAGACCACGAGCATGGTGAAGCCGGGTCCACGAGCGGTGCGCAAACCTTCCCACCTCTTCACGAAGAACGGCCAAAGAAGGCACCCAATCAACAGATACAACACCACCGTATCGACCATGGCAAAGACCGTGGCTATGAGGAAATGCAGTGGCTGTTCGCCAATGATCGAGAAGGTACCCGTTGAGGACACGAACCCAGCCAACATGACACCAAAGTACACCATGACAAACGTCGTCAAACCTACCCACCAGGGATTGCCGAGAAATTTATCCTCGCTGGTGTACGAACCCGACCGACACAACATCACCCACGCTTCGGTGAGCAGGAGCATCACCAACCAAACGATGAACGAAGTGACTGGAGAGAATCCTTTCCAGACCATGACCAACAACACCGAGGTAGCCATGAATCCACCATTGAGGCGCTGCTGGGCGATGGATTCACCGCGATTGAACCAAAAACCAACCACGCCAAGTCCCATCAAGAGAGCAAGCGGTGCCTCGTCGTATCCCCTGCTGGTCGAAAACATGAGAGCCGGACTCAACATCAGTAAAGCTCCCCATAGCGGTTCAAAACGAACGGTTGATGATTGATCTCGAGGACGACAGGACACCACTGCGGCGATCAAAACCAAGGACGCAATGGCCGTAATTTTCATGGCGGCCTCGCTGATGTTCCAAGGCGGGATGTAGCCATCGTATACCGTGCTGGAGTTGACGCTGGAAGAACCGCTGATACGCGGTGAACCCCATGACAAATCTTGATCATTGGACGTCTCGTCGTTCAATGCGTTGAGTCGAACATGCGCATCAAGGCCGAGGTCGCTATGAAAAGCAGCGTATACATGGAGAAGGATACCGAGAACGAAGACGACCGTCCACCGTCGGTGGTGAACGTTTTCTCCCTGCTCCATGAGGTGAACCACCTTTCATCTTGTCATGGAGGTTGCGGTTGTGGCGCCGAGAGAGAGATTTGAACTCCCGAGGGACAGGCCCACGCGATTTCCAGTCGCGCGCACTACCAGGCTATGCGATCTCGGCTCTAACCCCGGCGAACCCCAACCCTCGTTTAACCATCACCCTCCGGAGAGGACAAGTGTGACAAAGGAAGCGAAAGGACTCAAAGGGGCGACCTCTACCGTTGACCATGGGCGAGGAAGCGGGTGTTGAGGCCGGACCTCAAACGACCAATTCTGGCCTTCCGTTCCGCATGCTGGACATCACGCTCGCCAAGCCATTCCCCAACCATCTACCAATGGCCGATGTCATCAACACCGTTCGCAAGGAACTTGTCTTTCAATGGAAATTACTGAGAAGCGAGTGGAATCGAGCTCACTACATGACCATCGGCTTCGGATTTTTGGCCCTCCTTCTTGGTTCAGTTTCAACTGAACTTTGGAACGGAGGCGATGCTAAAATTACGGGTCTTGATGGAGTGCTGGCCATCAGCGGATTCCAATTCTTCCAGATACTCGTGTCCATCATCTGCTGGGGCTGGTTTGCCTATCAAGCCTTGATGCTGTTCCCGATCATGCGTGTTCATGCCATCTCGCTTTTGCTGATGTGGAACGGACTGATTGGTGCGCAAATATTCTTTCACCGAAACAACCCCAACTTCCCGGGAAGCTTCAATATCTCCGAAATGATGGAGGGCACTCTCGTCCTTCTCGTCGTGTTTTTCTTCCTCTTCTTCTTTTGGAAAGCCGTCGTAGAAACACGCGACTTGCACGTTGAAATCAACCACTTGCACGAAGATGTCCGGGTGATGGAAGAAGCACTTGCTGAGCACTCACTACGTGGCTGGACCACGGTCTTTGGTGCATGGATTCTGCTCATCATGGTCTCAGCATGGTCTGGATTACACCACGTTTCCTCCCTTGGAGATAGCAACGTGGGATTCCTGATACTGCACCTACTCACAGGCCTTCCGGCCATCCCATTGCTGTTGTTCGTGCTTTGGTACCCACAACGTATGCTGGGCAATCAAACAAGTGTTCGTACCCGGGCTGCCGTTGATGCCTCATTGGAAATGGAAGGCGATGGCCAACTGTACCAAGCCAGCAAAGCCACCTGCCCAGAATGCGGTGCGGCATCTGACCTTGGGCTAAGCCAATCCGGAGAACTCGTCCACCCCTGTTTGGCCGAAGGGTGCAAGGCAACAACCGTCGTTGGCACCAATTGTTTGGTGTGTTCGGAGCCAATGCCAAACCGCATCGCCTGTCCATCGTGTGGCGTCAATGCCCCCGCCCTTGACTACATGCCCGACCAGGAAGCGTGGTAAGATGTTTAACCGCAACAGAGAAGATTTTCCAACCCTTCGAGGGGAGCACGCACCTGCCTATCTTGACAACGCTTGTGTGACGCTTAAACCTCAATCGGTCATCGATGCAATTACTCGATACTACACGGAAACTCCAGGGTGTGGCGGGCGCTCAGTACATCGTTTTGGAACCGCGGTTTCAAAATCGGTCTCGGAAGCTCGAACAAAACTCGGTTCATTTCTTAACGCATCCAGCCCAAATGAAATCGTCTTTACACGAAACGCCACACATTCAATCAATCAAATCGCTCATGGCATGAAGTGGTCAAAAGGAGACATTGTCCTTACGACCGACAGAGAACACAATTCAAACCTCGTCCCATGGCTCCAGCTAGAACAAGAACAAGGCATCGACCATCGTGTTGTGGCCAGCCATGAAGACAACACGTTTGACATGGAGGCGTTTGAAGCAGCTTGCGCTGATGCAGGAAGTCGTTTGAAGATGGTCGCCATGAGCCATGTCGGCAATTTGGACGGCATTGAGATACCCATTGCTGAAATCACGAAGGTCTCCCATGACCACGGCGCTCTTGTTGCGGTTGACGGTGCTCAATCCACGCCCCACATGAACGTTGATGTGCAGGCATTGGACATCGATTTCCTATCGTTTTCCATTCACAAAATGTGTGGACCATCCGGAATGGGAGGACTGTGGGGTCGATATGAGTTGCTTGACGAACTTCGTTCCATTCAATCCGGCGGCCAGACCGTCAAAACGTCGTCTTACACCGATGCAACATGGGCTGCGCCTCCGGCTCGTTTCGAGGGAGGCCTTGGCAACTTCTCCGGAATGATGGCTACTGGAGCCGCCATTGATTACCTATCAAACTTGGACATGAATGCCGTCCACGAACATGAAATTCGTTTGAATCGCATCATGTCCAACGGCGTCAAAGACCTCTCCGGCATATCCATTATCGGTCCAGAAGATCCGAGCCAACGGGGAGGTATTTGTTCGCTCCTCATGGATGGATTACCAGCACACGATGTCGCCCTTCTGCTCGATGAAGCAGCCGGTGTCATGGTGCGAAGTGGCCAGCATTGTGTGCATTCATGGTTTGCGGACCGTGGACATCCGCAAGGTTCCCTACGAGCATCAGCCTACCTCTACAACAATGAGGAAGATGTACGTCGCTTTGTCGATACATTAACTGAAATAGTTCACACCTTGAGTTGATGGTATGGAACCGGCTGATTCAGGAAACGAATCGGTCGATGAAAGTAGCCATTTTTGGCAGACCCCCCAACCCTTTCAAGCAGAATTGGCTCCTGAGAGTTCAGACATACGCACCATCAAAATGATTGTCAGCATTACGCTCGGATTCACCCTCGTCCTAGCCACCGGATATTTGGCGGCGGTCATTTTGAGCGACGGAGCAATTCTCCTCCGGCCGAGTCAAGAAGCGCTTGAACGGCATGAAACCTACAATGATCTCATCCGGCCCGCTTCCGGAGATTTGACAGGCAACGGTATCGTTGCCTGCATCGTCGATTCAGGAATTGCCATTAACCACCCGGACCTTGAAGGCGTGAACATCGTAGGTTGGCGAGATTTCATCAACGGCAATGACAACCCCTACGATGACCATGGACACGGCACATCAATGGCAGGGCTACTCGTTGCAAACGGTTGGCTCAAAGGCATGGCAAAAGATGTGGACTTGCTGGTGGCCAAAGCCCTCGGAGATGATGGAAGCGGAAGCGATGCCATCGTGGCTGCTGCAGTGGATTGGTGTGCTGAGAACGGTGCCCACGTGATTTCGCTCTCATTGGGCGGAGCACCCAACATCCTCCCGTTTTCAATCGGATCAGGCCGAACTTCGGGGGACGCAGCGAGCGAAGCCATCGACGCTGGCATCTACGTGGTCGCTGCCGCTGGAAACGACGGTGAGGACGACGACGGTGATGTCGCCCACCCGTCAAGCGAAGCGGGTGTGATTTCGGTGGGTGGCGTGACCCTCAAAGGAACTCATTGGCCGGGCTCATCCAAAGGTGATAACAACGGTCGACTGCTTCCCCTCCCCATCCTTATGCCAAGAGGCGACCCAAACAAGAAGCCTGAGATTGTGGCTCCGGCCGAAGCGGTACCCGTATTGCTTGACAATGGCGGCTGGGGCTTGGCCGATGGAACCAGCGCAGCTACGGTGTACGTGACCGGTGCACTCTGCCTCCTTCTTCAAGAGAAACCATCGCTAAAGGCTGACGAATCCAGCGGTGGGTCCGACAACATCAACGCCGTGAAACAATGGCTGATGGAGAGTGCAATACCTGAATCTGGGCAGGTCACTCACGATGATTACTACGGATACGGGTTGCTCAATGTTTCCGGGCTGATTCAAGAAGCCACTCAAGATTGAACGGGCAACCATGCCACAAGTGTGCCCCCGAAAAGAGGCATGAATGCCAAATGATGGGTCGTTTGGGTTTCACCAACGACCTCGATCCAACGGTTGAACCCTGCGACCAGAGCCATGCCTGCCTCGTCGTCCTCAGCCACCTCGCCCGTCGGCATGTCTGGCTCCACCGTGAACAAAACACCGTTGGTATTCAATTGCGCAAGGTACGTAGAAACTAGCTCGGCCCGAACAGGAGAAGGCCCATCCACGATGATGACATCGTACCCCGGTTCAAATGGCGTTTGCGAGAGTTCTGAACCCGTTGCAGATGCCAAGGACCACGCTTGATGTTCGGCAGCGAGTTGAGCAGGGTCGCCAACGACTACGTTTGACCAGGCCAATGCGTCATACCGGGCGAGGAGTCGTTTCAGAATAACTCCGAATTTACCTCCAGGCTCGACCAAGGTAAGGGCATCAGGTACGCTACTCTTACGGTCAAAATCGTCAAGAATCCAAGCGGTACGATGCCCAATACTGGCACCAACCTCGAGCAGGGATTTTGGTTGAAGACGGCCAATGGCATCCCGCAGACGACGTAAGATTGACAGCGACCATGTTGACAACCCCATGTGTTGGAGTTGTTCATGGATATTGGCAGCAATGGCCGGTTCACTTTGGGGTTGCTCACTGTCTTTGGCCAAAATGATGCCAAGGAGGTCACTACGCTCAATCTCCCCAAACGGGTCGGACATGGTTTACGGTCCCCCATCTCCAACATCAAGGCTTGCACACCATCCAAGTCGGAGGGTTCAAACCAAGTGGGTTCAGCGCAAACAATGAGGGAAGCCGATGGATGAAGAGGTTGATTGGGATGAAGAGGAAGAAGTCCTCGACAATGCCACCTACTGTCCATCGTGCGATGAGATGACCGCCCACGACATTTTGCGAGAGAAGAAAGTAGGAATCGGTGCTGATTTCAAGGTACGTTGCCTAACCTGTCAACACGTCCACACCGTGGAATTTCGGCCGCCCCCACCAACCAACATTCCGTTTATCCTAACGGATGGTCCGGATTCTCAGCGCGTTGTCTTGGTGGTTGATGCCGATGAAGAATTCGTAGTTGGCGATGTGTTTGAAGAGGCAGAAATGCTATGGAGAATTCATCAAATTGAAACCAAATCCGAACAAATGACAAGCGCAGAATCGGCAAAAAACATTGCTCGAATTACCGCTCTGCGAACGGACATGGTTCGTGTTAAGCTCACCTTGACACGGGGTGAAGATTCAACGGCTGATGTCCTCGTCGTCCCTGAAAAAACCACATTCACCGGATCCCACCTCATGGAACACAAGGGAGAAACATGGCGCATTCGTGCAATTCACACCGGCACCGGTCGAACGCTGCGAGGGACTGTTAAGGCCCCTGACATCAAACGTATGTACCTCCATGAGCCACCAAACCCAGAACATTTCACTCCCCGGACCCCGCGGGAACGCAGACAAGCCTGGAAGGAAGGGCGGCTTGGGCACAACCCAAATCCCGAACGTCCAAAAGAACAAATCAAGAAGGGAGTCAACCCCAACCCACCTCGCCATCGTTCCAACAAAAAGAAACGGAACTAATCAGGGACGGTTGGTCCATGGCATCAAGAATGCCTTTGCAACTTGCGTCCCGATGGTTGGATTTTCTTTGAGGCGGCGAATGCTGTATTCGTACCATTTTTCTCCGTAGGGGATGTAGACGCGAGTTCGATGGCCCTCACTCAAGAGGCGGCGACGCAACGGACCGAGGACGCCGAGAAGCATTTGAAATTCGTACCCAGGACCTTTGTGATGGCGTTGTTGGCCAGCGTTTGGGCGTGGATCGTCAATACCCGGGCCCATGCTGTACGCCTTGAGGGCAGACAAGGTGTGATCGATAACCGGCTGGTCGTGGCTGGCCACTCCCACATACGCTCCTGCTGCAAACATGCGGTCAATGGCTGCGTTTGTGGCATCAACAATGTCACGATATCCTGTGAAGGAGATGTCTTCAGGCTCAAGATAAATTCCTTTACAAATTCGATAATCCGCAGCTGGACCCAGTTCTGTCTCAAGCGCATCAATGTCTGACAGCGTACGAAACAAGCGACCTTGCAAAACGGTTCCGACATTGGTGAGGCCTTCTTTGTGAAGAGCAAGAACGGTGTCAATGGTTTGTGTGGTTACTCGATGGTCTTCCATGTCCAAACGTACGAACATGTCTTCATCTGCGGCCATTTGAACGAGTTTTCGAATGTTTTTCATGCCTGCTTCTGGGTCAATGAGTAGACCAAAGGCCGTAGGTTTGATGCTCAAATTCGCATCAAAGCCGTGTTCCTGAATCGCTTTCATCACACGAATGTACTCCTCCAAGAAGAAGTTCGCTTCGTCCATAGACGAAATTTCCTCACCAAGCACATCAATGGTGAAGCATGCGCCCTCACTGGTAAGACGCTTCATCACATCAACGGCTTCTTCAAGACTCGCACCTGCAACATAGCGGCGGCTGACCCAGCGGACAAACCAACGAGGCATCCGAACGGTGGAGGCCACAACCAACTTGGAGAACCACCCCACCATGCACCTACCACTTCCAAGCCGCTCTTTGACCCTTTGTGCAATTCGTCAAGACTGCCCAAGACGTTCCTTGATTTGTCGCGTGGTTAGAAGGGGTACATTTTCAGAGGCTAAGAGGTCCCGTATCGCCTGTCTTTGCCATCCTTTGAACGCTTTTTTATCCATTGAGCAAACAAGCACACCACCAGGAAAGGCCTTTCGTGTAGAGGTCAAAGCGCCCAAGATAGATTGTTGCCACGTCCCATGTATCTGATCATCCTCATCACGTACGAACGGGAGAGCATAGGTGGCTAACATATGGCCAAGCCAAACGCCGTCCAAAGCTGCCAGTTGATTGGCTCGCGGGGCATAATGACCACCACCAAGGGTTACGAGCACAAGTTGGCCCTGATGGTCCACTGCGTTCCATTTGGTTTCTGCATCGTTGAGAAGCCCGTCACGAATAAGGTGGGCCAACACATCAGCGGCGCCACGGTGGCCCCAAGTGGCTTCGGTGGAACCCACTTCGATAAACAAGCATGGAACGTCAACGGAAGGACCGTGATGCGTGACCTCCAGCGACACATCAAATCCACCAACTCGAACGTCCTCAGCTGAACGTTTCAACAACATTTTCCACCACGGAGCCAGACGGGTTGAAGGCGGTGGGGGCGAACCCCCATAACCGCCATATTGCCCATGTTCTCCCAGAGGCAGGTGAGGTGTGCCAATGGGGTGCAAGGTCAACGAGGCTTGGCCGCTGGCAGCGACATGCCGAGATGGAAAAATAATCTCGGAGACCAACTCACCGGTAGCGTCATGCCAACGACGTTCCAAATGATCTTCGAACAACAAACCGTCAGGGAGGTAAATCATGCGAAGGTGTCTGAAGGCGTATGTAGGGTTACCTTCAACCGAAGGCAAGGTACTCCAATCATCAAGTTCACGAAGAATATCTGCTTGGTTCGTACTGGCCACATCTTGTTGATTCACAGCGATGAGAACGACGGACTCAGCCTCCATGGAGCAACCTGGTTCAGGTCCTATTTTGAGATGTCCCAGACGAGGATTGACATAGAAGCGGCCCTTCATAGAACCATGAACGAGATGTTGCCCCCGAACATCACGTTTCTTCCAGACAAAATCATCCATCACGAAGCAGGGGCCCTGGTGACGGGGATGGATGGAGAATTCGTGTGGTTGGACAAACAAATGAATCCGGTCTCCAACGAGGCGCGTCCACATCCGATGAGGATGAGTCAAGGCGTGGTCGTTGACGGTCAACTCGTGGCCACATGGCTCGACCGAGAATTGATGCTTGCCTGCATGGGCTCAATGCCCGTCAACATTGCAGAGAACGGACATCAGCGGGCTGAACTTCGAACGTCAATAGGAACCCGAACCGCCCATTACCCTGCAGGCACAACATGGGCTCACGCCTTGGACGCTGAACCCATGGCGATGGCCAGCGATGGCGAGATTGTGGTGTTTGAATTGTACCACCGTGGGCTGTACGGCATTGGTCTCAACGCCGATGAGCATTGGAGAATGCCCACTCCAAAATGGGCCTATCCCAAACGCCGGCCGCGCAATGAAGAAACCATCGCCCTCCATGTTCACAACGACGAATGTTGGATCACATCTCGCGGTGGGCGCGTGCAACGACGTTCGCTTTCTGATGGCCAACTCATTGAGGAACATTTGCTCGAACATGTGGAAAGTCCATTGGAACATCATTTCAAACACGGCGCCCATGATTTGCTGTGTTCAACCAGCGGAACGGTAACATGGTTGTCTTCCATGAAGATGGTCAAACAAGTCCAACTAAGCGGACCGGTTCAAGGGGCAATTTGGGATGAACAATTCAACGGATGGCGTATTGCAGGGTGGCGAGAAGAAATTGTTCTAGGCCTCGACCATCATGACAGACGAGCAACACAGGAACTACCGGTGCACATTGTGCCACTTGGATGCGGAGCACTGGTTTTGCTTAATGACGGGTCGTGGGAAAACAGCCCGTTTGAATTCGGGCCATTGAGCGAGGAATGATTCACTCGTTGGATTCAGTGTAGCCGCATCGGCCACACGATTTGCGATCCTTGTGAATGGCGAGGAACACGCCTTCACCACATGTTGGGCAGTGCTCAGCACGCACCAATTTGCCGTCCTCGATCTTGTACTTTGACCACTTGGCCTTGGGGTTAGGACCGTCGCCCATCACTCATCGCCTCCTTCCGAGGTTTCCTTCGCCGCTGAAGTGCTACGAAGAGACTCATGTCGAGTGGTGATGTAGCCGGGCTCAACTGCCATGGCTTCTGCCGAGGCGTAGATGTAAGCGGTACCGGTCGTGAGGGGCTGCCCGAATCGTGTGGAGCAATCCTTCACAACGATGAGGTCGCGGTTGGATCCTGGCTCGAGCGAATGCACGCCATCGATGACCTCTTTGCGAGAAGGTGTAGATTTTTTGTCGTGCTTCCAACTGAATGCAAGCTCTACACGGTTCAAGATTTTGTTTTCTTTACGATCTTTTATTTGCATAATGTTCACCTTCAACGGATATTGACTTTTAGAGCATAGCGGCCTGGTTTATCCACCTGCAGACGCTTGGCAATCTCCGAGCGTTCAGGATTCACGATGATGACGTAGCCAGTCCAATCAGATGAAACTGGGGCCGAGGGGCAGCGGGGGCATTGGTCCACACCATCTTGGAGCACAAGGTGGCACTCGCCACAGGAAAAGGGCATCTTGACCATGTTCACTCACTCCCTTTCTTCTTCCACTGAGGTGAACCTAAGCCATCTTGCTTGCTGGTGAGACCAATCTTGGAGCGGCGTGGGTCAGAGGTGTCTGGCGAGAGGGAGACGATTCGTGCTCGCACAAAGGAACCAATCGAAAGTTCCCGGCCGGTTTGGCGGCCTGTAATCTTGTTAGCACCGATGTTGATGTCAACCGGCTCATCCATGATTTGAGATTTGTGAAGAAGAGCCTCCATAGGACCAATTCGGACGAAAGCACCAAATTCGTTAACTTCGGAGACCGCTCCTTCAACCACCTCTTGGTCATCCATGCAGAAGAGAACGGCATCAAACTGAACGCGTTGGTAGATGGCGCCATCTCCGTGGATGATTCGCCCACGTCCCAATGTCTTGTGATTGTTGGTGACCAAAACGAATCGGTTTTCGGAATCGAATTTCCCTTCAAACGCGTCCATCGACAAGCGGTCAATGTGCTGGTCAAGGGATTGTCCCTTCCGCATGTATTCCGCTGGGATGCGGATGGTGTCTTCCTTGGTTACGACCTTGTACATTTCATCACCTCTTAACGCTCTCTAGAGGCACGATGGGGACGGGAAGTCAAACGACTATTCCGTCCTTCACCGGTGAACCCTCGGGAGAGAATGCGACCGAAGTCAGTCTGTCCACCAACGGCCCCTATTTAATTGAAGCGGCAACTTTGATGCAAACATTCCACGGCGTGGCCTTGTTTCGCAGGTCTTGAAGCAGGCGAGAAAAGGGGTTTTAGATGTTGAAGTAGCCATAAGCAATAACAACCCCCCGAAACAGGTGAAACATGATGACAGCAGCCAAGCCATTCGGCGCCCCGCGGAATGCTGTTGCCTTGGCGATGGTTTGGCTGATGCTGAGCGTGGTCGCAACACCCCTTTTCCAACCTGTTGTTCTGGACGAAATGGAGGTCGTTATGGCCACAGAGACATCGTGGCAAGGCCTTGAACAACCTTGGTCGCAGTACGCACGAACACCCACGCACAACCAAACGATTCCCGACCACGGCCCAGATGGAGGACCGGGCACAGGGAGCATCGACAACATCACATCCTTGGCTACGCTTGAGAACCCCATCGTGAACTGGCAGGTCTTTAGCGACCAAACAGAAAGTGACGCTTACGGTTCGGTCATCGGCGACTTCTCACAGAGCGTGTCAGCAAGTGAAACGGCATCGCAGCGTTGTGGAGAAGGAACGTTGTTCCCCGTCATGATTTCGAGCGAAATCGTCGACTCAACCCGAACCAGTTACCTCAACATCGTTTCAGGCAATGACGCCAAAATAGCATGGAAGGCAAGCCTTGGCTCGACCGAGACCATCCGCTCCACGCCCATCATCCATGACATAGACGACGATGGCTTTCCAGAGGTCATTGTTACCTACGACACACAAGGGGCGTTCAACATCGATGTGTGGTCGCCGCGACTCACATGTACGGAAGCCAACTGGCAGACCTCAGGCCACAGCAATGAACTGGTTTGGTCATACAGCGATGCTGATGTTCGGATCGGGTCGCCTTCGCCTCACTGGCCAACGGCCAACAGTGATCACCTAGCGGTCACCCAGCCTTTGCTCGCTGACTTGGAACTGGATGGCACACCCGAGGTTGTTGTTGCCTTGGTGGACGACCCGAACAACAATCCTTTGGTCAAGGTGAACGCTTACAGTTTGACAACCGCCCAGCCCAGTGAAGAAGACTGGAGTGTGTCTCTTGACCGAGGAACGCATCCCTCCGACCCCGTATGGGCCCAACTTGACAGCACCACCACTTCTGTAGTGTTGACCACCATCGATGGCGATTCTGGTAATATGTGGATTTGGAAAATTGACGGAGGCACTGGCTCATTGGACTGGGAACGTGTGGCCGTTCAGGGCACTGATAGCGATTCGGACTCTCCACGCCTCCGCCTGCCAGGTCCAGTCATCGTTCAACTCGATCAAGACAGCGCTCCCGAGATGATTCTCACCGTCCCAACCGACGCTAACGGCCGAACATCCGGGAGTGGAGCTCGCTTCATTGGCATGGAGCTCACATCAACCACCGAGGTGTTCAATTTCCGTGCACAGAACGGCTACGCCGATGCTCAGCCTTTGGCGTTGGACACGGATGATGATGGCATTGATGACCGCTTGTGTTGGATGACATGGTACTCTGAAGAATCGTTCAATTTCAATCGAAAAGGAATGCTTGGTTGCACGGATATTTCCGATAGCACGCCGGTCACCGAATGGACCCGAGACCTTCAACGTGGAGCTGGAACCGATAACGATGAAATCGCAGCATCCCCACCGTTTAGTTTGGATATTGATGGTGAGGGGGCCCCCGAAGTGTTGGTCGGTTTCGGTCGACGGTTCTGGGCCTTTGACGGGGACACAGGTGCTTCTGCAGACATCAACGACGCATGGTCGGCACCGCTCAGCATGCCACACAGGGTTTGGTCCGCTCCGGCCGTTGCTGATGTTGACGGAGACGGACACATCGATGTGCTCTATGGCGACACACTCGTTTCCAACCAGGGTCCTGATTTAACGCCGGCACTCGACAACCGAGGCCTCTCGTTTAATCCCGCGCAAGCCGACCCAGGCGTAACCGTAACCGTCACTGGACAATTTGCCAACGTAGGCACAACTGAAGCCGATGATGACGTGGACGCTGCCATTCTCATGAACGGTGTCGAACTTAAGCGGGAACGTTTCACCACCAGCGAACCTGTTGTCCCCTCCGGCGAGGGGGGGCCACTGACATTTTCAGCCGACTTTGTAGCGGAATTGGGCGTGCACGAGTTTGAATTGATTCTGGATGTGAACCAAAACATCTCCGAACAACGTGAGGATAACAACCGAGAGACAACCAGTTTCACCGTCGTTGAACCATACCTGGCGGAATTAACTGGACCATTGGAAACGCCCCGCATCCCTCCGGGCACATCACAAACCGTCGACGTAAATTTACTTGCCACTGGTTCAAAACCCGGAGACTGGACAATGGCAGTGGACGATAGCCAACTCCCCGAGGGGTGGAGTTTTGAACTTCCAAGCAACGAAGCACTGACTCGAGAACTGACACCAAACGTGCCACAAACCATCACCTTTGATGCTAGCGTACCCTCGACGGCTTTGGGCGATGAATCCGGCATGGTTTCATTCCTGCTTTTCTTGGTGTCCGACCCAACCGTGAACACGACGCTTGAGGTACAAATCGATGTCTTCCGGACCCGGGGGCTGGATTTGAGCGGAGCGAGTGGAATGAACAGTTCTGACGGACAAGGACGACCGGGGCAGACGGCCAAAGCATGGTTCATGGTGGAGAACCTTGGGAACGCACCAGAATCGACCACATCCATCACTTGGACGGCCCCATCGTGGGGAGGCTCGCCCTCAATCCACGATGCTTCGGGACAAGAGTTGTTCAGCATCGCCCTAAATCCGGGCGAATCCAAAGCGTTGTTTGCCCATTTGCCCACACCAGGATCCATCAGTTATGGTTCCTCGACACAAAGCACACTGACGCTGTGCATGGGAAGTGGAGAGGATGCCCTTTGTGAGTCAATGCCATTTACATTCACCGCTCAAAAATTCGTTGCCGAGCCTGCACACCATCGCACCCTCCCCGATGCGACCCTCACATGGAACCTAGTGGGGACGGTCCCCGTGTCGGGCATAGCAACATGGAGCATGTCCTCAATGGGCATGTTCAACACGAATTGGCAATGGGCCGCAAGTGGCGACTTCAGTTTGAATGGAACCACACTTGAGGTGCAAGGTACGCCCGGTGAGACGGTAGCGGGTTCATTGGCCTTGGAGCTCCCAACGAACGCTGTACCCAAGCGACACGTGTTTGAGGACACCGATGCCACCGATAACGATGCTTCGTTGAACATGAGCCTCCATGTGTTGCAGGTCCACCGTGCC
>Ga0181422_1000409_pt1 | contig 13923 bp, 13 predicted proteins | sample 45SPOviralmetaG_FD_130147 | JGI IMG/M metagenome (GOLD analysis project Ga0181422, IMG submission 130147) | Marine viral communities from the oligotrophic San Pedro Time Series (SPOT) site, San Pedro Channel, CA, USA - 45 SPOT_SRF_2013-07-18 | ecosystem: Environmental > Aquatic > Marine > Strait...
AATGCGCCATCAGATGGTCCAAATATGGTGCCATTAAATGAAGTAAAAGCATTATTAAAAAAATTAACTGAAATAGATAAGTTAGTTAAATAAAAGAATGGCAAAAATCAAAAGTGTTAAAGGACGACAAGTTTTTGATAGTAGAGGAAATCCTACTGTAGAAGCTGAAATTTTTATAGATGATGGTTTGTCAGCTACTGCAATATCTCCATCTGGTGCATCTACAGGAGCATTCGAAGCTCATGAATTAAGGGATAAAGATCAAAATAAATTTTTGGGCAAAAGTGTTAATATTGCAGTTCTAAACATAAATAGTAAAATTTCAAATAAACTAAAAAATTTAGACTTTAACCAACAAGAAAAAATCGATAAAATTTTACTAGAGTTAGATGGCAGTGAAAATAAGACTAATTTAGGTGCAAATGCAACATTAGCTGTTTCATTAGCTTACGCAAAGTGTACAGCGATCGTAAATAAAAGATCTCTTTATAAAAATTTAGGTAAATCTTACTCTCTACCCATACCATTGATGAATATTATTAACGGAGGTGCTCATGCTGATAATGATTTAAATATTCAAGAATTTATGATTAGGCCTGACTCTGCTAAAAATTTTACAGATGCAATAGAAAAATGTTTTCTTGTAATTCAAAATTTAAAAAAATTATTACAATCAAAAAAAATGCTCACAAATGTTGGTGATGAAGGTGGTTTTGCTCCATCTATAAATTCTAACGAAGAAGCTTTAGATTTTATAGTTCAAGCTATAGAGAAATCAAAACTAAAACCAGGCAACGACGTTGTAATTTGTTTGGATGTTGCTGCAAACGAATTAATGAACAAAAAAGGCGAGTATTCTGTTCAATCATCTAACTTTATGCCAGTAGATGAAGTAGTAAACTATTACAAAAAATTAACATCTAGATACCCGATTAAATCTATTGAAGACCCATTTGCAGAAGAAGATTGGCAGGCATGGAAAAAGATTACTACTGCAATAGGAAACAATGTTCAAATTGTTGGAGATGATTTATTTGTAACAAATTCTAAAAGATTAGAAAAAGGTATTAAAGAAAAAACTGCTAATAGCATTTTAGTAAAACCTAATCAAATTGGAACATTGACTGAAACTCTAGAGGTTATTTCAATGGCAAAAAAAGCAAATTTCAACACTATCATTTCGCACCGATCTGGAGATACTGAAGATACGTTTATAGCTGATTTGGCAGTGGCTACTATGTCCTCACAAATTAAAACAGGTTCATTAGCAAGATCTGAAAGAGTAGCTAAATACAACAGATTATTACGCGTCGAAGAAGAACTTGGCAACCAAGCCAAAATGGCTAGAATCTAGTCAATGAAATTAATTGAAAGTTTAAAAAAAAAGAAATTTCTTTTATTTAATATTTTTTTTATTCTTTATATTGGCATCAATTTCATTGGTGGTGAAAGAGGATTAATTTCTTATTTTGATAAAAAAAATACTTATAAAGAATTAATTAAAAAGGAAAAATTGCTAACTGTAAAATTAAAAGACTTAGATCATAAAATTTCATTGATTAACAAAAATGACCCAGATTATTTAGATATGATCTATAGACAAAAATTTAACTATGTCACTGATGACGAAATAATAATTAGATTAAAATGAGTGAAAAAAATAGACACCCAGAAAAAGTAAATAAACCAATTAATCTCATTAAAAAAAAACCTGAATGGATTAGGTCTAAAATAGTGGATTCAAAAGTTTTTTTTCAAACAAAACAGGTCGTAAATCAAAATAATTTAGTAACTGTTTGCCAAGAAGCTAATTGCCCAAACATAACTGAATGTTGGAGTAAAAAGCATGCTACTTTTATGATTATGGGTGATACATGCACAAGAGCTTGTGCATTTTGTGATGTAAAAACAGGTAAGCCAACTGATCTTGATGTTTTTGAACCAGCAAAAATCTCTACTGCAGTAAAAAATTTAAATTTAAAACATGTGGTTATTACTTCTGTTGATAGAGATGATCTCGATGATGGAGGATCAGAGCATTTTTATAAAGTCGTTAGAGCAACAAGATTAAAAAATCCAACAACCTCAATTGAAGTTTTAACGCCAGATTTTTTAAGAAAAGGCGACGCTTATAAAAAAATACTTAAAGCTGATTTAGATGTTTTTAACCATAATATTGAAACTGTACCAAGACTTTATACTAAAGTTAGACCAGGGGCTCGATATTTTGCTTCATTAGAACTTTTGAAAAATGCAAAAAAATTTAATAAAAAAGTTTTTACTAAATCAGGAATTATGGTCGGTTTAGGTGAAAGCAAAGAGGAAATTATACAAGTGATGGATGATTTAAAATTTGCTGATGTAGATTTCATTACTATAGGTCAATATTTACAACCCTCTGTTAAACATCATCCTTTAAATCGCTATTACCACCCAGATGAATTCAAAGAATTAGAAAAGATTGCTAAAACAAAAGGGTTTTTATTAGTATCTTCCTCTCCATTAACAAGATCATCCTACCATGCAGATGAAGATTTTAGAAAATTACAAGATGCAAGAAATAAAAAGCTTGAATGTCGTCAGCATCAATAAAAAAAATTATTCCTTGTAAAAAAAATCAACTTATTGAAATGGTTCTTGATATTGAAAAATATCCTGAATTTGTTCCCTGGTGTATTGAGGGAAAAATACGTGATAAAAATGAAAGTGCAGATCTGATATCTTTTAATGGAGATTTAAAGGTTGGTAAAAGTGTTTTGAATGAAACATTTTTTAGTCATGTAGCCTATTATAAAGAAAAAGATAAAATAATCGTTACTAATCTCGATGGACCATTAAAGCATCTTAAAAATGAATGGGTATTCAAAAAAGTAAATAATGCAACTCAATTGGAATTTTTTATCGATTTTGAATTAAAAAATCCAATTTTAAATTCAATTATGAAAAGATCATTTAAATTAGGGTTAAATAAAATAGCTAAGTCTTTTGAAGAAAGAGCAATCAAACTATATAAGCAATGTTAAGCGTAACGTTTTTACTAATACTTTTATCTATAATTTGTAAATATTTAGTTAATTATATTAAGTCAATTAGAACGGGTGATCCAAATGAAAGTAATTTAACTTATTGGATGTTCTCTTATGATTTTAAGTCTCCTAATAAAAACTGGGAACCTGAAGATGAACAATTACTGCACAGGAAAAGAACTAGAAATTTATTAATTTTTTTTCTTTATTTAATTGTATTTTTTATTTTCTTACTACTGAACAGTTTTACAGCTCATCTTTTAGAAATTATTGTAAGTCCAAAGTTTATATATCCAATTTAATTGATAATCATTATGTCCCATTCATTAATGGTCTCATAAACTTTATAGTTCTCAAGTATATAATTTGAAATATAAGGAAATCTCTTTTCTGGTGATAATTTAGAAGTTTGGTTTTCTTTCCCTTTCATCATACCAATGTTTTTGTATGTTCCACCTGTTAAAATAAATTTTGGCTTATTTTCTTTAAGTTCATTAATAAAAATTAACTGGTTTTTTTTCGTACCTAAGTTAAATATATGATAAAATTTTGAACATGATTTTTTTTTTAAAAAATAAGTAAAAGCACTTTCGTAGGTAAAGGTTTGGAAACATTTTTCATTTTTTGTTAAATTTAAAAGTTTTGTTTTAATCTTAATTTCATTATCTTTTAAAAAAAATTCATCATCTAATTTTAAATAATCTTGATATCGTATATGAAAGTTATTAATATTTTCTATTTTTTTCAAACTATCGGAAACTATATAAAAAAATATTGGTAAAATTATCAAAAGAACATTTAGATAAGGTAGAAAATTTTTTAGTGTTTTCAGTTTATTCAATTTTCTTGAAATGAAGAAAAACAATGTAATTGTAAAAAGTAATATACTAAGAAACATTCCTTGTTTGATATGGCCTCCATCAGATCTAGTTAGACCAATCTTGTAATAAGCTACAGACAGAATATAAAAAACTATAAGATATATTTTCTCATTATTAGATAATCTAAATTTTTTATTTAATAAAAGCGAAATAACAAAAATTCCATTTATCAAAATTAAAATTAAGCTTTTTGTTCCTCGAACAGAATGTGGGTCATCTGAAAAAGGTGAAGGATGCATCAAACCATTTACTAAGTCAGCATCTCTTAATATAGAAAATGAATTTTCTAAAAAATTATAAAACTCAAATTGACCAACTAAAATATAAAAAACAAAAAACGATATAATCAAATTAGTAAAAATAATTTTTACTTTTAAATATTCTTTATTTATTAAAAAAATTATTATCAAAAAAAATAAGCTTGGCATTAAAAAAACACCTCTATCAAGACTCCATAAAAAAGATAATAATGGAAGGATTCCCATTACTGATGATGATAAATAATAATTTTTATTTGAATAAATTAATTTTAAGCTAAGAATTAAAAAAATAATAACAGGAATATCTCTAGGTATTACTGTATTATAACTCGTAAAAAAAATTAAATATGTAGAGAGAGTCAAATATAGAGTAATTTTTAATTTTTTTTCTATATTAATGTAACTACTTAAAATAAAAAAAAAAATTAGATAAAACACATAAGTCAATTCAGTTATTAATTGTGTGTAATGTCTATAAGCAGCAATTGACTTTACACCATGTATATACCAAGCAATTTTAGCATTTAAAAAATCAGTAAATAAACTAGTAACACTAAATGTACTTGACCATAAGTTATTTGTTAATTCATAACTAGTAGCTCCTCCTAAATGTTGACCTTCATGGAATAAATCCATTTTATTAATATTAAAATCTGATGACAAATATCTTACGAAAATAAATGCTATTGTTATAAAAAGGTAAGATAATGGTAAATATATATTTCTGTTATTATCATTTGAAAATTTAGTAATATTAATTAATTTTGAACAATTAGATTTATTTAGATTAATATAAATTACAAAATACATTATCAATGGAAGTGAAACAAAAATTATATACCTCAAGGTATCGTTAAAACTATGCTGTTTAAAAATAGATAAAACTCCAATAATCTCATGTGGGTTACTGTATGGTAATTTTATATTTGGCCAAAGAAGACTTACTAAACAGATTGTGAAAATAGTTGGTAGTAAAATTTTTAAAATTTTAATTTGAGTCTTTTCCATTTATCATTTTTTATTTAGAATAGTTTCAATTATTAGACTTAAGGTTTTTTCAACGGTTTTTTTTTGAATAAATAATCTTCCTAAATTCTTAAATTTATATTTTTTTATAGCAGTTTTTTTGCCTATTTTTAATCCAACGTAAACTAAGCCAACAGGTTTACTTTTTGTTCCACCATTGGGACCTGCAATACCTGTTATAGAAACGTTTATTTTTGAATTACTGATTTTACTTAAACCATTGACCATCGCCAAACAACATTGACTACTTACAGCACCGTTTTTTTTTAATAAGGACTTTGGGATATCTAATACAGTTATTTTTGATAAATTTGAGTAGGTAACGAGACCCATAGTGAATATTTTGGATGAACCGCTTACAGATGTTATAGAGCTAGATAGTAATCCACCAGTGCATGACTCTGCAAAAGAAATATTCTTTTTTCTTCTTCTTAAGATTGAAACTAATTGCTGGTTTTTTTTCATGAGAAAAACTTTGATTTAATTATCATAAAAATAATCAATGTTATCACGACATAGAATCCAGCTACTACATCATCCAAAATTACTCCGAAAGAATTTTTATATTTTTTATCAAAGTAACTTACTGGAAAAGGTTTCTTAATATCAAAATACCTGAAGAGAATAAAAATATATAAATAAAATAAAATTGCTTCTTGAGAATTTTTCATTATACCATGTGATATTTCGTATATATAAATAGGTATTGATTGACCTATGAATTCATCAATAACTACCTCTTTAGGATCTTTATTTTCATTGTTTTTAATATATTCTGCAACTGCATAAAATGAAATTATAAAAATTAGACTAAGAATAATTAAAATAGTCTTATTAGGTAATTTAATAATATGAAATAAACTAAATAGTAATACTGTTGTTATTAAAGATGTTATAGTTCCAGGAGCAAATCTTAAAGAACCTATTCCAAAGCACGTAACAAATAAATAATTGATAGTTTTAATCATATTTAATTACCGATGTAATAACTTCACAAGCTATTGCTTTTTCCTTTCCAATAACTCCTAATTTTTCAGTCGTCTTTCCCTTAATATTAATCTTATCTTTAGAAATTTTACAAAGTTTTGCAATATTATTTCTCATTTTGTGATTGAATTTTTTAATTTTTGGTTTTTGAGTGATAATATTAATATCTATATTATTTATTAAATAACCCTTAGGTTCAATTTGATCGATAACTTTTTCTAAAAGAATAGTTGATCTAATATTTTTAAACTTTTTATCTTTATCTGAAAACATTTGACCAATATCACCTAGTCCACAAGCACCTAAAATTGAGTCAATAACAGAGTGTAATACTGGATCACCATCGGAATGACCTAAAGTGCCAAATGATGATTTAATTTTGAGTCCAGCTAAATAAAGTTTTTTTTTTGGTACAAGTCTGTGAACATCAAAACCTAATCCAATTTTAATTTTGGATTTATAAACATTTTTAAGATTTTCAAAATCAGATTGATCAGTAATTTTAAAGTTAGTTTTTTCACCCTCAATAAATTTAACATTATTTAAATCCATATATAAAGAAATATCATCGTCTTTATATTTTGACGATTTAGATTGATGAAGTTGATATATTTCTTTTAAATTAAAAGCCTGTGGTGTTTGCGTGAGAAACAAATTATCTCTTTTTTTTCCAATGATGTACTCCTCTTTACTTGATCCTATAACTTGTTTAACAGCATCTTGAATCTTAATTATTGGAACTACAGCTCGATTATTTTTCATATTAATAATAATTGAGTTTAATAATTTTAAGGAAAAATTTGGTCTGGCTGCGTCATGTATAAGTACTTTTGAAATATTTTTTTTGGCTTTTAAGTAATCAAGAGCTTTAAATGTAGACATTTGCCGATTTTTACCACCAACTATTAATTTAACATTATTTAGTTTAAGTGATTTGACTCGTTTTGTGTCTTTTTTGTTAAAGACAACTATAATTTTTTTTATTTGTTTAAATTGACGAGCTTTATTAATGCTTATTTCAATTAATGATTTGCCAGCTAATTTTTGATAAGGTTTATTGATATTAGATTTGAATCTATGGCTATTTCCTGCAGCAAGAATTATTAAACAAAAATTCATGGTATAAACTTATATAATATTTATAAAGATTTTTAACGGTTATTTAATATGTTTAAAATTATCAAAAATTTCAATTGGATTATTTTATCTTCATTTTTATGCATTTTTATGGGTATCATAACTTTTTTAACCTTTATTAACGAAGGGTTTGTGCCCTTAAATGATGAAAATCTTCAAGTATTATTAATAATCGATATTTTCTTACTTTTAGTTTTTTTTTCTTTAATTTTTAAAAACTTTTACAGGTTTTATAATACTTGTAAAAAAAATAAAAAAGGATCACAAACTAATCTAAAATACATTTCAATTTTTTCACTATTTACAGTGATGCCTTCACTAGTAGTTGCAATATTTTCTTTATTTATTTTTAATTTTGGTATTCAAAACTATTTTGATAAGCAAATTACAAATGCTGTTAACAATTCATACGATGTAGCAAAAAATTATTTAGAAGAAAGTAAAGAAAATGTTTTATCTGATGTAATTTTAATGAGTGTGGGTATTAGCAGAGCCTCAGAGTTTTATTACTCAAACCCCAATCAATTTAAAAAAATTGTAAGGTCTGAAAAAATCCTTCGTCGAATTGATGATGTCTATTTAATTGATAGTTTAGGAAATATATTAATTTCTGATGTGAGTGATTTAAGTGAAAAGTTTGTTGTTCCTTCAGATGAAGATTACGATTTAGTCCTTGAAGGAAAACCTGTTTTTATTTCAAATAGTTTAGATAATAAAACAACAGTTATGACCAAAATTAATTCTTTAATAGATACTTACTTATATATATCAAGAAATATTGATCCTGAAATTATAAGATATTTAAATGAAACTGAGGAAGCTGTAAGTTTTTATTACTCAGTTGAAAACAGTCAAACAGGAATTAAAGTAACCTTCGCAATTATCTATATAATTGTAGTTACTTTATTATTATTTTTATCAACTTCAATTGCCATTACATTCGCATCAAGACTTACAAAACCAATTATTAATTTAATTAGTGCTTCAGACTCAATTAGCAAAGGAGCTCTTGATGTGAAGGTTCCAGATGTTGGTGCGGATGAAGAATTTACGCAATTGAATAAAAATTTTAATTTAATGATAGAAAGACTTAAAGAACAGCAAAACAAACTTCTTACAAAAGAGAGATACGAAGCATGGGAGACAGTTGCAAGAAAATTAGCTCACGAAATTAAAAACCCTTTAACCCCAATACAATTATCAATTGATAGCTTACGAGAGAAATATAAAAGTAAATTAGATAATGAGGGACTAGAATATGAAAAATATTTAGAAACAATTAATAGACAAATTAAAAATATTGAAAAATTAGTTAATGAGTTTTCTAATTTTGCAAGAATGCCAAGACCTATTTTAAAAAAAATTGATTTACTTAAGGTAGTTAATGACTCATTGGATTTTATCAAAATTTCATCAAAAAGCTTTATTAACTTAACAAAAAAAACAAACTACACTTTTATTAATGGAGATGCAGACCAACTTAATAGAGTTTTCATTAATTTAATTAAAAATTCAGAAGAAGCATTTTTAGATAAAATTCAAAAAGAGCCTAATTTTAAAGGAAATATTGACATGGAAATTAGTGATAATAATGACTATATAATCATAAGATTGACAGACAATGGTACAGGAATTACAGATGCTAAAAAAGCAATGACTCCTTATTTTACAACAAAAAAAACAGGAACAGGATTGGGTTTACCTATTGTAATCAAAATAATAAATGAACACTCTGGAAACTTTTCAATTACAAACAAATCTAACAGTTCCGGAATAAAAATAAAAATTACATTCCCAAAATTTAATGCATAAAGAAATTTTAGTCATTGATGACAATCCAGATATACGTTTTTTAATTTGTAATATTTTAAAAGAGCGTGGATTCGAAGTACGTTCTGCTGCCAATTATGATCAAGCTGTATTAGAAATCAAGAAGAGATTGCCCAATCTAGCAATTATAGATATTAAACTTGATAAAGCTGATAAAGATGGAATTGATCTTTTAAAATTAGTTACAAAAAAAGATAAATTAATTCCTGTAATAATGATTTCCGGACATGCAACGGTTCAAATAGCTGTTGAGGCTATAAGGTTGGGAGCATATGAATTTATTGAAAAACCTTTTTCTAAAGAAAAAATTTTAAATTATGTAAGCAGAGCCTTAGAGTCTTCAGAACTTAAAAAAGAAAAAGATATAATTGAAAATAAACTTTTTCACTCTTTCGAATTAATTGGAAAAAGTCCCTCTATTATTAAAGTAAAAAAAATTATAGATAAACTGTCAACTTCAGAAAGTAGAGTATTAATATCTGGCCCTACTGGAACAGGTAAAGAGTTGGTAGCAAGAAAAATACATAAAAACTCATCAAGAACAAAAGATCCATTTATTATTATAAATGCTGCTTTGTTAAAAGAAAAAACATATGAAAAAGAATTATTTGGTGAAGAGTTTGATGATGGCAATATTTCTTTTGGTGCTCTTGAAAGAGCGAATAAAGGAACACTACTAATAGATGAAGTTTCTGAAATACCATTTGAAACTCAAGCAAATGTTCTAAGAGTATTAATTGATCAAAAGTTTAAAAGACTTAATGGTTCGAAAGATATAAATGTAAATATTAGACTTATTTCTTCAACATCACAAAATTTAAGCCAACTAGTTGATAATAACAAATTTAGAGAAGATCTTTTTCATCGATTGAATGTAATGCCAATTGAACTAGCCCCTTTAACCAGTCGAACAGAGGATATTCCTCTACTAATTGATTATTTTAAAAAAAAACTTTCTGAAATTAATGGAGTTCAACAGCCAGAAATAGATATAAAAAATGTTAGTTTATATACTTATAATTGGCCAGGAAACGTGCGTGAATTAAGAAATTTAGTAGAACGAATTACAATTTTATCTTCAAACGAAAGCAAGGAAAAAATTAATAATTTAATAAATGATATTTTAAATCCTTCATCTAAATTAACAGCAAATCAAAATATTTTAGAGGAATCATTACAAACACCTCTTAAAGAGGCTAGAGAAAGTTTCGAAAAAGAATATTTGAATACTCAACTTAAAAAACATCATGGAAATATATCAAAAACAGCCGACTTTATAGGAATGGAAAGATCTGCTTTACATAGAAAGTTAAAATTATTAGGAATTAAAGGCGTTAATTAACAAATGAATATAATTATATGTGGAGCTGGCAAAGTTGGCTTTTCAATCAGCAAACAATTATCTGCTCAAGGACATTCTGTAACTGTAATAGATCAATCATCTGAGGATATAAAAAAAATTAATGATACTCAAGATGTTAAAGGAATCGTTGGACGAGCTACACTTCCTTCAGTTTTGGAAAATGCAGGTGCTGAAAAAGCCGATATGGTTATTGCTGTAACAAGAAATGATGAAACGAACATGATTGTTTGTCAACTAGCAAGTTCATTATTTAATGTTGCAAAAAAAATTGCACGAATAAGAACTAAAGATTTTTTAGAGGGCAAATGGGGAAAGCTCTACAATAAATCCAACATACCAATCGATGTGATCATTTCACCAGAACTAGAAGTAGCTAAATCTTTATATAGAAGATTGGAAGCACCAGGCGCACTAGATAATGTTCCATTTGGTAAAAATAAAGTAAAAATGCTTGAAATTTCTATTGAGAAAAACTGTCCTATTAAAAATATACCATTAAAAAAATTAACAGAAAAATTTCCTGACTTTAAAGCAAATATTTTAGGAGCTGTAAGAAAAGAAAAATTTATTTATTTAAAAAAAAATGATCAAATGTTAGAAGACGACAATGTTTATATAGTTGTTAGCACCGATCAACTTAATCCAATATTAAAAGCATTTGGACATGAAGAAAAAGTTGCTAAGAATATATTAATTATAGGTGGCGGCAATATAGGTCTTAATCTAGCTAAAATGCTCGAGGAAAATTTTGAGGATTTAAGAGTCAAAATTATTGAAAAAGATAAAAAAAGAGCTGAAGAGATTGCAAATGAATTATCTTCCTCAATAGTAATTAACGGTGATGCATTGGATGAGGATATATTAAAAGAAGCTAATCTTGAGGGTTCTGAAACAGTGTTAGCTTTAACAAATGATGATGAAAATAATATGATGGCTTGTGTATTAGCAGAAAAAACAGGTCTAAAAAAAAGAACAATCGCAATTGTAAATAAGACAAATTACAATTTATTGCAGGACTCACTAAACATAGATGATTTAGTAGATCCTAGAATGACTACGGTTTCAAGAATAATGGAACATGTTCATAAGGGAACTATTGGAACTGTTTACTCTTTATTAGATGGTGAATATGAATTTATAGAAGCAAAAATTTTAGAAAAATCAGAATTAGTTAATAAAAAAATCAAGGACTCTAATTTGCCGGAAGACATACGAATTGGAGCAATTCTTAGAAACGACAAAGTTATTATTCCAAGATCTAATTTTATTTTCGAGAAAGATGATATTGTAGTATTTCTTGCAAAAAGAGAAGAACTTAAAGCTGTTGAAAGTATTTTTAGCGTAGGATCAATTTAACAAATAATGAACTTCAAAAGTATAAGCTATTTTTTAAGTTTCTTTTGTTTTCCAATTAGTTTTTTAGCTTTTATTAACATTTTATATGCTTCTTATTTTGATTATTTCTTAAGCATAGAAGCATATTTTACAACTCTTATTGTATCTTTATCAATTGGTTTCGGACTTTTATATTATGGAAAAAATTCTCAAAAAAAAATTAATTTCATTGAGCAATTATTCTTAATTATATTTACTTATTTTTTGACAGCTTTTCTAATTTTAATTCCTTTTTATTTAAGTAATTATCAGGTGACTTTTTTAAATTCACTTTTTGAATCTGTTTCTGGTTTGACAGGAACAGGATTTACAATTTTTAAGAATATAAAATATCTTGATCCCACATTAATCTTATGGAGATCATCTTCACAGTGGATTGGTGGATTATATTTTTTAAATTTTTTAATTATAATATTTTCCAGTAAAAAGTTTAACTATAAAATGGTTTCACTTACCCATTCTGGAGAGAGTAGTTACAGTTCAAAAGAAAATATAAAGAATAATATTTTAAAAATTTTTATTTACTATTGTGTTCTAAGCTTTGGAATATTTTTACTTTTCAATATATCTGGAATAAGACTCTTTAATTCATTAAATTTAAGTATGTCTTTAATATCTGGTGGAGGTTTTTTACCAACAAACCTTTTAGCCAATATAATTTCAACCCATTTTCAAAAAATAATATTTATTATCTCTTTATTTATAGCCATGTTTAATTTTTATTTATTATTTAATATTTTTGATAGAAAGGTTTTGTCGAGAGAACATAAAGAAGATTTGTATTTACTATTTTTATCTGTAATTTTAATATTATTAGTATATCTTAATAATAATAGTGGTCTTGATTTGATTATTAGTGTTATTAGCAGTTTATCTAACTCTGGTCTTACTTTAATAAAATCAGATAATTTAAGTTTATATTTTTTATTTATAACAATAATTGGTGGATCATTAATCTCTAATACATCAGGCATTAAATTAACACGATTTTATATTCTTTTAAAAATAGCCTCTTCGGAAATAATAAAATTAATAAGCCCAAATAGCATTATAAATAAAACAATTTTTTCTTCAGATAGAAAAATAACTGATGATAATGTTAAAATTTCATTTCTAATTTTTATTTCTTTCTTTTTAAGTCTTTTTATTTTGTCAAGTTTTTTAGTACTAGACGATATTGGATTCGAAAAATCTTTTAAACTATCAATACTAACTTTAACTAACACAGTTAATTCAGAATTATTCAATATGGAAAATTTGAACTTTTCCAGTTTATTAACAAGTTCAAAAATAAGTTTAATAATTTTTATGATTATTGGAAAAATTGAGTTAATATCAATTTTTTTAATTTTCAAAAAAATATTATTTAAAGATTAAGTATGTCAAAAATTGTTATTATAGGCGCAGGTGCAATGGGTTCAGCTTTTGCTTTGCCTTGTTTAGATAATAATCATGATATTAATATAGTCGGGACGCATTTAGAAAATGAATTTATTGATAATTTTAAAAAAAATGACCATATTCATCCTGGACTTAACACAAAAATTCCCCAAGAAATTAAAATTTTTAAATTTGAAAAATTTGATGAATTGCTTAAAACAAATGTTGACATAATTGTTCTTGGTATAAGTTCAAAAGGAATTGAATGGGTTTCAGATCAATTAATTAGATTATATAAAAATAAAGAAATTCCTAAACTTTTAATGCTTACAAAAGGTTTAAGTATTTATAATAATCAATATGAATTATTAGTAGAAAAGCTTGAAAGATTGTTAAGCAACAAAGGTATTTCTAATGCAGATATCTCAGCTGTAGGAGGGCCTTGTCTTGCCGCAGGGTTAGCTAATAGAATTAATAGTAGCGTAGTAATTGCTAACAAAGATATTAAAACAGCAAAAAAAATTGCTGACATGTTGAATACAAGTTATTATCACACTTCTTACTCCAATGATTTAAATGGTGTTGAGGTTTCAGCAGCTATTAAAAATATTTTTTCAATGGCAGTTGGAGCGGCAAAA
>Ga0181422_1000411_pt1 | contig 13898 bp, 30 predicted proteins | sample 45SPOviralmetaG_FD_130147 | JGI IMG/M metagenome (GOLD analysis project Ga0181422, IMG submission 130147) | Marine viral communities from the oligotrophic San Pedro Time Series (SPOT) site, San Pedro Channel, CA, USA - 45 SPOT_SRF_2013-07-18 | ecosystem: Environmental > Aquatic > Marine > Strait...
TAGTGTCGGATGCTAAAAAGGAAAAGAAATAACACCCGACACATGAAGGTGATGAAGATATCTATAAAATAAATTAAAATATAATATTGTCAAATATTATATTTGATATATATTATCATATAACATAGTATAACAAGGAGAAAGAACCATGGCGGCAAACCCTAATTATAAATCAATTTCAGTGTCTCGAGACACACATAAACAATTGGAATCATTGGCTAAAAACAAATTTGAAGTTCCTGTTAGTATTCAAACATTAATTGATTTTTTACTTAAACAAAAAATAAAAAAGAAAAATGGCAAATCTCGTTAGAACTATTTGTCCTCGTTGTGATGGCAATAGCTTTATAAGAGTCCAAGGAGTCGAAATGGATTGTCCTATGTGCGAAGAAGAATTTATGCATCTAGGAATGAAAGTAACAACACACAACGGCTATGTAATGTTACCACTAGATCAAACAAGAACTAATGTCGAAGGTGGGATTGAATCTAAAACAAAATGGTCAAGAGAAACTTTACCAGAGGTAGGTAAATAATGGGACCACTAGACCCGGAGGATGAATACGGATGGATAACGACGATGAATACGTAATATTTTTAGTTAGGGTATCTTCCCTACGAAAAGCTGCTGAAAGAGCAAAAGACCCCGAATGGAAAAGAATGTGGGAACAAAAACTGGAGGATTTAATCAACAATGAAGAAGAAAATACTTACGGAAATAAAAGCGTACACTAATTTTTTGTTGTCTGGCCTTACAATATTTATTTGTGTAATAGTTATTATTGTAAATTCTAGATATATCGTTAAATTAGAAAGTACAATAGAAACAATGTGGCACGAGATAGTACAGGTGAAGGAGACTAATATTAGTTTATACCAATTTATCGAGGAACACGGAGATGACTTTAATTAATAAGGATAACAAGGTGAGAAGACAAATTCCTAATAGGATGCCTAGTGCAACTTTCACTCTACCAATTGATGGTAGACGAGTTGTTGGTATTGTAAACTATGATGTTACTGACACAGGTATTATTCCAATGGCATTTTGGGTAAAACTAAAGCCAACAGATTCTTATCTAGACAGAGAACTACGCGCAAGTGGTAAACTAATATCTAGATGTCTACAAAACAATGAGTCACTAAAAGATTTGGTTGATACATTGTCACAAGATAATGTCATTGGTCAGATGGCTAATTATTTATATAAAAATATGGAAGAAATTATTATGGGCAAGCAGCCGGAGAAGAAACAACGAGAGTTGTCTACTGATCCGTATGCTATGAAAGAATAAGAAAGGAGGTATGTTATGGGTGCAATGACAGATATTATTATAGAAGAAACTAACGAAGCTGGTGCAATGGAAGACGCCGCTCAAGAACTTTTTACAACTGGTTATTTTTCTTGGAAAGGTTGGTCTCAAAAAGAAAAAGAACAAATAGAACAACGAGCAGCGGAAATGAGTGATGAGTTTGATGCTGGTGATTTTCCAGGTTGGAGAGAAGCGAAATAGTTATGGAAGTAGAAGAATTTGAAATAGAGTGGATACCGGAATCTACTGAGGACGCATTGGTAGTGGACCTACCAGCGTGCACCGTGGATCGCCTTTGTAAAAAATTTTATGGCCATACTAATTGGGCAAGAATGGGTGCGGTTACTCCGGAAGAACTTCTAAGAAATCCACACAGCTTTGATTTTGATGAAGGGATAGTTTATTTCAAGCAAGCGAGATTGGTATAATGGATCATATAAAATATTCTAAAAATGTTTTAGACCCAGAAAGACTTAGAGATTTAAAAGATTTGTGTACAAAACACATAAACGAAATACCCACATATAATTTTTGCAGAAAAACCCAAGAATCTTCTAATTATTTAGAAGAAATAATAAGACATTTAATAGGTAGAGATAATCACGTAGAGTATTGGGTCAGAAATGCATTAGGAAAAACTTTATTTCATGTAGACGGTAACGAGCTTCAAGCAAAATATGATGAAGTTACTTATGGAGGTCAAGATCCTGACATGAAGCAAGAGTTTGCATTAAATACTCATATTTTATATGTTAATATAGATCCTAAAATGGAAGGAGGAGAACTAATTATTCTCCCTTACACCACTTTTATACCCGGTAGAGAAATTTTAGACACTTCTTTTGTGCCCCTTGAAGGCACCGATATGTTAGTAATAAAGCCAAAAGAAAACGATTTAGTACTTTTTGACAAACCTTTATATCATGCTATAAGTGAAGTAAGAAACCGAGGAGTTATAAAAAACCGTATTTCTTTCATGTTTTCTTCATGGGACTATGTTCCTAAAATATATGAAAAACACGAACATTGGAGTAATTACGATCCTTATATTGATAAACATCCTCCTAAACCAATGGAGTTTAATTTAATATGACACTTCCCAGCAGCGGCACACTAGATTTTAATAGTATTAGGGCAGAGTTTGGAGGTCCTTCTTCAAACGTAACTATGAGTACTTATAACAGAGGAGGTACTTACACTTACGCAGTTCCTGCTAATGCTAACATACCAACAGGAACAACAGATACAATTGAAGTTTCTGATTTTTATGGAGCAAAAAACGGTACAGATTATTTAGGTAACGTTGGAGGTTCTCACAACACTGGGGGTAAAGCACCAGTTCAGCAGTATGGAAATGCAGCCTCAGGACCATTACCTACTATGTCTGATCAAAGTATGAAAGTTGGTTCACAAAGTTTTACAGCTGTAACTGATTGTTTTATGCAGTCAGCTGGAGCATCTGGAGGAGGAGGAAATTTTGATTTTGTTATTAATTTTGATGCAAGTGCAGGTTCATCGGTATATGGAAACACCTCAATTTGGCCGAGTCGTCAGTTTAAATTTTTTAATGGTTCTGGAACACAGCAAACAATAATTACCATGAGCAACTGTGCTGGTTTTCCGGCCTCGAGTATTCCAATAGGAAATACCGTTCTAACAGCCCCAACAGCAGGCGGCAACTATAGGATTACACAAGATAATGCTAGAAACTTCTTTGGCCCTGCTCCTGGTGCTCCTAGCCCTTTTCAGCCGGCAACAACAACTTCTCCAGCTACAGCAGATGGCTCTTTTTTAAATGGACAGTATTACGTACAGGCTTTCTAATGGATATTTCTGATTTTACAAAAACAACAAAATACATGCCTGATGACGCTTTTTATTTTGATGAAGAAACAAATGAAACTAAAACTGCTAAAGTAGTAGAAACTACATGGTCACACCACAATGAAAAACTTTCAGATTTTACTTTTTGTTTAAGAGAAGACCATGAAGACTATCAGAATAAAGTTAATGGAGAAGAACAAAGAATAATGCAAAAATGGTTTGCAGAACTTGGTTATGATTCAGATATATACATGATGAGAGACTGGATTGTAAAAGAAAAATATAAAATAGAAGATGAAGAGCAAATTAAAAATTGGTTAAAACCAAATGCTTCTGACGTGGTAGATCCTGAAGAGGTGGAGGAAATATGATTTTTGGAGTAAATTTTAATGTTCTTAATGTTTCTAATAAAATTCAAATATCTATTAGTCAAAACACTAAAGCTAAACAAAGAATAAAACGTGAAAGTGTTAATGAATATACCAAAGATGCTGAAGATAATTTTTTATTAACATTTCACCCAGACCATAATTTTTTAGTAAAATCTAATACGAATTATTTTTTGTTAGAAGGAAGTCTTAAAATTCGTTATGAATGGGACGAAACATCTGTGTTTCAAAATGAACACTTAGATATTTTTAAAGAATTATTAAATCAACACAACGCAGGGCTTACTAATTTACCAGAAATACCTACAAGCGGCGATGGTTTTTTAGAAGCAACGACTGTACAAGAATATCGTTCAGATGCATGGAGAGCAGGACTTTTGCACTATGAACCATATTGTACTTCTGCTGAAATTACAATTATGGAGGACAACACTGTATTGTTATGTCCGATGCAACACTATCCAGGATGGACATTTGAACAAATAGACATCTTGCCAGGAGAAAGTGTTGTAAGTACGAAACCAGGGGACGACACATACATTGTTTTTGGTGATACTTGTTCTATAGCAGGGACAGCTATTGCTAAACACGCTACGAAAAAACAAACAAGTTCTGAAGTTACAATTAAGAATGATTCGTTAAAAGTATGTAAACTGGTTCGTATCTATAAATGACAGAAATTATTCCTACAAAATATGATCGGCATTATCTTACCATCACGTATCTTCTCATTACATTTTTTACATTGGGTTGGGTGTGGCAATACATCTGGAACTTAGATCCACGATTAATTATTACATACATATTAGCTGTTCTGGTAGGAACGTTAGGAACGAATGTTGGCTATCATAGATTATTTACTCATAAAGCATTTCGCACGTCAAAGTTTTGGTATAACTTTTTAGCTTTCTTTGGTGTGTATGGTACAGTTGCAGGGCCGGTAGGCTGGGTCGCAACACACTTACACCATCACCGGCATCTTGGAACAGACATGGATCCACATACACCGTGGACCGAGGACAGTTGGTTTGTAGGTTGGCTCAGAACGTTTCTACCATATTGGATGAACATACCATCGCCCGATCTAAAACTATTAGTAGGTGTAAGACATTTATTAACTAATAAGTTTATTATGTTCTTGCACAAGTGGGCACCAATCCAGGTCTACGGAACGGGGATCGTGATTTGGTGGTTGTTTGGTTTTGACTGGTTCTTACTGGCGTTTTGTTTTCCAATTGGTTACAGTTTAATTAGTCAGTTTTTTGTTAATTGGTTTCACTACGACATTGACTTTGTACATAAAAATCGTAAATGGATAAATATAGTTATTGGTGGCGAAGGCAATCACAAAGAACATCATGAAAGACCACGTGATTATTCCAATGACTACCCGATAAAATATTTTATAGATTGGATAAAAACATGAGAACTTTGTTTCCTAAAGATAAACACATGACTAAGCTGCAAAGGTTTCCTGCTTACTATATTACTTTTATGTATTTAGGATCTACAGCATTGTTATTGTATTATGTGTGGCCATTTATATTTAATTTAGATGCTAGACTACTTATTACTTGGGCAATTGTACAATTCTTAGGAATGTTTGGTATTAATATTTGTTATCACCATTTAGTTACTCACAAGTCCTACACTACTAATGCTTTTTGGAAGATAGTTTTGTGTTATGTTGGAGGGTTAGCAACACAATCAAGCCCAAACAATTGGTCTTTAGTTCATCTTACACACCACAGATACACTGACACAGACAGAGACCCACATTCGCCTAACTTAGATAATCCTGTGTTGGGTGTTCTAAGAGCAGCGCTGCCTTTGTTTATGTCTATTACTATTAGTGATAGTAAAGTTAATCTTATGGCAAAGAAAAGTTTTGATGATCCTATATTTAGATTTTTTGATATGACTCACATGTTGTGGTTTTGGTTGACCCATGGCGCAGTGTACTTTTTCTTAGGTTGGGAGTGGTTTTTATTATTATCTGTTTTCCCTGTAGCTTTAGTACATTTTGGAGAAACAGCTATAAATTGTTTTCACTTTGATTTAGAAAGGCACGACTCAGAGTCCGATCGGTTTTGGTGGATATGGAACATACTAATTATAGGTGCCGGCAACCATAAACTGCATCACGATACGCCTAGAGACTATAAAACTGACTGGCCTATTGACTTATTTATTGATAGAATAAAAACATGAGCTTACCACAAACTACAGGACACAAATACAAATACGTCGGTAGTTTGGACATAGTTGATACAGATAAGAAATATATAAAGGAGTTGGAGAGAACAGTGGAAGAATATTTTGATTACTGGGATCACTCAGTGCATGAATGGAAAGAAGTACTATGGCCGATGATAACGTCATTAAGACTGGAAAACAGACAGTTAAAAGCAGAGATTGCTCTACTGAAGAAAGGTATAGACAAAGCCAAAAGGCTAACAAACCAAAAGTTAGACTAGTTCCGGGAAGTCCAGAATGGTCGCGCTATTGGAGTATTGTTTTTAGGCGAATGAGATAGTAATATGGATTTAATAAATGTACAAAAATATGATTATCCGACTTCTACTCGCGCCATTCATAAAGGTAGCAGACATTATACTATTACAGATGTTCTTCAAGGACAGCCCTTACCATCAGTTACTAGCATTTTGTCGGCGACTCAAGAAAAAGATAAAGCAGCTAGCCTGCAAAGGTGGCGAGATCGTATCGGCCATGCTAAAGCGGCTGAAATAACAAAGACTAGCGCAGCGCGCGGCACGGCAATGCATCTCTATCTAGAGAAATACTGTTTAGGTGAAGGCTACATGGACCTCACGGACCTTGGAATACAGGCCAAGAAGATGGCAGAAAAGATCGTGGACCGCGGGATTGATAATAGGATCGACGAGGTGTACGGGAATGAAGCAACATTATATTATCCTGGTTTGTATGCTGGTAGTTGTGATCTTATTGCAAGATTAGATGGTGATTTAGCTATCATAGACTTCAAACAGAGCAATAAACCGAAGCAAAAGGAATGGATTAGGGACTATGAGCTGCAAATGGCGGGCTATGCGATGGCTCATGATGCGGTTTACGGCACAAATATAGATAAATGTGTCAATATGGTATGCACTCCTGACCTATATTATCAAGAATTTACGATTTCAGGTGACGAACTACGCGAAGCGAAGTATGAATGGTTAAGAAGAATTGACCTATTTTACAGTGAAAGGGATTAATTATGTATTTTGTAATAACAGTATACTTGTTAATGGCGGGGACCAATGAAACAGTAATGAGAGAATACACAGCCCAATCTTTTGAGGACACCTGGGCTTGTCATGCTTTTATACACAGAAACAAAATGGAGTTATTGACTCCACATATATTAAAACATGGTGACGATTTAAAAAGCTGGGAACTGTTTTGTGAATCTAGATATTTGAAAGATTTAGACGACGTATGATAAATAATTTGTTTGAAAAATTGTATAAATTCTTGTTTGAATCAGACTGGGATCAAATGCATGTAGATAAAATAATTATAGTGATGTATGCAATACCTTTAGTGTTGCTAATATGTCACATATTTACCAAGGTATAGTGGAGATTTGACCCTATGAGTTACAAACAAAACAAAAATTTCTGAAACAGGCGGTAGATTGGTAGATTTGATGTTAAAGTATTGTTTTTATTCAGCAAACAGGCTACCGCGTAGTCTACCGGCTACCACCCAAGTTGGTAGATTATTCAATTTTTCCCAGTTTTTTCACACTTTGCACGCGCGCATATTTCTTACAATTTTTTTTACACAAGAGGGTCAAAATCCCACTATACTAAGAGGAAGACATGACTAGAAAGAAAACAAAAATAAATGACTCAATGGTGGTACCAGCAAACGGCAGGCCAGAAGAGGTTAAAGTTGGTTATAGAACTATAAAACTAAAATATGTTAGGCCTGATTTTATTATGGATGACATGACAGACAGCTACGGTGAGTATCGGGCCAGAGAAGGTGTTATTTATATCCAGGACTCTTTAGTAGGGCAAGAACGTTGCAATACTACATGGCATGAAATTTTACATGCGGTAGTTTATATCTTTTCTCTTAACCAAGCAAACGGCCCACTTAAAGAGGAAGATGCAGAAGAATTAACTGTAAATACAATATCTAATGCCATGATGGGTGTATACAGGGACAACCCCTGGTTGTTAGATATGCTTAAGAAACATTTGAATGAAATCGATAACTGAAGATATTCTTGAATGGTCTAAGAAGTTTTTAGAACCAAAGAACGAATATTTAGGAGATGTCCCGGTATGTCCTTACGCACGTACGGCCAGGCTCAAGAAAACTTACAGAATATTAGAATGTAAAAACTTTAATGCTTTCCAAGATGCTATAATAGAAGGCGCAAAACTAGCAAAAGATCCTGATATACAGATAGTCATAGTTGGTTGTGATGATATTAAATATGAACCAGAAGAATTAGATTCAGTCATAGATATATTAAATCGTGTGTTAGTTCCACAAGACATATACCTGATGGGTTCACACCCTTGGGATGAAGAAGAGGATGAACCTGTAGAGTTTTTAGAAACAGGAGAATGGGAGCCAGAAAATGAGTTTATGATGGTACTTATACAAAAATATGATGAACTAGAAAAAGCTAGTGACAATTTACGCAAAACTGGATATTATCAGCACTGGCCCAAGGACTATTACGAGGGTACAGTAAATAAACGAAAATCTTATAGGAGATATCGACATGAAACCAGTTGATAAAAAGAAAAACCCCGGCTTAGCAAGCCTGCCAACAGAAGTTCGTAATAAAATGGGCTTCATGAAAAGAGGTGGAGCTGTTAAGAAAAAAATTAAAAAGAAAAAACGTGCTGGCAAAATGGGTGGCGGCATGATGAAAAAAAGAATGTCTCGTGGCGGACGCACAAATAAAATGGGTGGCGGCATGATGAAAAAAAGAATGAAACGTGGAGGTAAAGCATAATGGCTAAAGACACCCACGTAACCAAAGACGGCAGAACTGCTAAAAAAGGTTTATGGTATAATATAAACCAAAAGAAAAAACGCGGTGAAAAAATGCGTAAGAAAGGTGCTAAAGGCGCACCAACTGCAAAAGCTATTAGGAAAAGCCAGAAGACTAGCAAGAAAACCTAATGGCTACAACTAGGGGGCAAATACCGAAGACCACTACTGGTAAAGGTGCGAACTATCGCAAGACTAAATCAGGTGCTGGTATGACAGCTAAAGGTGTAAAAGCCTATAGACGTGCTAATCCTGGTAGTAAATTAAAAACAGCAGTCACTGGTAAAGTTAAACCTGGCAGCAAAGCTGCAAAGAGACGTAAGTCTTACTGCGCACGATCAGCAGGTCAGTTAAAAAGATCATCAACAAAAACACAGAACGATCCTAACTCTAGAATTAGGCAGGCACGTAGAAGATGGAAATGTTAAATGAAAAGATTAGACGTAGATGAAAACACCGCAATCTCAATGCCGGCACGTAACTTACTTTTTATTATTAGCAGTCTTCTTGTGGGTGCTTGGTTCGGGTTTGGAGTCATTGAGCGACTTAATAATATAGAAACAAAACTACAGCTTATGGAGAAAGATCTGGAAGCTGCTAATACTTTTATTGACGGAGTTCCCAAAGGCGACATGGTCAGTCCACAAGTCCAAGAGCTCTACATGTTGGTGGAATACCTTGCCGAGAGTACAGAAAAACTTAAAGAACAAATGGAAGCGGAAGTTCCATTAATATTAAAGAATGAAATGATTATACAATTTCATGAAGATCGTATTATAGATTTAGAGGAACGAAAGAATGGGAATCATTGAAACAGTTATCATACTTAGTTTGTACGTCTATGACGGGGGCAATAAAAATATTGAAGGTTGGTATCACCAGGATAATTTAAGTACGTGCCTCACAGCCAAGCGTACGGCGGAGAGAAACTCAGGTAATCAGGTGCAGTACACATGCAGCCTAGAAAAATGCATGATGACAACAGATCAAACTGGTGTAAAACATTGCGATAAAATAATAAAGTAGTATATTAAGATATATGAATTTAGTAGGTTTCGGACTTACTGTACACGATAGTTCAGTAGCCGCATATAAAAACGGAAAGTTTTTATACAGAAAAGCAGAAAGACAATTTAAAACAAAACATGCTTATGGTGACATACATTGGGCCAAAACTGTTTTGGATGAGTGGGGTATAGATAATTTTGAGTTAGCTGCTTCTACTTGGTTGTCTGGAAATAATTCACAAGATTTTATTAGAACTATTGATGATGTAGTTTATATAGATCATCACTACAGCCACCAACTTTCTTCCAGTGTTAGAAGTAATAATAATTTGGTACTAGACCTTTTTGCTAAAGGCCCTGCAGACGTTCCTGGTGGTTTATCTCCTTACACAGGATTAATTAATAAAAAAAGAATAAACGAAATAAGCCCTTCTATTCTTCTTTCTGCAATGGTGCGTTCAAATTTTTTTAATCATCAACAAGAACTAAGAAACTATTCAGAGTATAGCCAAGGCTTGTTTCAAGATGTAATGGATGCCTATGTTGAAAACAAAGATGTAACAAAAGTTTCTAGCTGGAAAGCTTTCCTTAGTTTAATTGATATACCTGGAAAAATTATGGGACTACAAGCTTATGGTAAAACAGATATAAACAAAGTTAATGAATGGAGACAAAGACAACGGTTTAGAAACATGACAATTTTTTCTGAGTTAAACCATTTACCAAAAGATCAACTAACAGTTGATATGATTAACACTGTTCATAAATTATCAGAAGAGTTGGTATTAGACAAAGCCATAGAACTATCTGGACATTTTCATTACTCAGGAGGGTTGGCACAAAACGTTGTTTGGAATAGAGCAATGTTAGACAGGGGTTTGCAGCCACATATAGATCCATGGGCTTATGATGGTGGTTGCAGCATAGGTGCTTTGCATTATTTGTTGGATAAACACGACATTGAGAGGCCAAATCATTGGGAACAGGACGACGAAGCACCACTTGGAGAGCCTGACGGGCCCTTATTTAAGAGAGTTGCACAACTTTTAGCACAAAATAAAGTTGTTGGTTGGTATCAAGGCAACGGAGAGATAGGACCAAGAGCACTTGGTAACAGAAGTGTTTTATTTAATCCTATGTATACAGAAAATAAAGACAGAGTTAATAAAATAAAAAACAGAGAATGGTGGAGGCCTTTTGGAGCCAGTGTTAAAGAAGACGAGGCGGAAAGGTTCTTTGATTTACCTGTTAGTAGGCATATGCTTTTTAATTCCAACGTAAAGTATTCAGGCATACCAGCTGTTACACATGTTGATGGAACATGCAGACACCAAACAGTTCCAGAAACTAACCACACCTATTATTGGATGTTAGATGCTTTTGAACAAGAGACTGGATTATCAGTTTTAGGAAACACTTCGTTAAACAAAAAAGGCAAGCCTATTTGTAGCACTGTTGAAGAAGCATTAGATATATTTAAGACATCGGAGCTAGATGCTATTTGTGTAGGTGGAGAACTTTATCAAAAATGATTACTTGCATTGTTAATCCTTCTAGATGTGGGTCTACTTTATTACTTCATATACTCGATAAATATTTTCGTCTTAAAAACACACCAAATTATTTTATGGAGTATGAAATTATTGATGATCTTGTAGGTAAAGAAGCAATACAAAAACATAAAGACAATAATTTTTTATTTAAATATCAATATTTGTTTACACACAAGCCATTGTTTGGAGCAGATAGATATATTGTGATTGATCGCAAAGATAAAGACGCATGGACCTATTCTTCTTTTCATGCCTGGATAAACAGCCATGCCCATGGCAAATTAGACCCAAATAAAAAATATATGACTGATGAAAAAGCCTTACAGACACACAAAGAAAATTTAATGAACTGTTTACCTTCTTGGGAAAAAGAAAAAGCCAGGTTAATTAGCCAAGGTGCAGTTAGTTTGTGGTATGAAGACATTAAAGATTTATCAGCAAAAGAAATACTTATTTTGTGTGGATATGAGGATGCAATAGAATTTGATAAAGATGATTTATATTTTAGGGGTATAAAACTAGAGAAAGTTTGGTCTTGATAACTTAAGATAACTATACTATATATTATTGTAAATGGGCGTACCTAAAAAACTTACAGAAATGCAAATGAAGTTTGCGCAATTGTTGGTAAACAACGAAGGACGCATGACTCAAACAGAATGTGCTAAAGAAGCAGGTTATGCTGAAGGCACTGAAGCAGTCAAAGGATCCGAGCTTACTAATCCTAATAAATATCCTTTAGTTGCTAAATACATTGGGGAGCTACGAGAAGAGAACCAGAAAAAATATTCAGTTACTTTTGAGAAACATATTACAGAACTAGCTAAGATAAGAGAAGCAGCGTTGCATAAAGGTGCTTTTAGTGCAGCAGCCAATGCAGAAGTTGCTAGAGGTAAAGCTGCAGGACTGTATATAGAACAAAAAATTATACGTACAGGTAAGCTAGAAGATATGTCTATTGAAGAATTAGAAAGTAAAATGAAAAAGATTTATGAAGAGAATAAAGTTTTAGTTGAAGGTGAGTACACTGTTTTAAATAAAGATGATGACCTAGAGTACAACGGAGTCAAGATTAAGGATGTGTTAGATGAAGAAGAGTAAACTTTACTCAGACCATACACCAGGACCAAAGAAAAGAACTTCTATTGGGAACAGTGTTAGATCAAGACCTAAAAACAAACATAAGAAACGTAATTATAAAAAATATAGAGGACAAGGAAAGAGGAGATAATGCATACATTATATAAAAACCCAGAAAATAATACACCCACTTTTATTATACATGATATTTTACCACCAGAAGTTTGTAATAAGCTCATAGAAGCGTACAAAGATAAAACTGGTGAAGGTAGTCACTATAATAAGACAGGAGAATTAGATATTCAAAAAGAAGTAAGAGATTCAGGTGTTGTTTTTATTAATGAGCCCCATGTAATGGAAAAACTACAAACATCTATTAAGATTTCTAATCATGTTTCCGGATGGAATCTTGATATTACCGCAACTGAAGATATTCAGTTTACTAAATATGGCCCAGAACAACACTATAACTGGCATGAAGATGGTACGTCTTGTTCCTTTTCAAAACGAAGATATGTTTTTGAAAAACCTAATGGTCTTAATGAGACTAACTTTCCTCATTTAATTGATACATGTAGAAAAATATCAGGTTCTGTAATTTTAAATGATGACTTCTCTGGAGGAGAGTTTGAAGTGGCTTGGCTTGCTTCAAACACCGGAGAGTTAGAATTAAAAAAGAGTTTTATTAAACCAAAAATGGGAGACATTATTATTTTTCCAAGCTACCTACCACATAGAGTACGCCCGGTAAAAGTAGGCACAAGATATAGTTTAGTTATATGGGCAGGAGGCCCATCAATGAAATGAGTAGTCCGCATTGGTATAATACAAAGAAGCTAATACAAGTCTTAACTAGATTTACTGAGTCTGAAGAAGGCGGTGATGCAAAAGTTCAAATGTTATTACCTGATGGTAGAAACCCCTTACAAAAAGAATTTAACATTAAAGAAATCAAGTTAGTCGAGAACAAAATTATAGGTTGTAAAGAGAAATATAGGCTCATGATCTTAGTGGAATAGTTATTGTGAAAAATGAGTCAAAACTTTGGCAAAAACTAAAAAAATCTACACCAAATATTACATGGACACGCGTTGAATCTTGGGCATCTTTTGGCTTTCCAGATCTAGTAGGATACACGGAAAACAATGGCTTTTTTACTGTTGAGTTAAAGATAGTAAAAGGTAATAAGATCACCTTCTCACCACACCAAATTGCGTTCCATATTACACACCCAACCAACACCTGGATCTTAGCAGCGACCCTCGCTCCACGCACCAATAAACTTTATGAATACTATCTCGAGCCGGGGTCCAAGGTCCGCGAGCTTGCGGCCGACGGCTTGCGTGCTTGCGGGCCCACCCGCCCCGCCTGTGAGCTTGAGCGCTTGTTGCTTGCGGCTTGTGCCTGAGCCCTTGTGCGCTTGCGCTCGTAGTTCTCACGCATCTGCTTGCGCCTCAGGTCCGCTTGAATCCTGTTCTTAATTGGGTACGCGCGAGGCGTACCCAGGGGGAAGGTCCGGCCGCGCACTAGCAGCTGGACCCAGACAGGCTAAAGGATAAGAAAAGCCTGAATATCATATGTTAATCACAAAGCCGGTTTCGTCCTTCTTGCCGCGACCCTTAGCCAGAAGCCCAATGATGGTCCCCGGCCCGGCATCCGTAAAGCGCGCGTCGTGTTCGTCGCCATCAA
>Ga0181422_1000412_pt1 | contig 13852 bp, 14 predicted proteins | sample 45SPOviralmetaG_FD_130147 | JGI IMG/M metagenome (GOLD analysis project Ga0181422, IMG submission 130147) | Marine viral communities from the oligotrophic San Pedro Time Series (SPOT) site, San Pedro Channel, CA, USA - 45 SPOT_SRF_2013-07-18 | ecosystem: Environmental > Aquatic > Marine > Strait...
AAATCATATGGTAATGTTTTAAATAAAAGACAAATATTTCCATCTTCTGATCGCTCAAGTAAATATTCTGGAGGTTCATCTCGATCCTATCCTATAGAAGCTAGTTATCCAATATCTAGTGGTATGCTTGGTACAAATCCTCAAACATATAGAATGGGGAATGGTGAAGGGTATTACCAAAATTTTGATGATCATGAAATTTTAAGAAAAAACCTTCCTTCCGTAGAAATATATAGTAAAGGGGGTGGAAGTATTGGAGGTTTTATACCCATTTCTATAGAACCTCTCCCTACCCAGGAAGACTACACTAATGGTTTTTTTAGAAGATATTTTTGTGTAAAAGTGAATGAAGATATATATTACGAACTCCCAAAAGAAACTTATGATGATATTATAAATAACAAAGATGGATGGGCTAATTCAATGTATATTCCTTTTAATTTATTGTGGTATATAAAAGGTGAAAAAGATAAAATAGAGAAATTAAATAAAGAATTAATAATTCAAGCCGAAAATAAAATAGAAAGGTTTGGGCTAGATAATTTTTTAATGCAAGAATATCTAAAGTTTTATAGAATGCTTCCCGGTGTAAATTTAGTAAATAACTTTGGTTTAAGACGTCATTTAGATAATAGTTCCATTAGTCTTAATTTACCTAAAGTATATCAATTAGGAAATGATATTACATATACTCAAAACCCTAATGTTCCCGCTAAACAAAATTGTAGTAATTGTATATTTAACAAAACCCAATTTTGTAGTAAATGGAAAGCTAAAATCCAAAACAATTATTGGTGTAAATCTTATAAGGGAAAATATGGTGAAGGTAAAGTATTAGGAGGAATCTCAAATATACCTACTCCAACTCCCCCACCATCTACTCAACCTTCTTATACTCCCCCTTCATCTACTCCACCCCCATCTGGAGGAGGAGGTGGATACTAGTAAAATATTTAGTATATTTACTGGATGTTCTGGTTAATAGAAACTAAAGATCAATTAAATAGGTTTTTTACTAAAGATTTAAGTAAGGTTTTTGTTGAGATTATTCCTTTTAGTTTCAACACACACCCTGCGGACCATAATCCTATTTCTCTAGTTTATATAAAGCCTTTAGATTCTAAAGGTCATATTATAGCTATTAATCATAGTGAAACTTTAAGAGGTTTAGATTTAAAATGGTTAGATAAATGTGAAACCGTTTATGTAAGAGATAAAAAGGAATTTTTACACTACTTTTATCATGCTAATATAGTAGATTTAACTTTAAATAAATCTAATTACCAAAAGCCTTTTACACCAACACATAATTATTTTTATTCTAAACACCCTAATAAAGAAAACCTAAACACAATAATTCCAGTTACTAAACATTATGAATATTGTGAAAATTTATTTAACGAATTAAAATCCGAAATAAATGTACCGATCAACGACTTTTACAACAGACGATCTACAGTGGTATTCTACGCTCTCGAGACCAGTGGAATTCATATTGATGCAGAAAAATTCTCAAATCAATTCTACTCAACCAATAGAGAGTACGTCTACCCTTCCTATAACTTTAAAACAATTACTACAAGACCTTCAAATAAATTTAGAGGAGTAAACTATTCTGCTTTATCTAAAAAAGATGATTCTAGAATACCTTTTATCCCCAGAAATGATGTGTTTGTAGAAATGGACATTTCGGCCTACCACCCAACATTACTTGCTAAATTAATTGACTACAAATTTGATGATGAAGATATTCATAAATCATTTGCTAAAATGTATGGTGTAGAATATAAGGAAGCAAAACAACTAACATTTAAAATGTTATACAGTGGTAATTTTGGTAAGTATTCTAATTTAGAGTTTTTCTCTAAATCCCAAGATTTTACTAATATTTTATGGGAAGATTTTAATAATCAAGGTTATATAGAATGTCCTATTTCAAAATATAAATTTAGAAAAGACACTTTAGATAACATGACTCCATCTAAGCTGTTAAATTATTTGCTACAGAATTTGGAGACCTCAAATAATGTTATTATCTTATGTAAGATGTTTAAGTTACTCAAAGGGTATAATACAAAATTAGTATTATATAACTTTGATTCGTTTTTATTTGATTTTGATAGAACCGAAAAAAAACTTTTTGATAGTTTAAAAAATATATTCTCTAAACGAGAACTTAAAATAAAAATTAGTTATGGATCCAACTACTCTTCTTTACAATCCCTCTAGTATGTATAACCGAACAGATATTTTAAATTTTGGTTATAATCTAGAAGAGTTGGGAGGGAATAAACTATTTTGCACATTTACATCTATCGAAGATCTTGATAATTTAGTAGAAGATATTTCCTCTAACTATGAAATCATTTTTAATAAGATATTTGTCTTGTATATTCAGTCTAATAATGAATATGCTTGTACCTACAATGTGGATACATCTAATATAACTAAAATTCCTTCTGGTACTATACTAGTACACAGAAAAAAAGAATCAAATACCCTTTACACAATTAATGCTCTTAATGAGTTAATTAAAAGGTTAAATGGAGGTGTAGTTGACACTAAGTTTCCTATTGAATGGAGACACTATAGAAATTCCATCCTACTTACGAATAAGGATGAATTTAAACAGTTGAAAACTAAGATTCATAAAATTATTGAACTCTAGTTGGATACCTGAAATTGTTTTCGTATATTTAAAAAAAAGTTACTATGGATTTAAATGTTATCAAACAGCGGTTGGCATCGCTTAATAAAACTGCCCCCACAGGTGGGAATAATCAAAAGAAAAATTTATTCTGGAAACCAAGTATTGGTAAACAAACCATTCGAATTGTTCCCTCTAAATTTAATTCTGAATTCCCATTCACTGAAATGATGTTCTATTATGGAATAGGTCAACGTGTAATTGCTTCTCCCCTAAATTGGAAAGAAAAAGATCCAATTGTGGAATTTGCAAAACAATTACGTCAGACTAATGATAAAGAAAATTGGCGTATTGCTAAAAAATTAGATCCTAAAACTCGTATTTTTGCCCCTGTTATTGTTCGTGGTGAAGAAGAAGAAGGAGTTAAACTATGGCAATTTGGTAAAGAAGTTTATCAATCGTTCCTTAATATGGCTGCTGATGAAGAAATTGGTGATTATACAGATATTCTAGAAGGACGTGATATTAAGCTTACTACAGTAGGACCTGAAGTTACAGGTACACCTTATAATAAGACTACAATTGGCCCTTCTATGAAAGTAACTCCTCTTGCTGATGATAAGGACACAATAGAAAAATTCATGGGTGATCAGGCTGATCCGTTTAAAATATTTAAGCGTTATCAATTTGATGAAATTAAAGGATTTCTACAAAACTGGTTAGACCCCGATTCTGATTCAGTAGAAAATACTTCTACCCAAACCCCATCTTCTATTCCACCCCCACCATCCCAAACTAACTACACATTAGATACGGGTGCTAAGAAAACAAATGTTGATAAGTTCAATGATTTGTTTGGTGAGAATGAAAAGAATGATTTACCATTTTAATTAAGTAAGTAATGGCTAGAAAAAGTAAATCACTATCGGAAGCAGTCTCTAAAGAAATCAGATCTAAATTTGATTTAAAAAGCTTCAAAACTAAAAAGGGACTAGATCAAAATGTAAAGTTCAAAGACCAACAATGGATTCCCCTGTCTGATGCTTTTCAAACCGTTACTTCAATCCCTGGGATTCCAATGGGTCATATTGTGCTTTTGCGAGGACACTCCGACACCGGGAAAACCACTGCACTAATCGAAACTGCCGTATCAGCCCAAAAGAATGGCATACTTCCAGTCTTCATTATCACTGAGATGAAATGGAACTGGGAGCATGCCACTCAGATGGGGTTAAAGGTAGATGAGATTGCTGACGAAGAAACTGGTGAAGTATTAGCATATGAGGGAGATTTTATCTATGCAGATAGAGAATCATTAAATACTATTGAAGATGTAGCTGCCTTCATTTTAGATTTAGTTGATGAGCAGAAAAAGGGCAATTTACCATATGATTTAGTATTTTTATGGGATTCCATTGGTAGTATTCCTTGTGAACTGTCTATTCGTTCTAATAAGAACAACAATGAATGGAACGCGGGGGCAATGTCAACCCAATTCGCAAATAATGTAAATCAGAAAATTACATTATCTCGTAAGGAATCCTCAAAATACACCAATACATTAGTTTGTATTAATAAAGTATGGACTCTAAAACCAGAATCTCCTATGGGTCAACCTAAGTTGATGAATAAGGGGGGATATGCAATGTGGTATGACTCAACATTTGTAATTACTTTTGGTAATATTATGTCTGCTGGTACCTCTAAGATTAAAGCAATCAAAGATGGTAAACAAGTAGAATTTGCTAAACGAGTAAATATTCAGATTGATAAAAATCACATTAATGGTGTAACAACCAGAGGAAAGATTGTTATGACCCCTCATGGTTTTATTGAGGAAAGCCCTAATGCACTCAATGCTTATAAGAAATCACGTCAAGAAGAATGGTCAAATATTCTGGGAGGTGCTGATTTTAAATTAGTAGGTGAAGAAGAATCACAAGAAACATATGTGAATATCTTCACAGAAGAGCCAAGCTAGGGTTTGGTTCTGCATTTATTTTTATTATATTTAGGTAAATAGGTTATATGAAAGAAGGTAGTCCCTTAGATATTTTAAGTCAAGTTCAAGAAAATAATGAACCTGCCCAATTAGGAGAAAGATATCTTTTAATTGATGGTTTGAATTTATTCTTTAGAAATTTTGCTATATTGAATATGGTAAATTCTAGGGGACAACATATAGGAGGATTAGGGGGATTCTTAAGATCCCTCGGGGTACTTATTAGACAAATCCAACCCACACAGGTTTATGTGGTTTTTGATGGTGCCGGTTCTTCCAACAATAGAAAAAACCTATTACCTGGATATAAAGCAGGTAGACACATTAAAAGAATTACCAATTGGGAAATTTTTGAAAGTGTCGAAGATGAACATGATGCCAAAATAGACCAATTAGTTAGGTTAGTTCATTATTTAAAAACCCTACCTGTTAAAGTTGTTTCTATTGATAAAGTAGAAGCAGATGACATTATAGCTTATTATTCCCAGACATTATGTAAGTCACCAAAGGATAAAGCTTTTATAGTTTCTAGTGATAGAGATTTTATTCAATTAATAAATGAAAACGTTGCAGTTTTCAGACCTATTGAAAAGGAATTTTACACACCTGATACAGTAAAAGAAAAGTTTGGTATTCCCGCTGGTAACTTTATTTTATATAAAACCTTATTAGGGGATAACTCCGATGGTATTAGAGGAATTAAAGGTTTAGGAAAAAAATCATTCTTAAAAAAATTCCCGGAATTAGCAGGAGATATAATGTCATTAGATGATGTTATTGGCATTTGTGAGTCTAAATTTAAAGAAAATATTACTTACGCTCGCGTAGTAGATAATGTGGATGAAGTTAATCTTAATTATAAATTAATGGATTTATCAAATCCAATGATTGATGCATCTGATAAAATTTATTTAGACTCACTTGCCAATGACAAAGACCTCAATTACATCCCAGAGGCATTTTTGGAAATGTATGAAGAAGACCAAGTTGGGGGTATAATTAGAAATGTAGGTTTTTGGGTAAAAGACGTATTTGAACAATTTAAAAAATAAAAAAGTTGACACTTAAAACAATAGAACAATACGGGCATCCTTTCCAAATTAAGGTTATATCTTCTCTCCTTACATCTAAGGAGTTTTTACAAAACATTATCGACGTTTTAAGTGATGAAGATTTTCCTAATTCTGCTCATAAGTGGATTATAAAGGAAATAATTAAATATTACGATAAGTATCATACTAATGTTTCAATGGATGTTCTAAAAGTAGAACTACAAAAGGTTGAAAATGAAGTATTACAGCTATCAATTAGAGAACAACTCAAATTAGCATATGAAGCCTCAGATGAGGATTTAAAATACGTTCAGGAAGAGTTTTCTAATTTCTACAAAAACCAACAACTAAAAAAAGCATTACTTAAATCGGTAGATTTACTTAAAATAGGTGACTATGAATCCATTAAATTTATAGTGGAATCAGCTATGAAAAGTGGACAAGATAAAAATATTGGGCATGAATATCTTAAAGATGTAGAATACCGATATAGAGAAGATAATAGAAAAACAATACCTACCCCTTGGGCTAAGTTTAATGATTTAACCCAAGGTGGGATAGGTAATGGTGATCTAGGATTAATATTTGGAAGTCCTGGAGGTGGTAAATCATGGTGTTTAGTGTCATTGGGGGCACATGCTGTTAGTTTAGGATTTAATGTTCTTCATTATACCTTAGAATTAGGTGAGGATTATGTTGCTAAACGATATGACGCGTTTTTTACAAGAATTCCTGTAAATACAATTCACCAACATAGAGACCAAGTAGAAGAAACAATTAATAGACTACCAGGTAAACTTATTGTTAAAGAATATCCTATTGGGGGTGCAACTACTTCAACTCTAGAGTCTCATATCCAAAAATCTGAAAATTTAGATATCAAACCTGATTTAATTATTATTGATTATATAGATCTTCTTTCAACTAAAAAGCGAAGTTCTGACAGGAAAGGAGAATTAGATCATATTTATCGCAGTATCAAAGGTCTTGCTAGACAGTTGAACTTACCTATCTGGTCAGTTTCCCAAGTGAATCGGGCTGGAGCTAGGGATGAAATTGTTGAGGGAGATAAGGCAGCGGGTTCATATGATAAAATTATGATATCCGACGTCTGTATATCTCTTTCACGTCAACGGCAAGATAAAGTAAACGGGACTGGAAGATTTCATATAATGAAAAACCGGTATGGTATTGATGGTTTGACCTTCAAGGTTAAAGCTGATACTTCTACTGGCCATTTTGAAGTGACAGAGTATGATGAATCAGAAGAAACTACAGCCCCTACACATTCAGCTCCTGCTGACTTTGATTCATTTGATAAAAAAGTGATGCAGAATCAGTTTTTTAAGTTAAACGTATAATCTATAAAAAAATAAAATGGCCAAAGATATAACTAAAGAAAGAATCCCTTATAAACCCTTTGAATATCCAAAGGCACATGAGTATTGGTTAAAACAACAACAGGCTCATTGGTTACATACTGAAGTACCTATGATGTCAGATGTTAATGATTGGAAACAAAATTTAACGGATATAGAAAAAGATATAGTAGGTACTATTTTAAAAGGATTTGCTCAAACTGAAACAGTAGTAAATGATTATTGGTCAGGATTAGTAACTAGATGGTTTAGAAAACCAGAAATTATTATGATGGCTACTACCTTTGGAGCATTTGAAACCATACATGCCGAAGCCTATTCATTACTTAATGAAGAATTAGGATTAGATGACTTTAGTGAGTTTTTAGAAGATGAAACCACTATGGCTAAAATAGAAAACTTAATGAATGTAAGAGATAGTTTTAATGGAGAAAAAGATTGGCACGAGATCGCTAAATCTTTAGCTATATTTTCTGCATTCACCGAGGTGTAAATTTATTTTCCTCATTTGCTATCTTACTTTCATTTAAACTAAGAAATAAACTAAAAGGAGTAGGTCAAATAGTAGAATGGAGTATTAGAGACGAATCACTACATTCGGAAGCCGGATGTTGGTTATTTAGAGCTTTAATTGAAAATAAACCCAAACTTAAAACACCAGAATTAGAAGCTGCTATTAACGAAGCTGCTTTATTGTCACTTCAGTTAGAACTAGATTTTATAGATAAAGTATATCAGTTAGGTGAATTAGAGGGATGTTCTAAATATGATCTCCAAAACTTTATTAAACATAGGGTAAATATTAAACTACAAGATTTAGGTTATAAAGCTATTGTAGATGTAGATTTAAAAGCAGTAGATAATATGAAATGGTTTGATGCTCTCTCTGGTGGAAAGCAACATACTGATTTCTTTGCTAATAGAGTAACTAACTACTCTAAGGGACACGTTAAATGGGAAGCAGAAGATATTTTTTAAGATGGATAGTAATTTAATTTCAGATTATAGTCAGTGGGTGAAGGGTAGAGATTATCCTGAGTTTTTTGATGAAGTAGCTTTAGCTACTATTTCTAAGGGTTACCTCTTACCAGGTGAAACACCTAAAAAAGCTTATAGGCGAGTAGCTAATGCAGTTGCTGAAAGGTTAAATAAACCTGAGTTAGCTGCTAAATTTTTCAAATACATCTGGAATGGATGGATTGGTTTAGCTTCTCCCGTTTTGAGTAATATGGGTACAGATAGAGGTATGCCTATCTCATGTTTCGGGATTGATACACCTGATTCTGTTAGAGGTATTGGTTTAACTAATGCTGAACTAATGAGGTTAACCTCGTACGGAGGTGGTGTAGGTATTTCCGTTTCTCGGATTAGAGAACGAGGAGCACCAATTAGAGGGAATGGTAAGTCAGAAGGTGTAGTTCCATGGTGCAAAATTTATGATTCTACAATCATAGCAACAAATCAAGGATCTGTAAGAAGAGGAGCAGCATCTGTTAATCTAAATATTAACCACCCAGATATTGGGGAGTTTATGCAAATCCGTAGACCAAAAGGTGATCCTAATAGGCAATGTCTTAATCTACATCAGTGCGTTTCTGTAGATGATAGTTTTATGAAAAAGTTAGGAGATAGGGATCCTGAAGCTATGGGTTTATGGTTAGAAATTCTTAAATCAAGAATGGAAACAGGTGAACCTTATATTATGTTTGAGGATAACATTAATAAGCACAATCCATTAGCTTATATGATGAATAACCTTAATGTTTCTATGACAAATATCTGTACTGAAATTACTCTCCATACAGATGAAGAACATAGTTTTATTTGTTGTTTATCTTCCCTTAATTTAGCCAAATATGATGAATGGAAAGACACTGATGTAGTTGAAACCGCTGTTTGGTTTTTAGATGGTGTTATGGAAGAATTTATCCAAAAAACAAGTGGTAAAGATTCTATGGAACGTTCCCATAGACATGCTAAGAAAGGAAGAGCATTAGGGTTAGGAGTTATGGGGTGGCATACATTCTTACAACAAAAACAACTACCTTTTAACTCCATAGCCTCTACAGCTTGGACACACACTATCTTTAATGACATTAGGTCTAAAGCTGAGTCTGCATCTAGGAATTTAGCCGCAGAATATGGTGAACCCCTTTGGTGTAGAGGAACGGGTATGAGAAATACTCATGTTTTAGCAATTGCACCTACTGTTTCAAACTCTAGAATAAATTCATGTTCAGCTGGAATTGAGCCTTACCCAGCTAATGTTTATGTTTTTAATGGGTCAAAGGGTTCTTTTATTGTTAAAAACCCTGTTTTAGAGCAAGTATTAGAAGAAAAAGGACATAACAAGGTTAAAGTTTGGGATCAAATCATGGCAGATAATGGGTCTGTTCAAAATTTATCTAATGAAATTCTAACAGAAGATGAAAAGGAAGTATTTTTAACTTTCCCCGAGGTTAACCAATTAGAATTAGTACGTCAGGCGGCTATACGACAACGTTATATTGACCAAACACAATCGCTTAATCTTGCGTTTTCCCCAACTGATAGTCCAAAATGGATTAATCAAGTGCATATGGAGAGTTGGAAATTAGGAATAAAAACATTATACTATTTAAGAACTGATTCAGTAATTAAAGGAGATATTGGGTCAAGAACTACGGATGAATGTTTAAGTTGTGACGGATAGTCAAATTTTTACATATTTATTATTAATCAATTTTATTTATTATGAGCAAATTAGCTAAAGCAAAAGAAGTATTAACTTCAAAGTATTTTGTAATTGGAGCTGCCGCAGTAGCGGGAGTTATTGTTTGGGTGAAGGGAATGCCCTTTGTAGCTGGTATAGCCCTAGGTGTAACAGGTGCCAAACTTATTGATGCCCTAAGAGGATAAATCGATCCCAAATGTTTTCTTTTCTAAGGAAAGTTATATTTCCATTTATAATAGCAGTAACTGCCCTTGCAATATCAGGATCAGCCGCCACTTTTTCAGTAATTGGGTTATCTAAACTATTTGCGGGTGCAGCTACTGCTGTTATTATAATGACGGGTACACTAGAAGCATCTAAACTAGTAGTAGCTTCTCTATTACATCAATATTGGTCGAGTTTAAATAGATTACTTAAAGTTTATTTAACGCTAGCCGTTCTAGTTTTAATTATGATTACCTCAATGGGTATTTACGGCTACTTATCAGCTGCATATCAAGAAACAGCTAATAAGGAAGGTATTACTCAGAAAGAGTTAGCAATATATGATTCTAAGATAGAAAATTATAAAAATCAAAAAACCACAAGAGAAGAAACAGCTAGTTCTGTACAAGAAAGGATTACTCAGTTAAATGAAGGTATTAATAATATTGAATATAGCTGGGTAGACAGGGATGGAGCAGGAGATCAAAGAGAATTACTATCTACTCAGTTAGAGTTAGCTAATGAAGAATACTTAAGAGTTAGTAATGATATCTCAAAATTAGACTCTACTATATTAGCATTAGAAAATGAAAGATTTGAAACCGAAATTAGCTCTGATGTAGCGGCTGAATTAGGCCCTTTGAAATACATTAGTAAGATTTCAGGGTGGGATATGGATAAAACAGTTAATATCCTTATTTTAATTATAGTATTCGTGTTTGATCCCTTAGCTATATGTTTAGTATTAGCAGCTAATTTTGCATTTAGTCAAGCATTTCCAAAAAAAAGAGAAAACATCTACGGTGAAAAAGTAGTCATAACTCAACCACCTATTGTAGAATTAGAAGCAGATCCAGACGATCTTCCTGATTTAGAAGAAAAAAAAACTGACTCTTTAGATAAAGAAATTGAAAGTTTAGATAATTTAATAAAAAAAACAAAAAACTCTAACCTTTCATCTTTTAGACAAAATAAGGAAATTAGTGCTCTCCAAAAAGAAAAACAAATCCTAGTAGATAAAAAAAAAGATGATGATCTTACTATAACATATTAGGCTATTGTAAAATTTTTTCGTATATTTATGTCAAAGTATTAAATGCATTCTAAAGAGGTTATAGTTAAAAAGTTATCACAACTCACTCCACTCAAATACAATCAATTTTACTGGTGGAGAAAATGGGGTCCTAAAAATACACCCTTATTTAGTTCAAGACCATTATTAGATAAAATTAAAAATGGTGATTTTGATTTTAGTCTTTATTTTTGGCAAGCCCTATATTCCGAACTCGAAGCAAAAGAATTAGTTAGGGAAAGCATAGGAGCACGTGGTGCTGATCCTAAACTTGCTCTAACTTTAGAACGTAAAAAACGTTTATGGCAAGATTTTGAACGCGATGAGCCCCAAAAACTACAAACTCTCCAAAAAGAATTCCTTAAAGAATTTAAAATGACCAGAGAAGAGTATTATGAACAAATTGAATTCTTTGGTGGAGATCTGGAGGAGTTTTATTATCGTTGTGAACAGTTATTTGATAAAAAACCTCGTAGTAGAAGAGGTAGACCTAAAAAATATAGTATATGATTAAAGTAAACCATGAGGTTCCATTTTGTCTGTTAAACGCCAGTAGGAAATTTAATGATTATGAATTTTGCTTACCACACCTTTTAGACCAAAATGAGCAATATAAAAACCATTTTTTGCAGGCTAAGGAAGATGGAAGGTATATTATTATGGATAATTCTCTTCATGAATTAGGAACAGCTTATGATACAAATAGGTTATTGTATTGGGTAGCAGAATTAGAACCCGATGAATTTATTGTACCTGATGTATGGGAAAATTACAGTAAAACCGTGGTTAACGCTCGAGAATGGATAAATATACCATTCCCAGAAAACACTACTAAAGTAGCAGTAATCCAATCTAATACTAGAGCAACTGTTAGTGTATGTACTCAGGTTTTAAAAGATTTAGGTTATAAAAAATTAGCCTATTCATATGGTGCTAATCATTACAAAGAAAATAATCCAAATCTCCCAGATTACTTAGCAAAAGCACTTGGAAGAGTGGATACTATTTCGTACCTTTACGAACATGGAACGTTAACTGATCGGGACAATGTTCACCTATTAGGTACAGCATGTCCTTTTGAGTTTAACTTTTATAGTAAATTTAAATTTATAAAAACTATAGACACATCAAATCCCATTATGGCTGCACTGGAAGGAGTAGAATATGACATGTATGGTATTCATCCTAAACCAGAGGCCAATATGAATGATTATGCTGATGTAGAATTTTCTAATGTTAACTTAGATTTAATTTTCCACAATACTAATATGTTTAAAAAATATTTAAATAACACCCTATGAAGAAAAATGTTGTAATTAGCCTTTCAGGAGGAATGGATAGCAGTACTCTGTTACTTAGATGTCTGTCAGAATATGATCAAGTAACTGCTGTGTCTTTTGATTATGGTCAAAAACATAGAGTAGAACTTGAAAGAGCTCAATCTTTAATTGATTACTTATGTCAAAATGATATTGGGATTGCTAATAAATTGAAGTATAGAGTCATTAAATTAGATGGTCTAGTTGACTTATTAAATTCAGCCCTAGTATCAGGAGGAGAAGAAGTACCTGAAGGTCACTATGCTGAAGAAAATATGAAAGCAACAGTTGTACCTAATAGAAATAAAATCTTTGCTTCATTAGTTCAAGCAGTTGCCTTATCAGCAGCTAATGCTAATGGTAATGATACTGATATAGCGTTGGGAATTCATGCTGGCGACCATGCCATTTATCCTGACTGTAGACAAGAATTTAGAGATGCAGATGATGCAGCTTTTAGAATTGGTAACTGGGATGCTGAAAAAGTAGGATATTTTACCCCTTATCTTGAGGGAGATAAATTTGATATTCTAAAAGATGGTGAGGTACTATGTAATGAATTACGTTTAAATTTTAATGATGTATATTCCCGAACTAATACTTCTTATAAACCAATTCAAATTGATGGGGAATGGTATTCTGATTATAAATCAGCATCTTCAGTAGAGCGTATTGAAGCCTTTATTAAATTAGATAGACCTGATCCTGTAACCTATGCTGATGAAACAGGGGTAGTACATTGGGTAAAAGCAAAATCTCACGTAGAAAAAGTATTAAAAGAACATGTCCAAGTATAGAGTATTATATTTTTATTCTGATAGTTGTTTTCACTGTAAGCATATATCTTCGGATATAGACTACTTGGAAACAAAAATCTCTACAGCTAGAATAAAAGAAGGAGAAGAAAATTATTTACATGATCGTCTTCATGTAGAACATTACCCTTCAATGTTCTTTCTTGACAAAGAAGATAAAGTAATTAACACATTAATTGGTGCTAAAAAGATTAAAAGTAGCATAGAAAAACTTAAAGAACTTATAAAAAAAACAGACAATGAATAATTATAGATCAACAAAAATATATGATGGTTTTTCTACGTGTTTTAGACAATGGAAAGCCGTAGATACTCACTGTCAATACCTCCATGGGTATTCGGTTTCATTAAAAATCACATATGAAGGTGATTTAGATGGTAGAAACTGGGTAGTTGATTTTGGTAGAGCAAAAAGATCAGAAATATTAATTGATGGGATGAACCCTAAAGATTGGTTAAATTATATGTTAGACCATACTGTTATTATATCCGAGGATGATCCCTTACTAGAAGAATTTAAGGGATTAGATAGTAAAGGTGTAATTCAATTAAGAATACTACCAGCTGTAGGAGCAGAGAAATTTGCAGAATATTTTTACCATAAAATTAATGATTGGGTAAAAGAAGATACTTACAATAGATGTAGGGT
>Ga0181422_1000432_pt1 | contig 13566 bp, 9 predicted proteins | sample 45SPOviralmetaG_FD_130147 | JGI IMG/M metagenome (GOLD analysis project Ga0181422, IMG submission 130147) | Marine viral communities from the oligotrophic San Pedro Time Series (SPOT) site, San Pedro Channel, CA, USA - 45 SPOT_SRF_2013-07-18 | ecosystem: Environmental > Aquatic > Marine > Strait...
ACAATTTAAACATATTTATATATATTAAAACATATGGAGAACCTAAGAACTATGATGACTGAAATTGACGATATTAAAGATGATATTAAAGAGGGTAAATATTTGAAGTTAGTTGATAATTTAAATAATGCTAATAAAGTATTTAGTAATTTATATAAATTTACTTATTTACATCAAAAAAAAATATATTCCTATGGTGATTGTAATGAACCTGCTACTTACAAATTAATTCCTATAAAAAAAATACAAATTGTTAAAATTTCTAAACATCATTTCACCAGCATAGAAGTGGATGAACACCAACAAGACAAAAGGCTTAAACAATTTATTAAAGATGTTAATGAATTTAATTTCGTAGGTGTTCATAAAACTTATGATAATATCAGTTTATCTATAAGAAATAATTCAATACCTACAATTATAATAAATAGTAAAAATATAGAAAACTTTAGAAATCATAAATTAGAAGAAGAAATAAAAGGTGAAAGGGATTACGATGAAGAAATGGACGATATGTATATTGAAATTAATGATATTATACCTTTACATATTGAAGAACTTAATTAAATAATAGTAAAAAAAAATTTAATTTAAATTTAATTTAATATCAACACCAATATAATTTCTTTTTAATAATTTACATCTATCACCTACATAATTATTATGACATGTCATATCTAATATGGTGTCATTTTCATTACTATAGGTTTTAATAAAATAATCTATTTGTTCATCATCTCTAGTAATACCAGTATCATCTCTTCTTATTTTCCAATCTTTAAAAGTTGTTGGATATCTACCTTTATGACCCTCTGTTGATGAAGTATAACTTTTCTCTATATTATTCCTTCTACCATAATGTTCTTGTTTATCTTTTTGTTTATTATAAACTTTATGAAAAAAATCATCTCCTTCCATCTGAGGATTATATGTTCCTCTTTTTTTATAATAAATATTTATCTCTTCCATACATCTTAATGGTTGATACTTTGCTTGAAAAAAACATGTTGTATTATTTTTCTTCCAGCTATATGAATATTTTGGTTTTTCATATTTATATAGTTCATAAGTGAATGGTATTGCTGAATATAAACATATAATTCCATCTGGTTTTAAAACTCTCCACATCTCTTTAAATAGTAATGTCCAATCCAATTTACCTTCATAAACAGCTTCTGTTGTATTAAATGGTGGGTCAGTATATATAAAATCTATGCTATTATCTTCTAATGTTTTTATAACTTCATGAATATCACCTTCAATATATTTAATCATATTTAATTAAAAGAAAATAATATTTAAAAAATATATTTAAAAATAAAATAATATTATTAATTGTATTAAATAGAACATTTACAGCAACTCCTGCCATTTTTTTACCGCTGTAATTTGGGAAGTTTAATGCCACATTTATTTTTTAATAAATTATCTAAATTTTTATTATAGATAATTTAAATTATTTAAACAAATAAATATATATAAATATATATATAGAAATGGAAGAAAAACAAAAACAAAATGTTGATGTTGATGATTTAAAAAAGAAACATAATGAATATTGCCGAATGAAACAATCACTTCATTATTACAAAAACCATGAGTATAGTAAGATGTATAATAATCTCCACATGTATAAAAGAAAATATAAGGATGACCCTATAGCACTACAGATTATAGAGAATCCTGATATTGAATTAGCTGATAGATTACAAAATATTAAAATATATAATTTGAATAAAAAAAGAAAATATTAACATATTAATTTAAAATTTTGAAATTTTTTTTTATTTAATTAAATATATTTAAACAAATAAATATATATATTATTATAAACAAAATGGTAGGAACTGAAAATATAATAATTACAAGTGATACTGAATTAATACAACAAGTAAATAATAGTAAACACTATGACACTCTTGATTATATAACGGAACGCCAAGACCCAAAATCTCATCAATTATTTATAGATTTTCTCAACAAAAGAAAAGCTACTAAATCAAGTGATTATACACATACTTCCTTTCAAGGTGGTAAATATTATATTGAAGATACTGAATATGATGTTTACTTAAATTTATATACTAATAATATGGGAAAACAAAAATCTATGACAGAGAAAGTTTCTATGAATCGTTACATAAGATTTGACTTGGATTTACATTTCAAAAATTCTATGATTGAATTAACTAAAAAAAATATACTTGAAATTACTGATATATTTACTACTGAAATTAACAAATATTACAATACAAATTATAATTTATATGTTCTTACAAGAGATGAACCTGTTATGGCAAAAAATGATATTTGGAAAAATGGTATACATATCCAAATTCCAGATATCATAACAAAAAAAGATCATATTTCTAAAATTATTAGAAATGAATTAATTTCTAATAAACAATTAATTAATATATTTAATAAAATGGAAGTTATTAATCCAATTTCTGATATTATTGACAATTCTATTTATAATGATACTAGTTTGTGGCAACAGTACGGTAGTGATAAAATTCAAGATTATAGTAATGCTTATACTGTTAAACATATTGTAGATAAAAATAATAATTATGATAGTTCAAAAAATTATGAATCTGATTATATTAAACTCTTTTCTTTAAGAAATAAAAAAGGGCTTGAAATTACACCCACTAATGATATTGCTAATATAAATATTAAAAAAATTAAAGATGAAGAAAATGAAATTGAAAGACAAAAATTACTTATTGAAGAACAAAAGAAAGAAAAGAAAGAAAAACGCAAAGCTGAAAGAAAATATGATGATGTTGTTGATAAAGATTTTATTAAAGACTTAGTTAGTATTTTAAACCCTGAAAGAGCAATTGGTTATAAAACATGGACAGAAGTTGGTTGGTGTTTGAAATCTATTGATGAAGGAACTTTCAAATTATTTGACGCATTCAGCAAATTATGTGAAGATAAATATGATGAAAATAATGTTGAAAAGTTTTGGGATAATGCTACACAGGGTAGTTATACTATGGGTACATTACACTTTTGGGCGAAACAAGATAATCCTGAAAAATATGATGAGATTTGTGAAAAATATAGAAAGTATAATATGGAAGATTTTAATTTTAAGGGTGGTATTACACATTTTAGTTTAGCTGAAGTATTTGTAAATGAATATACTGATAAATATATTTTTAATAAAAATGAGATATTTGTTTATCATAATGATATATGGGATAATTCATTAAGTGAGGCATTAATTCAAGATGATTTAGTTAAGATGATAGGAAAATTATGTAAAATAGCAACAAGAACACAAGATAAAGAAGATTTATCTGATATATTCAAAAAATTCTCAAGTATTACCACAAGAAATAATAGAGATAAAATAGTCAAAGATATAAAAGATAAACTATTAATAAAAAATAATCACAATATTTTAATTAATTATACATTAGATCAAAAAAGAAATATTCATTTTAGAAATGGAGTATTAGAAATGGAAAAATATAATCCAAAAACTAATAATATTGAAGAATGTTTTAGACCTAGAAAAAAAACTGATTATGTTTCTGGATATAATGATTATGATTTTAATATTGATGTTTGTAAAGAAAAGATTGATAAAGTTAAAAAAATATATAGACAAATACAACCAAATAAACAAAATTTCAATTATTACTTAACATTTTTAGCATATTGTTTGACTGGTGATACAAAATATCAAAAATGTGAGATAGGTGTTGGTTATAGTGCTTCAAATGGAAAATCAACACATACTGAAATTCATCAAATATCTATGCCTTTTTATACTATGAAATTAGATAAAAAAACATTTAATGAAGGAAATAGTAAGAATCATAAACAATTTATAGAATTATTTAATAAACCTGTTAGATTATCATATATGGAGGAATTAAAAACTGATAAATTAGATGCTGAACTATTTAAAGAATATGTTGATGGTAAAAATTTAAATGTAGAAGTTTTATATGGTTCATGTAAAATACACCCAATACAAGCTAAACTAAAAACAAGTTCTAATTTTGATTTAGATATACAAAATGATAAAGGTGTTATTAGAAGAGGTTTAAAATTAAATTATCAAAGTAGATTTGTTGATGATGAAGAATTAGTTAATGAAGATAAACATATTTATTTAGCAGATGAAGACTTGATTGAAAAATTTGAGATTGATGATGACCTTAAATCTGCCTATATTATAATGTTATTACCTTATGTTAGTAATTATATTAAAAATGGTTTAGTGATTCCAAAGAAAATTAAAAATGCTTTTAAGGAAATGGTAGAAGAATATGATGATATAGGTTTATTAATTAATAATAGTGATACTTTTGAAAAAGTTTCACCATCTGAATTAGATTGTAAAGACAGATTATCTAAAAATGAATTATTAAATATTTTTAAAAATAATGGAATAAAAGTTAATTGGAAACAATTGTTAGGTCAAATGAAAGGATATGGTTACATTTGGAATAGAAATCAAAGAAATCAGGATAAAGGTAAAGGTTGTTTTGAGAACTTGAAATATAATGAGGAAACAATTGATGAAAGTGATGAATTGTAAAACTATTATATCAATTAAAAATTATTTATTATTATTATTATTTTTTTTGGAGCGTTGGAGCGCTTGGAGCACTAATTTACAAAGTCCCCTCATGGATGAGATATATGAAATAGTTTTAAAAAAGCGCTCCAAGCGCTCCAAATGCTCCAAAATGCTCCAAAATGTTATTTTAATATATTATTTTTTATTATTATATATTATTATATATATTTTAACACAAAAAAAAATTTGATTTTTATTATATTTTATTTAAACAAATAAATATTTATTTATATATATGGCAGGATTCCATACTAAAACATTTTTAAAACACGATGATTATATGACCCCTAAATATGCTTGGGAGAATATAAAAGATTATATACCAAATGATAAACTTATATGGGAATGTTTTTACGGTGATGGTGAAAGTGGTAAGGATTTAAAGGATTTAGGATATGATGTAATACACGAACCTATTGATTTCTTTGAAAATAATAAAGGGGATATATTAATATCAAATCCACCTTTTAGTAAAAAGAAAGAAGTATTTACAAGATTAAAAGAATTAGATAAACCTTTTATAATGATATGCCCTTCATCTATGTTAAATACCCAATATATTAGAAAATTATTTAGTGATAGTAATGATAAATTACAAATTATTATTCCAAGAAGAAGAATAAATTTTATTAAAAAAATTGATGGTAAAATACCAGAAAATTTTAAAGATAGATGTAATTTTGATTGTTTCTACTATTGTTATAAAATGAATTTAGAAAGGGATATAATATGGTTAAAATAACAGACAAAAGGAACAATAGTAAAAAAAAAATTTTGAAATTTTGATTATCCTAAATTTTATACTGTATCAACCAAGATGTCTTATGTTCTTAACAAAGTTCTTAACATTGATGTGGTTGACATTATCAATAAGCAAGTTGTAACTGATACTATTAAATCATTAAAAGAAACAAATGCTATATTATATTTACGAATTGATGATTATAGAATTGATGTAAATAGAAAATGTGGTGAAATAAATAATTTAAAAGATAAAATTGATAGGTATGAAACATCATTAGATGATATTGTTGAGACTTATTTCAATGATGAACATATTGTAGATTGGTCTCATAATGGAGGACATTATAATCGTGGATATGGTCTTACTTATAATTTAGATAGATGCGATCAGAATTTTGAAAATTGGTATAGTCGTGCTAAACAGAATTTCATCAATTGGGTCGTAAGAGACCAATATGAAAATTTCACATCAATTCCTAATACTTGGGTATATGATGTAATACAATGGGAAAGAGAAAAAGGATATGGAGATTTTGATTATGTTCTATCAAAAAATAATTATGATGACTTTATAAAATATGTTTTAGGTAGAAAATTAAAAATATATCTTGATGAAAATGATAATAATTTTAAAAATAATATGAAATCTTTTCATAGTGTAATTTTAGAAGAAGATGAAGGTGCTGAATATGATGACTAACCTTATAAAAAAATATTAAAACCAAAAAATATATATATATCACAATTAACAATACTACAAATTTTTTATTATATTGTAAATAATATGGTTAAAATAAATCTGTATATATATTAATATGAAATTATTAGAACTATTTAGTGGAACTCATAGTATAGGTAAAGTTTGTGAAGATATGAATATTGATGTTGTTAGTTTAGATAGAGATTTACCTGAATATGATAAGAGTGATAAAGAAAAAAAATATAAATCTAAACATCATATTCAGTCTTGTTTATTAGAATGGGATTATAAGAATGATTTTAAAGAAGGAGATTTTGATATTATAACCGCATCTCCGTCTTGTTTTTATTGGAGTCAATTAAGAAAGTGTTGGTATAATGCTTATTATCATGTAGAAACTATGAAATTTAGTAGAACAGAAAAAGAAGGATTTATTAAATTTACAGAAAAAGAATTACAAGATGATATAGATAAATATGGAAAACCCCAAGTAGATAAAGTAATAGAGATTTTAGAATATTTTAAACCAAAATATTATTGGATAGAGAATCCAAAAGGAAGTTCCATGAAAGATTATTTATATGAAAAAGGTTATACAAATGATGTATTAGTAAGTTATTGTAAATATGGTTTTCCTTATCAAAAGGATACAAGATTTTGGACTAACATACCTAACTTTAAAGGTAAGTTATGTAAAAAAGATTGTGAATTTATTATAAAATTTGATAAAAAAATAATACATAAATCTAATTGTGGTAATTCGGAACAGAATAGAATTGTAAAAAAATATAATAAACATAATAAAAATATAAGTGATTTAGGTGGAGGTACTAATAGATTAGAAAGATACAGAATACCTACTAAATTAATAAAGGAACTATTAGAATTATGTATTTAATGGTATATTCTTTCTTTTATCAATTTTAAATACAATAGTACTACCACTATCAATTGGTGCTGGTACTCCAAGTTCTGTTCGTAAATCAACATCAATATCGCTTAAAATATATGATTTATCAACAATATAAGGAATACCTGGTTGGTTTCCATATACTATATCTCCCAATTGATATGACCTGTTTATGCTCGCAATACAGTTAGTTTTATTTATTTTTTCAGCAGCAATATAATTATATTTTGGAATAATATTTGAATATAATAGTAAATGTGAATAACTAAATTTTTGTGGTAAATTTAATCCAATCAGAGCATCAGATTCTTGTGGAACACTTTTTTCTAATAAATTATTTCCATCAAGACTACCTACTACATAATTGACATTATTTGTATTTAATGATTGATTTAATGTCGCACTTATAAAACCATTTGTGGTAAGTGGTTTTACTTGTTGATTATATTGAGATAATGCTTTATCATTATTATTAATATTTTTATTATATAAACCACGATTAAATACTTCATTTTGTTGTCCGAATCTTGGAAGTAATTGTTTAATATCAAAACCTAATCTATCTAATAAAGTTCCATTATAGGTATGTTCATTATCAATTGATATTTTATTATATGATCCATCTTTTTTCTTGGCAAATAATTCTAATAATCCAATACCTGAAATAGCAGAGGCAATACCCTTTTGTCTAATTGCTGGATTACTAATAGGAATTATTTGTGTATTAAAATCATCATTTGGTTTTGATTCTGTAAAACCAGCTCTTGTAGAATTACAATAAGTTTTTTTATTATGAATTTTCATCACATCGTTACTACTTTCTCCATCTGGTACTACTAATGGTTTCGCACTATTAAAAAACATGGAAGCATCATAGTATCTTTCCATATTATTATCTTCTTGACCTTGTTTCATTAATGTATGTAGATTACTTAAACTCATTCTTGATTGTGTTGTATCAAATGTAACATTTACATCATTAGATCCTAACATCAAATATGGAAATTGTGATTGATTATTTGATTCTGTTCCAGCATTATATGATGTTTTAAAAGTCCCAAGAGTTATATTTACTTCTGGTCTTTGTAACCAATCAATAGAATTAACAGCAATATCATTACCATTTACTTTAAAATTTATATCTGGCAAACTTTCATAATGCTCTCCGTTGTTTGTAATAATTAAATTATTTATATTTACAATATAAGTCAAAGTGCTGTCCTGGGTAGTAGTATAATCAACAGATAATGTCGCAGCAGTAGTAGGATTACCACCATAGAATTCAGCAGTTACAATTGGAGTAATACCAGAAAAAGCTATTACTAAAATTGGTGTATTTTCTAATTCTACTTTTACAACACGAATACCTTTATCATCATTCTTTACTTTTCTTTCCCAAGAATTTATAAACGATAATGAGTTATTTTGTAATGACCTTGGAATTCCAAAAAACTCACCATTTATAGGTCTTGGTATTTTATATTTATTTAATGATGAAATTTGATTCCTACATGTAAATCCTATGAATGGTGTATTATGAACTATATGATTAGCGCTATCATAACCACTTACGATTATATCTGGTATTACACATCTATTAGTTGATATATGATATGTTGATTTTACTACTAATATAAAACTTCTATATTTTTTATTAGAAGTATTCATATCAGTTTTAGCACCATAGGGACTATTTGCTGCTAAACTAACATTTGTTGCTACTGAGGGTTGTATTGATGATAATATTCCAGTAAATAAACTTTCTTGTGTAAATTTATCTCCTGTGCTTCCTAAAATTTCTATTTCTTTTGGTAAAAATGGTAATTTACTGATGATACTTGTTGTATAAATTAAAAAGTCATTAAATACTTGACTTACAAGATTTGTAGCGGTTGAAAAGAAATATTCAATAGCAAAAAATCTTTGATTAGCACCTTCATTACTACCAATTATAACAACATTATCAGTTGTAGAATATGTATTAGTTGTATTGAGTGTTATATCTAAATCTGTTGATAAATCGCCATCTCTAATAGCATTTATTGGGGTTGGACTTCCGCCAGGATTAGTATTTACAAATACATCTGTATCTAATTCATATTGATCATTTTCTTTTATTGGATAATACGCATATAAATTTATATCATCTGGATTAAAAGGTGATGTATTATCACCAAGATAGGTGCTAAAATTATTTCTTTTTCTTAACACCCATTCACCGATATTTATACTATTTTGTGAAAGTGAAAATGTTTTAGTTATGATTAATCTAATTTTTTTATAACTTAACCCCGCTTGATTAAAATTATCTTTTATTGGTGGTGTTATACTAGTTAATGATGGATTTTGAGGATAAGTATTTGGTGATACAAATCCTGCTGCTGTTGGAGCATTTGTTACTGAATGAGTATCAAGTGTAGTCCATGTTGTAGAATTTATCTGTTGTCCTTGTATCTGTATGATTTTTGGGAATCGGCTTATAGTATTACTTGTTTCATTCTTAAAAAGTGCTAATTCACTCACCTCCACAGCAAATGTATCATTATTGCCCGTAATATGTAGTATATAATAGCCATAGCTCGTGGTATTGGAATTTATATTAAATACAACTCCTTTATCTAAATTTTCTGATGCTGATTCAATTGTTCCAACTACATTACCCCAAGCTGTAAAATTTGTTTGTGTATCCAATACAGCATATGTATTATTATCTATACTATCATAAACTGCTTTACTCGCTGCTCCTCTAAACTCCCAATCGGTCGGCATCTTTCCTATTGGGTTTGCTCCCCCTCTCCAAATCATATATCGTGTTACGACTTCTGGTGTAGCAAGTTCATATGCTACCGCTTTTGGATAAACATTTGTTACCATCGCCATTCCAGCATTTCCAATTAGATTATCACACACTTGATTATTAGTTGTTACCGAAGAATAATAAATACCACCGCTTTGAGGGATAACCGTGTCTGCTCTTCCAGCTGGTGTATTATTATCCCATAAACCATAACTGGTATAAGTGCCAGAATTTTGTGGAACTCCTGCCCCAGCGATGACTGTATAATTTATAGCAGTTGGGTCTGGAAACGAGGCTTGTTGGTAAAGGTCTATTTCACTTGGAATAAATGGTTTATTACTTTCATATTCAATTACAATCGCATTTGTTGGTGATATAGTTTGTAAATTTGTTGTTTCAGAATAAGAATTTGTTGTATTTTGCGATACATACATCGTATTATTATCTACTAATGATGCTACACTATTATCTCCTAATTCAATAAATTTACTATCAGCAGATTTATTTACAAATACTCCACTATTCACACTATAATTATTTGTTGTATCAACAGAATATAAACTGAATTGATCTTCTCCTGGCTGACTTCCTAATCCAAATTCAAGCACATTATCACCATCCTCAATAATATTTTTGTAACCAACAACAACACCTAAATCGTTTTCTTTAATTTTACTATCATCAAAAAAGTTTCCATTTTCATCTGTGAAACTGAAATCAGTAGAAGTTGGTAATGTTAAAGTATTACTACTTGGTATTCTGTCTTTGTTATATCTGGAATAAAAATCTATTTCATACATCTTATTATCTCTCCATTCTTTCAATAAAGTATATTTATAATTTGTGCTATCATTTTTTTCTACAATATTATCTTCATCACAGAATAATCCAGCATAAATAGGCAACCTCATTCTATCTTTATAACTTATATATGATAACGCAGAAGCATCACCAACTTCAAGTTTATCAGCAATAGATTTAACACATGGTAAGGCAACTGGTAATGGGATTCCTGTTTCTTCTCTTGTTGTATTACCACTAATACCATAAACACTTTGAGAAAATCTATCATCTAACTGACCTACCTCTAATGAAAAATATAAACTATCTAAAAATGTTTGGTCTGTATAATCTATTTTAATATTATCAGAAGATGGTTTCTCTAATAAATCTCTAATAATTTTTAATTTATCAAAATTAGAATCATTAGCAATCATATTAGTCATAAAAACTTGATTATTAGTTAAATTTAAATATTCATCGTTAGTAGTAGGTTTTTTAATATTAGTAAAATCAGTTATTACTTCTGGATTACTTGGACTTCTAAATATTATATTATTTGTAATTTTAGCAATTTCATTAGAATCAAAATTAGATGTAAAAGCACCATCAAAATTATCAAAAAGACAAAATTGTTCCCCAAGGTCATATGGTGATGATGTAGGATATGCTGGATTATCAGCAATTATTTTTGTGGTGCTTGGTGGTGTTGGTGGATAATTTGTATCTGGTGGAATAGAACCACTAAAAAAACTTGTATTTACTAAATTATTAACATTTAATGTTTGTATATTTTTACTTAAATTTAAATTAGAATATAATTCACTACTTGCGATTGTTCTTTTGTAATCTCCACTTGCTACACAATTCCAAAAATATTTTATTTTTTGTGCCGAGGTTGGTAATGCTATTCCAGTTTTAGTTTGTAAAGTTGTATTTATAGAAAAATTATCAACTCCATTTTGTAGATCATATATCATTTTACCATAAGTTGTTGGAAAACATTTACAACTTTCATCTTCTACTTGTAGTTGATTAAAACTATCAAAATAGTTTTTATAAGAAGTTAGTGATGTATCTGTTGTTAAATCATCAGTATAATCAAATAAAGTAGGATTTACAAATTCATCATCACCTTCTAAATTAGGATTATTTAAACTTTCAGTAATTCTATTACCAATCACAATTGGAGAATTGAAACCAATTTCAGTTTGGAAATCAGCATTACTTTTTATAATATCATATTTACTACTATAAGTTCCAGTTAAATTTTGATTATGATAAGATGTATAACCATTAATATATGGTCCAACCCAATCCTGAGCTCCAACATATAATCTTTGAGTATCTGGAACATAATGTGCTAAATTATTTGTAGCAGTTAAATTAGAATTATTAAAACCAAAATCTGTCGCATTTAATTCATTAGCATTACGATATAAACTTGTTGAACCATTAACAAGCCAATCATCAATTGTCTCTAATGAAGGTCCGCCATAATCACTCCACCAAACACGAGGTATATTTGTTTCAGTTTCATCAGCAATATTATATGTATGTTTAGTATCTTGATAATTAAATTGTCTATAACTAAAAGTTCCTGCTCCTGCTGCTTTGGCTTGTGGAGATTTTAAAGTTGCTTGTCCTAATGGAAGCATACAATTATTTAACCAATTATTAGCAATATAGTAACCAAACTTCATTCTACCAGCATTATCAGTTAATTCTTGATTTCCATTCGCCGTCCCAATTAATTCAACTCCTTCATCACTTAAACCTTGTGTTCTAATCATAGATTGATAATATTGAATTTTATCACCTACATCCAACTTAATTGATTGGGGTAGTTTTATTTTCCATTTATTATTACTAAATTCATCATTAAATTTATCAGATGAAATAGCAGTTCCATAATCCACTGCGTAGTTTTTCTTTGCTATTTCCTGATTAGATTCAACTACAATAGAATATTCCATTTATATAAAAATATAAAAGAATTTAAAAAATTATATAAAATAATAATAATTATTTTTAAGTTGATGTAAGAACAATACCATTTTTCAGAATAAATGCTCTTTCATGTTCAACGAAAAATTGTAAAACTCTACTTTGTTGATCATTAAATGAATAAGTAGTATCACGCTCATATAGAATATTTTTAGTAATAACATCTGTGCCTTCACCTCTTGGTCCTTTACGAAGATTGAGACCAGTAATGAAATAATTACCACTAATTGTAGTTGATGGTTGACCCATCATTAATACATTAGCGTCAAATACTAAATTCTGTTTACCATTTTTACCATTAGGTAAAATATAGAAATCATTTTCCACATCATTAGAATATTCTCCGTTGGCTACACTCATAGGGAATTCTAAAATTTGTTCCATTTCATTTCTCATATGAGATGTATTAGTTAATTTTCTTGGATAAATAATCCGATTATTTACACGCCAATTAAAGTGAGGAGGGTGTACCATAGCATCGCTTCTGTAATCACCTGCTAAACCATTTGCTATACCATTACTTTCAACCAACATTACATTATTAACTTTCATTCCTGCTGAACCAACTTCTCGTACATCAGTAACAGTTTTTGTAGTACCAGTTAGAACTCCACCAGGAGAAATTAATTGTGTGGTAGTAGTTGCTAAGTCTGGATATTTCATAGGTAATCCATCACCCATAACTTGATTTCGGATATTCATCATAGTTGCCATATCATATTCTAAATAATCTAAATTTAGAGAAAAATTTGAAAGACCATAACTGGTGGCAGAACTTGTTGGAGCACTTCTAAATAATACTGTTTTACCAGTTTGAGTACTGGTTTGTTGAACTAAATTAATTTCAATACTAACCTGTTCTTCCATGAATCCTACTGGAAGCATCATCCCTTTCATCATAGGAAACATATCCGATAAAGAAAGGGAAAATAATGGACAATCAGTTTCACTTTTAACTGGTTTATATTTATCCGGAACAGATGCTGTTGTTTTATTAGTATAAATAGCAGAACCTGTATCAA
>Ga0181422_1000434_pt1 | contig 13556 bp, 22 predicted proteins | sample 45SPOviralmetaG_FD_130147 | JGI IMG/M metagenome (GOLD analysis project Ga0181422, IMG submission 130147) | Marine viral communities from the oligotrophic San Pedro Time Series (SPOT) site, San Pedro Channel, CA, USA - 45 SPOT_SRF_2013-07-18 | ecosystem: Environmental > Aquatic > Marine > Strait...
GGACACGGAATCTGCGGTCGCTAGTAAACACTTGGCCTTGGGCCCAGCGAAGACTAAGTGGGGGTGCGTTTTGTATGGCCATGGGTAATACATTAGCTGCTTTTTCAACCCCTACCCCCGGGGTGTGCTACAGTGCAAATAATCTTGTATGTATCAGTAAGTTCCCCGCGCTTAGGTACAGATGTACTATTTTGCAACCCCTCCCCCCTGTGACAGTTGCACCGACTGGCACACAGTACAAATTTACTAGAAAAATTTGCAAAAAATGAGAATTTTGGGAGCGTGTGACAGCTGGCAGAGTAGCACAGTAGTGGTAGACATATTTAGTCTGCTAAGTTAAAATATATTTAACAACTAAGAAACACTTAGTTGTTGTCACTAACTCATCCACAGTTATGTCTTCCAAAATCTATTTTATCTCCCTGGTTTCTCTCGCTTCGTTAACAATTTTTGCAGGTAAACATTTTGCACAGCAAGATACACTAGCCTACAACAATTGTATGCAAAGTAACAACAACTATAGCTACTGCAAAGTGTTAGTCTGGGGTCGTTGAGTTACTAACAACAACCTCCGCAAAGTTAACTATACTTTGTGGGGGTATTCTTGTGGCTACAATGTTGTAGTACACGTGTATTGTACCTAGAACCTTGACAATCTATTGAGATTGATTCTCATTCTCGATTCGGATGTCCAGCGTTGGAACCTGTAATGCCAACTGCTCTGGGGCTGCCTCCCCTATAACCCGACCCATGTCGCCCAGCAGCGTCGCCACGGTTTGGTAATGGCCACGCTTTAAGGCCCTTTGCACCGTCGCAAGACGTAAAGCTTGCAATTGGTTCAACAATTCTTCACGTGTTCCTGTTTGTTCCTCGCGCAGAAGCTGCATCGCCCGTTTGTAATCGTCGTGAGCAGTGCGTAAGGAGCAATTGAACCGAGAGACGATTTTTTGGGCTATCTGGATTCTCGTTCCGCCTTCCAAAATGTAGGAGTAGGCAGCTTGTGCCCTTTCTTCTACGCGATGCGCTGCACCCTTTCCCTTGCGCCATCGCTTGGACTCGTCATCTGCGACGCTCGTCTTCTTCTCTTCGGTGTTGTTATCAGCCACTGGCTGTGATTCGCAGAGCTTCGCTAATACTAACCGAAGCCGCGACAACTGCTAAACGGTCCAAGGCTTGACAGATGCCTTCTAATCTGTGCTACAGTAAACGAGTTCACAACAAACCAGCCCACCCATGGCTCATTCCATCTGGCACACATCAGTTCATGCCTCCAGCATTGCTAACTCTGAACTCGCGGAAGTCGAGTATCTGATGCGCGTTGCAGAGCGCAACGGACAAAATCCCGATATTTACCGCTTCCGCCTAATCAAAGCCCAAGCCAAAGTAGGCGCGAAGCGCTGAACAACGACCCAACCCAAACGAGCAGCCCACCCATGGCCACACTCACAGAACTATTGACCAAAGCCGAATCCCACTGGGTTCGCAAGGACTGGGCAAGACCCCAGAACGATTGCATCGATGACATCATCGACCGCTTCGACGACTGCCCAGAAGGATTGAAAGACTTCGATCATTCCGACTGGGTAAACATGTGCGAGTGCTACACGTACCAGCTCTTAAAACGTTGGGACACACAAGAGGAATCAGTGATGGCACTCTTTAACGATTACTGCGAAGCGATCGGCGCAACGTCAACGGTTCACGCATTAGAGGGAGAGTGCGACGGCTTCGCAGATGGCGACGACATGAACGCAGCAATCGTTAACCACGCCATGACTTGGGGTGCATCCCAACTAGCCAGGGAGATATATCCCGATCTTTGAGCGTCCAACTTTCCAAAAAATCCTATTCTCGTTCCATCCATGAACCACACATTCCGCACCGAACACGTGCACACATTTGCAGACGTCCCACGGTTAACCATCAATCGCTGGCAAGTGACTAGCCACGACAATTGGGATACCGAAGACCGAACCACGGTCCAGCTCGGCTGTGAGTTTGGCGCTGTCCCTAACGCCGTCGTTGACTTCCTAGCCCAGCTCCATGGTCATCCATACCGAACCAAGGAAGACATTGAACTGCTTCAGCGCTTCGCTGGTGCCATGGGCCTGGACTATCCACACGAGCCAGGACTTAGCGAATAATGGCAACGCAAGTAGAAATCCAGCACCGTCTGAGCTACGCCCGCGCAATGCTTGAGCGTGGCGTACCAGCTGCTTCGGTGGCAACCATGATCAGCGCCCGTTACTTCGTTTCAAGGTCCACGGCTTATACCGACATAACTGCGGCAGAGCAAGAGATCCAGCTCTCTGACGACGGTCCAGGGGCAGACGAATGTCCTTGTGATCCTGCCGCGATGTTGGCAATGCTCCAGCACCGTTTCGACATCGCTGTGGCAAAAGGTGAAAACAAGGAAGTTTGCCAACTAATCAAGGCGATCGATACAGCCAAAAAATGGCAAGGCTACAAACCACAATCCGTTTCTCCCTTCGCATGAGCTTATCCGACTGGGCTAAGGCCAATCCCGACTGCTTCATCCACTCTTTAGACACCGATCAAGTGATTTTACCCACCCAAACCGACGACGTTCCACTCCCTTTTGAGCTTTATACCGAAGAAGAACTGGAGGAACTTGAGCAACAGCGCGAGCAAGACGACTGGATACGTTCCATTCCTAATCCTGCTGAACGTAATCCACGCTTGTCATGACTTATCAATCTGTTGACTTTGAAATGCTGCGTGGGGATCTGGAGTGCTTTTCAGATCGAGATGATGCTGTGCATTTCATCTGTACGCACTACTGGCGATACCTGCACTGCCAGTTGATCCAATACATGGATGAAAACCTGTACTACGGCAACGAGTACGACCCAACACCCCAAACGTCCTACGAGTTCTTTCATCGATGAAGCTGAATCGATTCACGCTCCAGGAACTTCACCTGCTCGCTGATTCCCTGTACTGGGAACACACCATTTTTGAGAAAAGCGGCTGGGCTAACTCTGCACGTTCCAGGGATTTAGCCAGGCTTCAAACCAAAATCCACGAATACATAGAAACCAGAGGCCCCCAACAATGAAACTCGCTGAGATCAAAACAGCCGTGATGGCTGGCAAAACGGTCCACTGGGCATCCGATGCCTACGTTGTTATCTACGCTCCACGGATAAAGGAGTTTCTGATCAAGTGCCTGCTCAATGACCACTGCATTGGGCTGACTTGGGAAGATGGCGTGACCATGAACGGCAAGCCGAGCCAGTTCTTTATACCGTTCCAGAAAGGATGGAAGCCCGTAACAACACGCTCCAGGGCTAAGCAACGGGGAACGTTTATCAAATGTCCACACTGCGGGAACATTAAACGCATCTACCACTTTTCATGGTGTGCTGTTACGTGCCAGGGATGCAAGCAGATGGTCGATAAGTACGACTGGCAGCAGGAAGCGTAAAGATCGTTCCATTGCTAAGCAAAAGGCCAGGTCATCTGTAGGTCAGCGGCATACACGTCCTCATCGTTTATATCGATGGGGCGTTCTGCCACGTACGCGTTGAACAGCTGCTTCAAACGTTCCAGGGACATCCTTAATGTCCTGGCTTGTTTAGCCACGTTCATCTGTCCCGTGTAGAGACATTCCAGTGCTCTACTTAGTTCTTTAGGGCTTGCTGGGCCGTATAGAGGTTCATTCTCTCTAACCATTGACACTCCGCCCCACGTAATTCTAACTCACTGAGCAACCGAACCTGTGGTGCTCCGCTGCGCCGAGCTACTACAACCGCTCCACACTTAGGCTTTAACCCAGTCAGGTGCTGCAATCCCAAGGAATAAGCCCCGGTTTGGCAGATGTAATTAGCCAACATTTCTTCACTGCGAGCATTAACGCTGGTTTTCCAATCAGCGACGCAGAGCGTTCCATTTACGTCGATTAAGGCGTCAGCCGTTCCAGCCCAGCCGCGTGGGTCATGAATGGAAAATTCGATGGCATGAATGGCCGTTACGTTCTCTCCGATCCAAGTCCGTAGACCTCGGGCGTACCCAGAGGCGCTCCAGGGGACTCTAGGAGCCCCTTGAATGGCCTTCTCGATTGCCCAGGTAGTGATTCCTTTAGGAGCACGTTCCAGGCCGTCATCTCCAGTCCTCCAGCTTCCTCGCTTGTTTGCGCTATTTCTTGCCAGCTTTGCCGCCGTCTTGAGGACATACTCCGCGTGGTTGTGCGCCAGAGTGCCGCGCTCGCAAGCAACATCACGCTCCATGGGAGCAGTGGGTCGTTCCAGCCATTTGTCGAGTGCATCTTTTTGCCATTGGGGTGAGGTTTCTTTCAGGATGTGTGTCACTGAGGCGTAAGACACGCCGGACTCATCGCGATACACACGGTGCGGACCAGAGTCATCACGCTCCAGGGTCCAGCGGCGTAAACCCGCCAGTGCGTTTTGTGAATCAGTTACTTGCATCGATTAAGGCAGCTTGTTGTTTGAGCCAGGCTTTTTGTAGTTGGTGAGCTTTGGGCTCTATTAGGTGCATCGAGCTGACAATTCCCGTAAAGTGTCCCACCGAAACTGAGACTCTTCCATCTTCCAAAATTGTGGTAATCGTCTCAGGCATAGGCTTCTCGTAGTGTTTTTGTACCATTTTGGAAAATGCTTTGAGTAAGTTTAGCGCGTATAAACTGCATAACTAGACAATGCCAGGAATATCAATATCTCCGTCAAGAAGTTTGCGGGTGTATTCAGCTGATTTACGGACAATGCTTTCTACGCCAGGGTTTCCGCCCACCGTATTACGCTCCAGTTGTCCGACAGCCACTCGTTCAGCTGTCTCTACATCTGTTAATTGCTGAACTGTAAAATGATCTCTAGGGTTTACACTTTTAAGAGTTAAGTTTTTTTCTTCCGCTATTTTATTTTTTAGTTGACGTGCGTCACTTCCTAAAGTAGGTACATATATTGCGTTAGTGCAATGTGCGTATCCCTCTCTAACTACTCCGTAGGTTTTGAGTACATCTGTGAATGTATGTCTAGTTCTTTTTCCTTTTAGTCTTGCCTCTAAACGCTCTTGCTCATCTTCAGTCATCCGCTCAACGGCGGCAGCTGCAACAGAAGACGGATTATCTAAAAAAGCAGTAAACAGCTTTGCCGCTTGTTCGCGGTAGCTACGCCCAGCCGTTCCAGGTAAAAGACCAAGGATGTAAAAAGCGGCCTCTTTGCTTTTCGCTACTGGGGTTACGCGCTGCCCTTGCCCCGTAAATCGGAAGTCCTGACATTTTGCTAGGACTTCGGGATGGGCTTCAACAAGACGATCCCAACATTTCCAAGGGTTTTTCTGCCCGCCAAGCGTCTTGATCATGTCGAATACACTTGGCTGACCTTCAGGTGTTACACGAATTTGCCCGCTATCACAGGTCCAAATACTTTGAGGACTCAAATTTGCCATACAAAGATTGTTAATAGGTTCATTATAACCCTAGGTACATGTTTGGCTTGTTCTACATTTTTATTGTTCCAAGAATGACCCAAAGTTGTTGTTGCTGTTCGTAGACACTTGTAGATACTTATAACTACTCATTAAAAAGGGGTACACACTTGGTGCACCCCAGAAACTGTTGGGTTTTAGATCAACCTGCTTTGAACGGATTGTCTCCGGTCAGTAGGCGGCTGATGTCGAAGCCGCTATCACGGGATTCGGTCCAGGCGCTTTCAATGTCGGCCTGAGCGCCTTTTTTGCGTGGTGCAGGGCGCAAGCTGTAGCGGGTTTCTAAGCCGACGCCTTCTTTACCGAGAACAAAGTCCCAGGCAAGTAGGTCGGCGTAGTCCTCCATTTGGCTGACTGAATCCAGTTCGTTGATCAGGCTCTTTTGACCGAGCTGCATGATCTGAACTGAGCTGGTGTCGTAGTTGTAGACAGGCACGGCGATGGCAAACTTCACCTTGTCGGGTGCAGTGCCTTCACGGTTGAGACGGCGGCTGTAATCAGCGCCCATCTCTTCTTCAATGTCTTCGGGGCTTGGATCTTCTGCAAAACGGAACGGCTTTGACTTGCCGTCGGTGGTTTCGCCCCAGCACTCGAAAAACTCAAGGGGCTGGTCGTCCAGAAGAGCAAAGCGGACATTGCCGCCGGACTGGATTTTGGAGGGGTTGAGATAACCGCCGCCGCCACCGCCAGAAGCGGCAGATTTGTTTTTGTCTGAGATGAATGGCATAGAGAAAGTTGCTGTGGGCGTGTTGCCCGGTGCCTGTTTATTGTAGCAGGGTGACGTGAAGCGTCAAGTGCGGTAGAATCAAAAAACCCCAGAGCCGGGAATGGCTGCTGGGGTGGTTTGACAACCGACTTAACACTCTCACTGTAGCAGATGATTCTTGCTGATTTTGTCCGTACGTTGCCTAAGACTTGGGCGACGGCTCCGATTTATGCCGCTGGTGTAACACTTCCTAACGGAAAGATTGCTTGCGGTAAATCACCTTTAGGTCGTGCTTCGAAGGAAAACCTTTCTCCTGAATGCACAGCCAACTACATAAGCGACAGTCCTGAAACGTTCCAGGCAGTCGGTGTTTACAGCGGTACTCGCTCGGGTGGCTTGGTCATCTTTGACGTTGACCGCAACCTTGGTGCCATTGAAGAGAAGTGGGGCGCTGACTTGGAGAAAGCGCCTTGCGTTAGGTCAACCAAGAAGAACGCGGCGAAGTTTTTGTTTGTCGTTCCAGAGGAAGACCGCTTAAGGGTCGCTTCGATGAGCCACGCTGCCGCAGGGCAGGAAGGTTGGGAAGTTCTTTGGGGTGCTCAGGGCGTTCTGTGTGGCGCTTACAAGGATCAGGGTGAGTACACGTTCCAGGGAGACGTGAATGCTCTTCCCGAGGCTCCTGAGTGGCTTCTTGAGCGGATGCGGGAGCAGTACCGCAAGGTCAATCAGAAAGACACTGGCCGGAAGCTACGGGACACGCGTTTTGCTAACCGGTCCAGGGAGGAAAAGATTGCTATTGGGCGGAGTTGCCTGAGTGTTATCGAGCCTCGTGGTGCTTTTAGTGAGCGCTTTTGGTGGGAAATCGGCGCGATGCTTAATAGCGAGCTGCCGAACCAGGATGGTTTGAAGCTCTGGGAAGAGTGGAGCCGTCGTGATAACGAGTATTCGCACGAATGGGATAACGGTAAAAATCCCTGTGCCGATCGGTGGGCATCTGGGTTCCAAGGCGGTGGCTTGGGTTTTGGAAGTTTGATCAACATGGCTGATGCGGCGGACCCCGAACGGAAGCGATTTCAAAGGGACGGTCTTGCACAGCTGGTGGCGGACATCGATGCGACGCCGACGAAGTTCAAGCTCGACTTCCTCGGACCAGAAGAGTTAGTTGCCCGTGGTCTTGAGATTGAAGAGACCTACGACAACCCGGCTTACGCCGATCAGGCGAAGACCATTCTGGCCAGTGAAGGTGGACGTTCCAGGGAAGGGGCGGCGGCTATCGATCGCTTGATTGATTCGCACCTGACCTTTGAGCGGAATAAGGGCTGTAAACCTGCGGACGTAAACGATTTGGACGACACACCTTTCGAGTACACAATTCCGGGTTTGCTGCCTAAACCTTGGTTGCTGCTTGTCCACGCTGATGGCGGCACAGGTAAGTCGGCAATGTGTCAGACGCTGTGTAAGCACATCAGCCAAGGGCGGCCCTTCAACGTTCACGGCGGAATGATGGACGTTCCAAGGGCTAAGTGCCTTTGGTTGAACGGTGATCAGAGTGAGCGGATTACGCGTAGGCAGTTCAATCTGATTGGCGTGGAGTCAGGCGTTGATGTGGTCGCTGAGTGGGACATGCAGTGGTATCGAAGGTTCTGCAAGATCCAGAAGGAGAACGAGTACGGCTTGGTGGTTATTGACAGCCTGGACGGCTGTAACGACTCCAACCCTTATGAGGAGAACCGAAGGGAGTATGCGTTGCCCTTGAAGAGGCTTGCGCGGCGCAATGGGAAGGACTTTCCGGCGTGCTCAATCATCGTGATCCACCACAACAACCGCAATGGCGGGTTCCGGGGAACCAGTGCCATCAAGGCTGCGGTTGATGAGACCTGGAACATGCAGAAGCTTGATAACAAGGCTTTGGCTGAGTTGGGCCTCGCGTTCAACAGCAGGATTGTGACGATTGAAAAGTCCAGGGATGACCGTGAGGGACAGCGCATGGTCTTCAGCTTGCTGCCTGATTACACGTACAAGATTGAGCCTGTTCCCGAGCCAAAGGAGAACCACTTAAACGGGCCAACCGAGTACATGCTTTCGCTGCTGCGTGAAATGCGGGCAGCTAGGAAGCCTTGGTCGATCCAGAGTTTTGTTGATCACGCTGGTGTGGGGGGCGAGCACCGCAAGCGGGCTATCAAGTACAGCCTGGAGAAGTTGGAGGCGCAGGAGCTGATTGAGCGTTGTGACCCTCCGACGGATTTGGTGCTTAAGGGGCGTGCTCCTAATTACTGGCGGGCGATTGGTACACACGTTCCAGGTGGGTTTACTCGTCGCGCACGTGGGGTGTCAGTGGAAGGGTGTGTTAAAAGTCAAACCTCTTCTCCTGCAATGGGTATAAACGACAATTCAGATTGTCAAAAGTCTGAAATTGTCAAAAGTCCTTCGGCTCCTGACCTTTTGACAAAACCCGACCTTTTGACAAAGCCGATTGTCGTTAAGAACCCTTCCCCTGGAACGGATAAGGCTTTTGACGCGCCTAATCACAGACACAGGGGGTTGATCAGCGAAGACGAAAGAGTCGATAGCTGGGACGCTTGGGATTGACCCAAAGCGGTAATGTGCTACATTATTCACAGCGTTCACAGGGCTGTGACCGAAAAACAAGTTCGATGCAGTATTAAGACAGCGCACCATTACGGTGGTGCGTTCCTTAGTACGCTGGCCGAAGCGGCATTGCTAGCTGATCCTCGTAACCGCTCCAGGGTTCTGGATGCGTTTCCAGAGATCGTGTCTAAATATGGACCCGGCAGTGCCTTTTACAACGAGTACCTTTAATGAAAGAAATCACAGTACGTCTTCCGGAAGAAGTTCTAGCCCAGGTAGACAAAGAAGCTGGGTCTAAACACATATCTAGGGCTCAATTTATACGGGATAGGCTTGTTCCCAGAGAAACTAAAGATGTGGGAGATTACGGCCCCAAAGATTTTCACACCTTAGTAAGCCTGGTTAGACGCAGAACAGGTAATGGCATGGACAAAAGACAACTAGAAAACGTTGTTGCTGTTGTTTTTAATGAATTGGCTTCTTAACTGTGTTGCACGCTGGTGTTTTAAACAACGTCATGGTTCTATCAGGCGGTACCCCAGCGTGAGAGACGACGTTCAGTTCGTTTACTGCAAGATGGAGTCTACGCAAAATGGCGAAATAGACGCCCTAGCCCTGGCACGTTTTACAAGTTACGACCCAGATAACAGGGCCTTAGCTGTGGAGCAAGTGACGTACCAGGATGATGAAGCTGGGCATACACAGTTTCAAAGTCAGGTTACGTCTGCCCTGCATTTTGGTATTGATGTCGCTGTGATAAGCCCATACGACTTAGATTATTTTCCGTTGGTAGAGCGCATTACCTGTAAGTAGTGTGCTACACTGACAAAGCCGCACGACGCTACACATGTCTGCTCAAGTCTTTCACGGAATCCAGCATCTCGACAAGATTGAGACTGCCTCATCAGTCTGCTTCGACACTGAAACGCTCCAGCTACAGCCTGAGCGGGGGAAGTTGAGGCTGCTGCAGCTTGGCTCTGGTGCCCGTAATACTGTTGTCCTCATTGATTGTTTTGACCTTGATAAAAGCGAGTGGGTTAAGTTGCGCCGCTTCTTCGGCAGTCCAGTCCGATACTGGCTTGCCCATAACGCTGTATTCGATCTTGGGTGGTTGCAAGAGCACGACATCTATCCGCATGGGTGGGTGCGCTGCTCCATGCTGGCCAGCCGACTTCTCACAAACGGGATGCCTTTTCCGAAGCATGGACTTGCGAACGTCGTTAAACGTTATTTAGATACAGAACTATCTAAAGAGCAACAAAGATCTGATTGGAGCGGTGATTTATCCGATGAACAGTTGGATTACGCTGCTAATGATGTCGTCGCTTTGATGCAGTTAGACGAAATACTTGATCACAGAATAGGTAGAGACAGACTTAGAGGGGCTTATCGTTTGGAGTGTGATGCGCTTCCTGCTATGGCTCAGATGTGGCGCACTGGTTTACCCTGGAACGCCGCTAATCTTCAGCAACGAAAAGAAGATTATCAGGTAGATATAAAAGCCTTAGAGAAAGACTTTATTCTTCAGCTGGATCATGCTCTTCCTGAAGGTAAGAAACTACCAAGAGATGAGGATGGCAGTTTTAACCTACGCGCCAAGGATGAAGGTAAACTTCGCGATAACACTAAAAGGTACAAAGGGTTTAATCTCAACAGCCCGAAACAGTTACTGGAAAAGTTGACTGACCTTTTAGACGAAACGCCTAAAGATGCAAATGGTAAACCCAGTGCGTCACGCCAGGTTTTGCGTAGTTATGCCGCAGACCATGAGGTTATTCAAATTTATTTGGAGTGGAAAAGAGCAGACAAACGTCGTCAAATGATCAACTCTATTCAGGAGAAGATGGATGGTGACGGTTTTGTACGTGCCAGCTATATGCAACTTGGTGCGGAGTCCGGAAGGATGTCTTGTATTAAACCTAATAACCAGCAGATTCCTCGTGACCCACAGTTTCGTGGGTGCGTAGAAGCGCCAGAAGGTTACCTCTTAGTAGACGCTGATTTTGGGCAAATGGAGCTGAGGCTTGCGGCTGCTATTGCAGGTGATGAACGGATGATTTCTGCGTTCCAGCGTGGGGAAGATCTTCATACTGTTACCGCCGAAACTATTGGGTGCAGCAGGCAGATAGCTAAGTCGGCAAACTTTGGTTTGCTTTATGGCTCAGGGGCGAAGGGGCTGCGTAACTACGCCGGTGGATCAGGTATCACCATGACGGTTGAGCGTGCTGGTGAAATCCGCAAAGATTGGCTAAATGCTTTTTCTGGGATTGCTGAGTGGCAACAGGAAATGGCAAAGGAGTCACAAGAAACTGAAGGGGATAAATGGGCTGAGACCCGGATCCCGGTTTCTGGTATGCGGCGGTATTTACAGGGTGATATGAACCGGTTGACTGTGAGGTGCAATACACCGATCCAGGGAGCTGGCGCGGCCATTCTTAAATGCGCCCTTGGCAAGCTTTGGCCCTTGGTGCATGAGGCAGGTGAAGAGACAGTGCGGATTGCAGCCGCAGTGCATGACGAAATTTTGTTGCTGGTGCGTGAAGATGCTGCTGAAGAGTGGGCCGCTTGCCTAAAACAAGTGATGGAGGAGGCTGAAGCCAAGTGGTTGGGGGACATCCCCGCATTAGCTGAGGTTTCTATCGGTAAAACTTGGATGGAGACCCATTGATGACACGTGTTTTTTCCACAACCAAAGGATGGTGTTGTCTAAGTTCTGCGGGGCTAACGTATTACACACATCTAAGTGGGGCGATGGATGCCGCGTACCGGCAGGCAAATAGCGATGGAACGTCTAAACAAAGCAATTCAAACCGCAGTTACGGGTGATTTGCAAAGAGCAGCCATGTTCTTAGAACGTGCCAGGGAAGTTAGGGCAGGTTGCACAAAGCAGCGTGCCCAGTCTCGTCGTGCTCAAACAAATGCGTGGAAAAAGAAGGTCGATTCTCCAGCTACGTGGTAGTGTAGTTGTAGTAGTCTAGAGTTAATGGCTTTACGGCACGGCAACAAAACTTACTTTCAGATATTGCTAGACCCGCATCGAGCTGAGCTGCTGCAGTTTTTAGCCAAAAAGGAAGAGGTTCGCGCTACTGCGTGGATTCGAGATGTTTTGTATGAGCGTATAGAAGAAGACTGCGGCACTACAACCTATACAGAAGCCCTGGACAAGGACAAAGCTACTTGGAAGACTTCAATAGAAAATCGTGTAGCGGGTCGAGTGGGCAAAAAGGCAGCTGCAGAACAAAGTACAACTGAGTCTTGACATGAGATACATCCTAAAAACGCACCAGGATGAAGCTCTGTACTTGGCAGCCTTCTACAGAAACCCTAGGCAAGTTTGTTTGTTTACCCCTTTCCTAGAGGATGCCTGTAGCTATAAAGATGAAAGTATGGCTTTGGACTCTGCACGACACCTCAAAGATCTATTTGACATTGACGCAGAACTACTGAACTCGCCTGAAAATGACTAATCCGAACTGGACTACAAGACCTCAGGACAATATCGAAGCAGCAAAAGCAAGGGTAGAGGCCACGTTGCATGAGCCTGCTCCAAAACTAACGACGCTTGAAAAATCTTTTAGGCAGGCTGCTCTACGCCAGAAAGCACGGCATCCATCAGGGCAATACGGCCAACGGCCTGCTTAAGTAACTTGCCTTGGTGCCACTGCTGACGTGCCATGGCAACACATAGTTGAGATAGGACATCGATGTTGTCGCAGTCTTCTATAGACCTAATGCTGCGCTCTAGTGTCAATTCTTCTTCAAGGCTTTGTTCCACCACCATCCAATCCATCGTTTCGTTGAAAGAGTCGTAAGGCTCGTTTTTCGGAGGCATAAGGTTCCTCTGTCCTAAACCGAATGTAATCATGCACAGCAGGAAATAACCAGTCCTGCACTGGCAAACATGCTTCCCAGTTCACAGGTTGAACGCAGTTCATCACGACTGTCGTCCAAAACGCGCTGATATAGCCCCAGTTCATCGATCCACAAATATGGCCCAGCCGCTTGCTTCTCCTTCTATAGACCAACGCTGGTAGAAAGCAGGGCGCGACATCTTGATCAGTTCACCTGATTTCTTGGGGTTATGACCGCCAGTCTCCATATATGGCATACCCATTGGATCCATGGCGATGAAATCATCTTTGTCGTAACCGACAATTACGCTCCAATGACCACAGCCTTCGCTGTCGCACACTGCTGGTTGGCCTTTGGTGAGATCACCTCTATGCAACCAACCAACCAAGATCGGTCTGCCAGCATCGATCTCAATCTCAATATCCTCAACCCTGGCATCCCTGCGGAAATCAGCTTCTAAACCAAGTGACCTCAACGCAGAGACCTGAGCGTGGACTGCTGTTGTATCACCAAACTTTCGGCGTACATGCCGATAAGCGTCTTGGCTTTTTATACGATGATGAAATCCAACGACCATTGCAGCTGCTGCGTCAAAGCATTCCCGGTAGCCATAGCCGGTAAGACTATCTAGCTGGCTGTAATACGGAACTCCGTAAACCTCTTGGTGAATGCCGCTGGTCTTCCAGGTCTGGAACCATTCCGCTTCTTCATCAAGCAATGCTGGATCGGTAATCGAATCCTCTAGCTGCTTTATCGCTGCCATCTGGTGCGGTGTTTCCCGAAACCACTTGAAAAACGGCAGCAAACTCAACGACACAACGCTCGACAACAAAACTACTGTGATAATGCCGGAGAACATGGCGTGTGCCTAGCTGCAAAACCGCTCATAAACATTGCGCCGCTACCAAACACGACGATCAAGACGCTGATCACAACAGCCAGTA
>Ga0181422_1000436_pt1 | contig 13536 bp, 36 predicted proteins | sample 45SPOviralmetaG_FD_130147 | JGI IMG/M metagenome (GOLD analysis project Ga0181422, IMG submission 130147) | Marine viral communities from the oligotrophic San Pedro Time Series (SPOT) site, San Pedro Channel, CA, USA - 45 SPOT_SRF_2013-07-18 | ecosystem: Environmental > Aquatic > Marine > Strait...
ATAATGTCCTCATAGTGATTAGTAATGAGATTGATCACTCTAATAACCTCATTTAAAAGGAAATACATTATGAGCAATTTTAAAGTAGCATATTATAACGATCTGAACTCAGGTCATAATTCTTCAGTGATTGACGTTGAGATTGGACGATCGTCTAAGATGATCGGAGTCAACAAGTCAGGACTCAAGACAGGCAACATCGTTGCTATTGCCAATAACCAGAATAACATCGTGCAGGTCGTGCGAGTTATCTCTAAAGAGCATTACGCACAACCATGGAAAGTTGATTACAAGAACGTCTTCAACGTCGAGATCATCTCAGAGGACGTGATCATGGATGAGCAGGATAAAAAGGATCTGTTTACTAACTCAGAAGGCTCACATACTCAGTGGCCGACTGTTGCTGCTCAGAAAGAGTTCGTGAAGAGCGCAATCGAGAAGATCTAACTCATTGTTTTCATTAGGGAATTACGCCTTGTGTAGTTCTCTCATTTTGGTATAATGATCATATAGTTTGGTAATAGGAAGAAAAGTTATGAATAAGATGAAATCGTTTGCGTTAATCCCCGTTTTGGTTATTGCTGGTATTGTAGCAGTTCACATGATGATGTCGATTGCTGTTGTCTCACCTTATCCCGTAGCTTAAGGAGTAGTCTCATGAAAAAGTCTGATATGATTAATCAGTTAAAAGACCGCATTGTCTACTGTGAAGAGCAGAAAGGTTACTATGAGAAACTTCATGGGGAAGAAGTGGCAAAGGGTGAGTCTAATGGACACACTATTTGGTCTGAAATGTGCGATTGGTATAAAGGAAAGGTCAATGCGTATGGTGTTGCCCTCGATATGGCAAAGGAGTTAGAGGCATGACCCTGAATGCAGCAATGAAATACCTCAAGGACAACAAAGAGTTCCTAGGTGTGACTTGGGAGAAACTGTTTGTCCTATTAGAGGAGAAACCAACGACCTTTCCTCGCAGTGCTGTGATGGCATTCGAGGTCTACAAAGAGGAGATTCGAGCATGACTAACCTGAGCAGGCACGAAGCAGTATACGACAGAGACTATATCGAAGATGTTGAAGATAGGTTGGAACGACGGGAGAAGATTGCGTTGGGTCTGGCAAAGCAACTGAATGCTAAGATCGACGAGTGCGAGGAGTTGAAGTCTGAGGTTGCTCGACTCAACAACATGATACTCACTATGGAGGTCACGCAATGAACATGACTCTTAATCACAACACTGTGGTGCAGAATTTCCGCGAGTGTGAGGACATGGCGATCGACGACATTGTCGTGGTCTATGATGTCCCCGCAAGCGTCCGAGAAGGAGGCACCACGACTCTGAAGATCACTCGTTTGACTTCCGAGTACTATGACGTCAAAGAGGTAGCATGAGGACTCTCCTCCTTCTCTTCATTCTCTACTGTGCCGGAGTATTGACTACTCTCGCATACATTGAGGAGTGGTCATGGCCAATCCTAATATTCTAATATCATGCGTAATATGTGGGCATGGTACTGATGCGCAACGGATCAATCTACATCATCAAAATGGTGCTTGCTTTGGTATGCGTGGGCATGAGGATGTGAGGGAATACTGGTTACGCAAAAGGCGCAGTAGCAAATACCGCAAGATACCCTTCCATATTACAGGTCCGGAGATGGTATCCTTATTTGAAGGGGCAGGCATTACACCTGCGGATATTACCAATAGAGAGGCAGATGGATATCATTTGTGTAGGATAGATCATGATGGGCCGTATGTTATCGGTAATGTATTCTTTGATACACTGAGTGAGAATAGCAAAGAGATGCAGCATAGAAAACACTTTACAAACCATTTTGCATGAGTATAATAGATCATATGATTAAAGAACTAGTAGAACATATAGATGCCATTGCTTGGGATGATTCCGCGGATGCAGGTATGAAGATACTCAGTATTCAATCACTCCTATACCAGTGGGATCAAATGCAAGACGCAAATAGCATACGTCAAGCAGAGCAAATGGCAAAGGCAATAGAAGAGCCTAATACGAGGAGACTGTAGTGATACAGGATCTAGTGGCAATCAAGAGAAAACTACTTGACAGGTATTCACACTATGAGGGTAAAACTCCTCATGGGGGTGATACAGATTACAAGGATGGATTACTCACTGGTCTCGCAGTAGCACTTAGCACTGTAGATCAACTCATGGAGAGTGAGGATGAGAGTATGTCTAGGGAGTATGGGGAGGACTTCAGATAAGTCACCCCCCACCCATTGGTTCAGTTATGATGAGTAGGGTTACTTGTGGGGTGTCTAGACCCGCAATCATGTTTGTCTCCCCCTAACCTAGAACCCTTCCCTATGACTTCGTTACGTTTTTTTTTCGCAGTATAAAATCCAATGAAAAAGGTTGATACAATTATGATAGATAAGAATGAGTTTCGACATCTAAACACTGATGATATACTCCCTAGAGAGGAACAGTCTACATGGAGAGATCGTTTACTACATATCCTTATGCGTATGGGATTGATTGAATGAAATGGTTGGATAGACTCATGGGGATGCCTGTATCGGAATCTCCGGTGGAAAAGGTGATTGATTCCATTGATAATGAGAATGTCGATGTGGAAGTGGAGAAGGTTTATCAAGCAAGATGGGTCTGGTATCACACAATATTAGCAGTGGAAATATTCTGCACTAACATTTTACTCATAGCAATACTCGTAGTCCTGAGTCTGAAATGATCTTTTGGGCATTTGCTTTTATCGTACTCGTATGGTGGTTCATTTTAGATGACAACTGATTTAGAAGAGAAGGTGCTTGCTGCGAACGATCAGATCGTTTACAGTGCCACACCGAAGAATACTCTCGACTGGTACATTAAATGGATTGCCTCGTGTTTTATCCTGATCAGTATTGCCTTTAGAGCAGCTGACGGATACATCATGTGGGATCTCATCTTCGGTACACTCGGGGTTATCGGATGGCTCGTCGTTTCCATTCTGTGGAGAGATCGGGCGCTCATACTACTCAACGGAGTATCGTTATTCATGTTAATTGTGGGGATATTAAATCGTGTATGAAACGTGGCACTTACTGACGGCATATTTCGTGGGGACGGCAGGAGGAATATGGATCTTCCGGCAGACGGTCAAAGAGGAACTCGTGAGTCGAGCACTGGATACATTAGTGGAGGAAGACTACGTCCGATCATTCATCGATGACGACGGTATCACGCAACTGTATAAGTGGTACGAGTTAGAAGATATCATCGAGGATCTTTATAGAAAAAAGAAAACGCACGATCTCATTCAAGAGACGATCGATTCACAAAATAAACTATGGGGAGAAGACGATGACTCCGCGTGAGGCATTATATCATGTCTGTCTAGCACTGGGACCTCAACCCACGACCAAACGAGACGACAATCTGACGTATCAAGAGGCAAAGTTACGAGACGCAGTCAAGGTTCTCCAGAACTTCGTGCATTATCACAACGATGCGGACACCGTGATACCGGACAGTGCCAACGAGTATAGACACTTTCAAATGCCTCCTCCTCCCCTATCTCGAGAGGACTTCATAGAGTGAAAGTTCACAATCTCAAAGAACCCTTTCATCACACTATTATTGAGGATTTCTACGAAGAGAAGGAACTCGAAGAAATACTTGCGGAGATGGATCTCCGGGAAGAAGACTTTCAGTCGGACATCAAGGATATAACCGATCCCCGAGCAAACGATAAGATGTCAGTCTTTTATGCGGATCTGTACTACCATCATATCGGGGATAGGAATCAAAGTCCCCTCTTGAGGTACAATAGGAAGATGTTTGATCTGAGAGAAGAACTAAAGGGTAACATCTTTGCGGAATACTTGCCGTTGATTAATTACGATAACACGCAGGTGAATCGATACGACGACGGAGGAAAGTACGATCCTCATCACGATTTTGCGTTGTTGACCGCAGTGACGTTGCTATGGAAAGAACCAAAGACGTTCGAGGGAGGGGATTTAGAATTCGTCGACTTCGATTATAAACCGGAATTAAAGAATAACACGACAATACTCTTTCCGAGTTTCTTACAACACAGAGTAACATCGTGCGTAGGAAACGGCAGGTATAGTGTCAATCAGTTATATCACATAAACCCGAGCATCTAAAATGAAAGATAGATTTGCATACACTATGACCAAGTTCTTTCGTTTCTTCGCAGATACATTCTTCGCGAAGAGATACGGGCATCGAGCAGTGGTTCTGGAAACCATCGCAGGGGTTCCAGGCATGGTAGCAGGTATGCTCATTCATCTGCGATCTCTGCGTAAGATGGAACGAGGTAACGGGAGAATGATATCGGAGTTACTGGACGAGGCAATGAACGAACGCAAGCATCTCATGTTCTTCATTGAGATAGCACAACCCAATCGATTCGAGAGATTCCTCATCGTTACGGCACAGTTCATCTTCTGGCACTTCTATCTGGTGATGTATTTGATCTCCCCGAGCACCAGTCACAAGATGATTGCATACTTCGAGGAAGAGGCAGTACGATCATACGACGAGTACATCAAGTTGATCGAGGAGGGTAGTATTGAAAACGTACCCGCACCTCAACTGGCAATCGAATACTACGGTATGCTAGAGGATGCCAAATTACTAGATATGGTCAAGTATGTACGATCAGACGAAGCAAAACACTCGAAAGCAAACCACCGAATGGCAGGATTTTAAATGAAAAAACTAGGATTCGCAATCTACGATCTATACAACTTCTTCTTTAATCTGAAGGTCAATCCATTACGTCACATTCCGAACGAGTTCACGCAGTTCATTCTGATGTTCTATCTCAGTGTCATGTGGACCGCAGTGTTCACTGTCTATGCTGGACAGACCATTTACTTTGGTATTGCCAGTGTAGGAGGACACTTACTCGTAGTCGGTGCCTTCTTTATTACTGCGTTGATCTTCAAGGACGCAGAGAAGAACGGGCACCTATGGGTCAAGAGAGTTCCAGAACCCGCTCGGGATAAGAACAAATGTCTTTGGGATCTGGAGAAAGAAGGGTGATCGCAGAATAAATACTTATCGAAGAACCTTTCACTCATAATAAGGAAAACGATATGCCAGACATGAAAAAAGAACTCGAATTTATTGTAATGCAATTGCGAGACGACCTCATCACTCGAGAAATGGCAGTACGCAAAATGCGGCGGTTGGGTTTGAACACCAAACAGATGCTCGCAATTCTAGACAAATTTGATTAACCTTCTACTCGTAAAGTGCGGAAGTCAATCAGTTGATAGGTATGATGACTCCAATGATAGGCATCGGGTGGGCAATATACTACTCATGGAAATACTCGAAGGATATCGGTAATGAATAAACTAGCACTTGCAATCATTTTGGTTGCTTCCCCTTCCTTGGCATCAGACTTGCCACACGAGAGGACAGGTTCATCGCAAATGAAGCACAAGTCCCTGCCCAACGCACTCGTTGGTGCGCACTTCGTGTGCAATCGAAAGGGACTGTGGGCAAACCTCGATACGATGGAAGTCGGTAATACGGTATCCGATCGTAGTCGTCGTCCAAGTTATCGCACCACTGTGAAGTTTGAATGCAGTGTAGACTACCAGAAGGATATACCCGAGAAGGAAATGTAGAATGAAAGAAGTACTATTACGAGCAGTACGATCAAAGCATCAGGCGAAGATGGAAGAGGCACTTGCCAACATCGAGGTCTATGAACATTCGGTTGGTATCGGAGAACATCCCGATCTCGTCGAGGCAGTCGAAACACAGGTCGACAAGTATGTTCACGCACTCGAGATGGTGGAGGGAGTCAATTCAATTCTAGGAGAAGAAGAATGATTCGGGGAGTATTGGCAGTCGGACTTGCAGTTGGATTCATCGTCTTTCTGATGTCTCTCAGTTCCGACGCAAAGGCACTGGGTCAAACAGAGGAAGGCATTCTGTATGGTCTAGGCATCTACAAGATCTACGACATCATTACCGAGGAAGATAACTGGGAGCCTGGGGAAACCTACGGTGATCGGGAAGAGTTTCCTCCCTTCCGTTGTCGTGGGGACAGCATCAAGTGTGCCTACGAACGTGGGGTCTACGAACGTGAACTCGAAGAGTGGAGAGACCGCAAGACCAAAGCATACGAGTGTGGTCGATATGGGAAGAACTGCGAATGACTGAACGATACGACTGGCCAAAAGCTCACAAGGCAGAAGACAACCTCATGATGGATATCAATGAGGTAGTCTGGGAACACGTCTTGGAACATTACGGTGTTGATGAGATCGAAGACCTATCGGCAGAACAGATTACAGAGGTGGAGACATTTCGTAACTGTCGACTCGGAGAGTACAGTATCCTTCAAGGAGGATACTCCAATCTGATTAGTATGTGGGAGTCGCAGTAGTATATTATGGAAATACCCCATGAGCACAACGAAACATTCATTCGTTGTTATGACAATGCTGTGTCTAGTGAATTCTGTCAAGGACTCATAAAGTTTTTTGAGTGGTCCGTCGAGAACAACCGAACTTGGTATCGGTCGGAGGCAGCCAGGAACTCCAAACACGATGAATCTACCTGTCTTGATCCCACAACCGTTTGGGATATAAACTTCACTGGTGAGATTCTGTCTCCCTTCCTGCAGGAATTTAACGAAGCATTCTGGGATGTTTGTTACAAGTCATACCGCGAAGAGTTTGATACTCTCAATATCATAGACAAGCACGCAATTTTTAGCTACAAGATTCAGAAAACTTTACCTAGTGGGGGTTATCACTTATGGCATTGTGAGCAAGAAAGTTTAACTCATTCAAGACGACTGGCAGCATATTCACTTTTTTTAAATGATGTTGCAGAAGGTGGTGAGACCGAATTCTTATATCAAAATGAAAGAGTGTCTCCCAAAGAAGGAAGACTCGCAATTTTTCCCGCGGGATACACGCACACCCATAGAGGCAATCCTCCTCTGAGTGGTGTCAAATATATTCTGACAGGATGGATAGAATTTTTATGACATATTACACCATAGCAGTTGATCCCCAAAATGTAGGAGGACGACTTCATACATTCTCTGCTTCAGAATCACTGTCTGAAATGTTATCGGTATGCTCAGTTTATTTGCAACTCAATGAAATTCTCGACGAACAAAGTATGTCGAAGGTGACGATTAATTATGACTGATAAGAAAGCATTAATGCCCTTCGGCACTGAACCCTCTTTTCCTGCTATCGAGATGACCTATACTGTAGAGTGGGACGGTTATCTTGCTGGCAAGGCAAGGGACACTCTGACCGCAAAGGCAGAGGAGATCAAGTCAGACTACGACGATCTCACTGAACTGGCAAAGGACACTCAATTCGTCAACTCAATCGATAAACGATTTGAGGTCCAAGTAGGCAAGGACTATTATGCCTACGAAAACAAAGGGAAGAAGTTCCTGTCCTTCATTGAACCTTTCAACTGGACAGTGAACACCAAACCGGAACACTATCATGGATGGTTCCGACTCTCCCCAGACGGAACATGGATCCGCAATCCGGAATAAGCATATCCCCTCTTATAACTTTTTGTTATAAAAACCTCCTCCCCTCATATCACCCTCGTAAGTCATTGTTTTTACGGGGGTTTTTAGCATCTGTAAGTGACTGTTTTTAAACGGTTTTATCGTGATTGTTTAGCCCCTAAAAACCTGTATAATTGCTCATGTAAGTTAAAAAAAGGAGAGAAACTTATGGACAATATGCTAAACATTTTAAAACAGATCGAAAACGCAATTTCAGAAAAAGGCATCGAGGTCGTCGGTTACGGCGTCGGTCTCAGTGAGCCGAGTGCGGACATATCTGTAATCATCGACGATCGGGAATACTTGTTAAACATCGTTCCCGTAAATGCAGAGGAGAAATAAGCATGAAAAATTTAATAGCAACTCGTACTATCAAAGAAATCCTCGGTTACGATTTTAATCGTTCCGGCAAAGATTGTTGGAGAGGACATATCAGTAAAACCGTCAACGGGGATGAGGTCCATGATCTTCAGGTAATCAATCCCGATGGTGTTCGATCTAACCCGCACTTTAAACAGATCGTTCATTCAGATGGTATTATTCATAGCATCTGCAGTAGTCCAAACATCGACCACGAGAAGGACGACACTAACGTCCTCGACAACGACTTTCTCTATGACAACGAGTGGGACGTTTTTATTAGTGCGAACGTGCCTGTCATGGTCGAGAAGAAAAAGAGGATTCGAGTCGGTAAAGGCAAGTTCATGGTAAAAAGGGTTCTTGTCGAGTCTATGGAGCGAGGATACTGGTATGGTAAGTATCGTATCGTCGACACTTGGATCGATAAGGAAACAGGGTTTAAGCACTTTATTCAGGAACCTGTTCCACTTGCTGCCTAACTCATTGTTTTTCCTACAGTTTTAGTGCTGCCTAAGTCATTGTTTTTATTACACTTTTAGTGCTTGTCCAGTTTACCGATTACTGTATAATGATCATATAAATTGGGAAAAGGACTAAAAGTGATGATACAACAATATGAACCCCTCTATAAACTAGATACCGCAGGACGACTAAGATCTTGGGAAATGGAAGCGGACGGAGCACGCACTCGCACCATCACCGGCATCGAGGACGGAAAGCAAACTATATCCGCATGGAAAGACACCCGAGCAAAAAACGTCGGGAGATCCAACGCGACTACTGCTGAGGAACAGGCAATCGTCGAGATTGAGAATAAGTATGCACTCAAACTCGAAGGAGACTATCACAGCACCAAAGCAGCAGCCAAGAAAGGCAAACCCCAACGCATCAAGCCGATGCTAGCAAGTGAGTGGGATCAACGCAAGGATAAGATCGAGTATCCAGTATTCGTGCAACCCAAACTCGACGGGATCCGTTGTATCGCAAAGGCAGACGGACTTTGGTCACGCTCTGGCAAACCGATCGTGGCAGTTCCCCACATCAACAAGGCACTGGAGAGATTCTTTAAAAAGAACCCAGACGCGATCCTTGACGGAGAACTATACAATCACGACTTCAAGGACGATTTCAACGCGATCATCAGCATGGTCAGGAAGACTAAACCGAGTGATGAAGCACTTGAGATTGCTGAGCAAAAAGTTCAGTATCACGTCTACGATCTAGCATCACATACAGGCAACTTTGACACACGAATCGGACGAGTAGACACTATCGTCCGCAACGTGAATAATCCATCAGTAGTTTGCGTCGAGACTTGGGGAGCAAACGATGAAGAGCAAGTAGACAAACTCTACGGATCATTTATCGAGCAAGGATACGAGGGAGGCATCGTACGACTTGACCTACCCTACGAGTTCAAGAGAAGTAAGACCCTCATGAAACGCAAAGATTTTGAGGACAAGGAATTTAAGATCATCGATATCCTGCCAGGAAAAGGGAATTGGGCAGGATACGCAAAACGAGTGATCTTTGAACTGGAAGACGGACGTGAGTGCGGATCAGGTCTTGCGGGGACACAGGCACTGACCAAGGAAATCCTGGAAAACAAAGAAGACTATATCGGGAAACAAGTGACAGTCCAATATTTCACCCGCACACCTGATGGAGTCCCCCGATTTCCGATTGCCAAAGCACTCCACAAAACGAAGCGCTGGTAAGTCATTGTTTTTCCTATACTTTTAGTGCTTGTGTAGCTCCCGCATTGATGTATAATGATCATATAGTTTGGTAATAAAGGTGAGACATTATGGATAACGCAATTAATGAACTGTTTAAGCATATCGGTGACGACTATCTGCAATGCAGGAGTCGGTCCGAATACTTCGATCCCAAAGCGGTCGAAGAGTTCATTGACAGTTTGCATGTTGAAGAGGGACGAAAGTATCTGAAGATCGTCAAGAAGTTGGGCAGTCAGGAATGTGTCTGGGGATTCATCGTCAAAGAGGACGACAAGAAATTCAAAGCAGGAGACATCCTCAAGGCAGCATCTTGGGCAGCACCTGCTAGGAACAAAGCACGAGGCAACATCCTCGATGAAGACTTTTCGTGGGTTCGTTGGACTGGTCCGGAGTATCTGTAAATGGAAAGTGTTGCGGTCCGTAAGTCGGAGAGAATTTTTAAAGTGAAGTTGGATGAAGACTACACTTATCTCGGTCGCATCGGCTCACTGATGTTGTATGCTTACATCATCGATGGTGAGATCCTAGTCAGACTGTTGGAAGACACCGACAAGAAGTCAGCAACTTGTGCTGGTCTAATCGACCTGTATGAGGACTTCGATGGAATCTACAGTGTGGGGATTGTGCGAGTCGCAAAGCAGTATCAGGGATTCGACATTGCTCCCAAGATGTATCGTATGGTGATGAAACAGTTGGGCATCTCAATATCCACCATGAACAGTCAGTCACTGGGTGGGCAATCGATCTGGTCGAGAATGTTTCGACGAAAGGATATCCAGATGGTGGCATATCGCAGAGGTAAGTATAGACCGAGAAGACTGTATCCGGTTTATTTCGACGAGGAAAACAACCGAGTCGAGTCCCATGGACAAAGTATCTGGAGAGGCGAGAACGAGTGGGAACTCGTTGCCTCAATAGCGTAAGGAGAATATTATGAGTGAAGTAGTTAATTTCCCGACACCGAGAGAGCGTGCGGGAGTCAGCATGAAGGAAGATATGGATAATCTTGTGGATTGTTTGATGGGTGCCATGATCGGCCTGAAGCACAGTGAGAATGTTGCTGAGGAAGATCGTGAGGCAGACATGGAAGTGTTGATGCCTTTGGTGTTGAAGTATTTGAAGGTGGCGGGTGACCGTTATCCTGTTGAGGAAGAGGAGGAGTGGGATGAATAAGGAAGTGAAAGAGGGTTTATTACTCGGAGCAGCATTCGCAGGACTAGTGTCATTCTTTCCTGCACAGGCTGAGGCACAAATGTCTGGTAAAGAGTTGTGCGAGGGTGCGGTCAGTTATTCGATAAAGTATATGCCCGAAGAGGAGGCATTCAAACTGCACAAAGCACGATGGGCAATCCTCGACGGGGACAACACCACCGACGACGAGAAGTTGATCGGTCTGGTAATGTTTGAGATCGGACAACGGATTGCCTACTCGATGAACGAGGAACAGAATCGCACGAACACCGAGTGGTGGGACGGAGTTGTCGATAGTCTCTACCAGAGTTGTCAGGCTGCGCACGAAACTGCTACCGCAAAAGAGTTGAATGAAATGGACGGATCAGGGGAAATATGGTAATGAAACTCACAGGTGAATTCTGGGAGACTCTCGGACCTCACTACGTCTATGGATACCAGCATCCCGACGGAAGTTGGAAGTATATAGGCAAGGCAGTGGGTAACAGAGTCACTCATCATGTAGCAGAGAAAGGATATGATTTGGACGATGCGCACATACTGGTGCAGAACTTGCCAGATGATAAAACAGCAGCACTCGTAGAATCACTATTAATTCATTTAAACAATCCCAGTGACAACAAAGTTGCTGGACATCATAAGGAAATATTTGTTATGTCAAAATTGAAAGGTATGTTCAAGAACTTCACGGATGCACAACGCAACTTCCACTTTGAGAAAGGGGAGTTCCTAGAAAGGCACCGTGAGGTTTTCTATCCATCGGTCGGTGGTGGCACATCCAGTGGTCAGGGTTTTAGTATTTGGTCAGCATCACGTGACGCAACTCAGGTCATCATCAACTCAAGCAAAGATGGATTACAGGTTCAGTTCAAAGTTAATCACTCAACAGCAGAAACTGCTTCGGAACTTTTTTCCAACCTGCGAGAAACTGTTGAAGGTCCTCTATCAGAAGACTACGATTTATCTTTTGCCCCAGCAAAGACTGGAGGCATCATTAGTTTCATGGTAGAAAGTGAAGTGGATGCAGTTGACCTCTGGAAAGATTTTGTATCATGAAAATTATTAGAGAGACAACCGATTGGAAGTCATCACCCTATCCGGTGAAGAACCACGACTATCTTGTCAGTGATGCAGCTGAGTTCTGTCACGCAATGCGGAAGGAAGGTTCAGACAAGTGGGAGAAGTTCGAGACTCGAAAAAGATTCAGTAAGTCGTGGAGAAAGTTCACGACTCTGAAAGAGTCTCTACCCAAAGAGTTTGTCAATCCGTATATGGCAGATCCGTGGTCCAACAAAACTTACAATTCACTTGAAGGATTTATGTAATGAAAAAGAATATTCCAGCACCAGTTGATGTAAAGGGTCGACTAATTTCTTTTCGACCGAACGAGTGGAGTGACATCCTCTACGGTGAAGTAGTCAATGTCTACTTCCGCAACGGGGCAGACCCTCGTTACCCCAAAGGCAGTCAGGGTTATATGAATGGTATTCGTAAACTGTTTACCTGTATCAGTGTACTGTTGCCTGACGGTCGCATACTAAATATGCCTGCAGAACAGGAAGACGTTAAACGACTCCGAATGGTTGCAGAAAACCAGAAGGAAGATTACGGATGGTAAACACTAATGGCATATCTAACCTTATTGACCGCACTTTCAATCGCGGCAGTAGCAGCATGGTACTCGATTGTGGGACTAGCGGCGATATTTGCGGGAGCGGTAATCCCGATTGTGATTATGGGATCGGTTCTGGAGATCGGGAAGCTGGTGACTGCCTCATGGTTGCACCAGAACTGGAAGACGGTTTCACTATGGATGAAATCCTATCTGACATTGTCAGTATTACTGCTGATGGTGATTACATCTCTGGGTATCTTCGGTTTTCTCTCAAAGGCACATCTTGAGCATTCGATAGCAATAGGTGGCACAAATGAACTTCAGATCGAGAACTTGGAAAGACAAATTGATCGTCAGCAGTCAATCATTACAGACTCAGAAACGGTTCTCGCGCAATTGGATGCTCAGGTCCAAACACTTATCGACTATGACAGAATTCGAGGTCGTTCAGGCTCGATTGCAACTCGTAAAGGTCAGGCAGAAGAAAGGCAGGCACTTAACGAGGATATCGATGCTGCGTACATCCGCGTTGAAGAATTGCAGACGCAACTGTCGCCGTTCAAAAGGGATCAGTTGGCAATTGAAGTCGAAGTTGGTCCACTAAAGTATATCGCAGAACTGATCTACGGTCAGGACAATGCAGAAGATTATTTTGACGAGGCAGTTCGAGCAGTTATCATCCTGCTCATTATTACATTTGATCCATTGGCAGTTGTGCTACTCCTGGCAGCAACTCAGGGATTTTCCCAACGCAAACAAGACAAGTTGAGGATCTTCAATCCAGATAATGTTGCTGACATCGAGGACAATTTTAATATCGTCGATGTCGACATGGACAGATATACCGTCGTCGAAGATGAGATACCCGAGGAAGATGACATCAACGATTATGAAGTGGTCAAGGAAGATCCTTTGGACCCAACCGATCCAGTTCGTCAGGAGCAATGGGATCGAGGTGAATGGAATCAGAAAATATCGAAATAACTTTACTTTTTATTATGGACGAGTATAATTGACTTTATGAATTATTTCTATTTATCAACAGACCCGCACCA
>Ga0181422_1000441_pt1 | contig 13500 bp, 9 predicted proteins | sample 45SPOviralmetaG_FD_130147 | JGI IMG/M metagenome (GOLD analysis project Ga0181422, IMG submission 130147) | Marine viral communities from the oligotrophic San Pedro Time Series (SPOT) site, San Pedro Channel, CA, USA - 45 SPOT_SRF_2013-07-18 | ecosystem: Environmental > Aquatic > Marine > Strait...
ATAAAAGAGTATTGCTATAAAAATAATATAAATATTATTAATAGGTTAAAAAAATTATCGAAGAGAAGTGCTAATGGTAATGATTTGCTTAATTATCATTATCAAATTATTAAATCAGACATATATTTTCAAATTTTTATAACTTCTCCATTACTAGAAGTTTCAACAATAAATAAATGTCTCAAAATATTAAAAATAAACAAGAATATTGACTCAATTCTTACAATGAAGAAAATTTATTCTTGGTTTTGGTTTGGTAAAAAACCAGTTAACTATAATCCAAGAACTTTACCTAGGAGCCAGGATGCTGAACCTATCATTCAAGAAAGCACTGGTTTGTATGGAATTAAATCTTCTGCTTTGAAAAAATTTAAATGTCGAATAGGAAAAAAACCCTTTTTTTATTTCATTAATGAAAAGGAAGCTTTTGATTTAGACACTGAAGAAGATTTAAAATATCTAAAATTTATCACAAATAAAAATTAATACTAGATGTCAAATTTAGCTTTAGTTTTCGAAAACACAGATTTCAATAAATTAAAGAAATTTGAAAATATAACTTTTTTACCATTAAGCATGGAGGCATTATTATATTGTGAAAATAATAAATTAAATTTTTTAGAACCAAAGCTTTTTTTTAAAAAAAAAGATCATCTTAACGGTCAAATATTTGCAGAAAAAGTTCTTAAAAATATTTCAATTAAGAAAGGAAAAAGAAAATTTTTAGAAAAAAATCTTTTAAGTAAAATAAGGTATATTATAAATTTTTGTTTTTTTATAAAATCAATTATTTATAAAGTAGATAGAAAGCACTATTTCAAAAAAATAATAATAAATAAAAATTTAATTAATTTAGGACTTATAGATTTTGATTTAAGTTTATTAATAAAATTATCTCATTTTAAAAGAAAAATTGAAGTAATTACAAAAACAAAAAATATGATTAAAGATAATGTATTTAAATTTAAATTATCAAATGAGAATTTTGTTGATAAAAAAATAGATTTTTGTTTTTTTGTAACAGGCTACAATTTGAGACGGCTTATCATTAAATTACTTTTAATCAATAAAAAAATTCTTTTAATTTCTCTAGGAAAAGTTTCAATTTTTAAAAAATTGTTCTTTAAGTTAAGAAATGTTGAATACATCGAAATATGTAAAAAAGAAAAAATTCAATCGGATTTGCGTGTAAAAATTAAAAAAAATCCTTATTACAAATTATTATTGTATATTTCTGAAAAATTTAACTCTAGTATCGAAAATCTTTATCAACAAAAAATAATACTTGATCAAATTTTTAGAAGTAACAAAATCAATTATACAGTAACTCATAACTCACTTGATAACTCTTTATCCTTAATAAAATCGGCAAAAGAATATGATACAAAAACTATTTTGATAAGTCACGGAACAGTTTCAAAAACAAAAAATAAACAATCAAGGAAATATAATAATCTAATTTCAGAAAACTTATATTCAAAATATATTGACTATTCTATTGCACAATCGAAAATATCGAAAAATTATATATATAATAAAAAAATTAAACAACTAAACTTTGGAAACATAATTTATGCAAATTCTTACCGTACAAGAAAAAGATATATTTTATATGCTGTAACATCTAAAAATTTTAATATACATTTTTGGGGACAGGAATTATATTTTGAATTTTACGAAAATTTAAAATTCTTGAATTCTTTTGCAAAAAAAGAGGGACTAAAAATTTTAGTTAAGCTTCACCCAAATTATCAAAACTTAATTAAATATTTCAAAATTTCTTTCAAGTCATTACTTTTTTCTAATGACCCTATAGAAAAATTACTTAAAAATGCTGAGGCTTGCATAAGTTTTTCATCAACATCTATTGAGGATGCTCTTTTAAGTAGAGTACCCGTGATACTATTTGATCGATTTAAAAGGTATAAACACTATGATCAAGCTAATATAAATAATAAAAAAAATTGCCCAATTTATTACGTTAAAGAAAAAAATAAATTAATTGATAAGATTAAAGTTATCCAAAAAAGTAATAATATAAAGTTCGATAATTTTTTATATTCTAAAAATGTTAATAGTTCACTGAAAAAATTTGTGAGATATTTTTAATATGAAAAAAATAGTAGTATTTGGTGGTAGTGGTTTTTTAGGGACAAATTTAGTTAAATTTTTTCTTGAAAAGAAATTTAGAGTCACAATTTTTGATAAAAAAAAATGTTTTTTAAAGCATAAAAATTTAAAAATTTTTATTGGAGATATTGCTAACTTTAAGGATGTGAGTAAGGCGATAAGAGGAAATGATTATGTGTACAATTTTGCTGGTATTTCAGATATTGAGGAGTCAATTAAAAAACCCATAGATACTGTTAAAATTAACATACTGGGGACAATCAATACTCTTGAAGCTAGTTTAAAATCCAAAATAAAAAAATATTTTTTTGCTAGCTCTGTTTATGTTTCAAGTAATCAAGGAGGTTTTTATAGGACAAGTAAAAAGGCGTGTGAATTATATATAGAAGAATACAACAAAAGACATAAACAAAAATTTACAATTATAAGGTACGGCTCAATTTATGGTTTAGCTGCTGATAAAAGAAACGGAATTTCAAAAATTTTACATCAATTTAAAAAAAATAATCAATTGGAATACGGAGGCACAACTAAAGCTAAAAGAAAATTTATTCATATAGAGGATGCTTGTCGAGCAACTTCTGACCTAATGAGTAAAAAGTTTGACAATAAGATCGTATCCATTATGGGAAAAAAAACCATAAAAATAAAAGATTTGATGGAGCATCTTAAAAAGAAACTAAAAGTAAAAAAAAAAATAATTTACAACAACAAGCCCCAATTAGGCCACTATGATGTTAGTCCTTTTAATTATGAACCTACTAAAGAAATTTTTTACTATAGAAATAATACAATTAATTTTTCTAAGGGTTTAAATGAAATTTTGAAAAAAAATAATGCAAAAAAAAGATAATAAAAGAAAAGTATATATACTAGGATCTGGACCAACTGGGTTAATCTCTGCATGGAGATTCGTAGAAAGAGGTTGGGATGTAACAATCATAGAGAAACAAAAGATTACCGGAGGATTATGCCGTTCTTGGAAATGGAATGATTTTATTTTAGATACTGGTCCACATATATTCCATACTCCAGATAAGTTACTAGAAAAATTTTGGAAAAAAAATTTTGGAGATTTACTTGTCGAGGGAAAATTTAGTTGCAAAAATGTGAAAGGCAAAAATTTTGATGAATATTTTGATTATCCATTATCAATTGAAGCACTTAACAAATTAGATCAAAAGTTAAGAAATAAAATTAAAAAAGAGATTAAAAATTGCAACAGAAACAACCAACGAAATGAAGCAAAAAATTACAAAGAATATATTGACTCTTTTATAGGACCAACATTAAGAAAGCTATTTTTTGAAAAATATCCAAAAAAAATATGGGGTATAGATACTAAAGAAATGACACCAGACTGGGCACCAAACAGAATTAAGTTTAGAAAAAAAATATTACCATTTTATCATGAAGAATTTGCTGCTGTTGGAAAATATGGAACAGGTTGTATATATGATCGTATTAAAAAACTGGTAAAAAAAAAAGGTGGAAAATTTAAATTAAATGAAATTGTAAATGGTTTTGACTATAAAAATAATAAAGTATCTTGCATTATTACAAATAAAAAAAAATATAGAATTGATAATGAAGAAATAATTATTTCTTCACTTCCGATAAACTTGACTTCAAAATTTTTAGGAAGAGAAAACAAATTAAAATTTAGAGGAGTATGCTCGGTTTATCTATTTTTTGATAAAAAAGAAATTTTACCTAAAAATTGTCATTGGCTATATTTCGATTCAGAAAATTTACTTTTTAATCGTATAACCGAAAATAAAAAATTATCAAAATTCGTCGCTCCAAAAGGCAAGTCTTTTATCACCTTAGAAATAACTTACACACAAGGAGATAGGTTTTCAAAAATAAATCCAAAAAAAGTTATTGAGCTTGTTAAAAAACAGTTTGAAAAAACAAAGATCATAAATAAGAAATTTCTTATTGGTTCAGCGATAAATTATGAGCCATATGTTTATCCTGTTCAATTTGCAGATTATAAAAATGAAGTTGCTAGAACGAAAAGTTTTGTAGAAAGTTTTGAAAATTTATTTTCTGTTGGTGCCGGAGGTGAATTTAATTACGCAGATAGTCAGATTTTATTCCATAAATCATTCGATTTAGTAAATAGTTTAACTAACCGTTATAATGATTTTACCAATGAGTCTAAAAATATAAATACAAATAAATTTAATTCTAATATTAAAATTGGCAATAATAAGGTCGGAGGAAAAGAGAAGACATTTATAATTGCAGAAGCTGGCTTAAATCATAATGGTAGTTTTAAGATTGCAAAAAAATTAATTGATAATGCTAAAAAAGCATCTTGTAACGCTATTAAATTTCAATCTTTTTTACCTGATACAAGGGTATCCAAGTTTGTAAAATCTGAGAAGTATGCAGAAAAAGTCATTGGTACACAAGAAAGTATAAGTGAATTATTTCAAAGATTAAGTCTAAGTTTCGAAATCCAAAAAAAAATATTTTCTTACGCTAAAAAGAAAAAAATTATGATTTTTTCCACTCCATTTGATTTTGAAAGTGCAGATTTCCTTGAAAAAATTGGAGTTTCGGCATTTAAGATTGCATCAGCCGATCTTGTCAATATTCCCCTAATTAAACACGTGGCAAAAAAAATGAAGCCGGTAATTATTTCTACAGGAATGTCAAAGATATCAGAAATTGATGAAGCAGTGGAAGCTTTTAGATCAACAGGAAATCAAAATTTAATTTTACTTCACTGCAATTCATCTTATCCATCAACATATTCTGAAGTAAATCTAAAATTTATGGATACTTTAAGAACAATGTACCAAATACCAATCGGTTTTTCGGACCATACCACAGATCTGTTAGCTTCAAAAATTGCGATCACAAAAGGCGCAAATGTAATTGAGAGACATTTTACCTTAAGTAAAAAAATGGAGGGACCAGATCACATTTTATCATCTGATTTAAAAGAAATGAAAGAATTAGTAAAATTTAAAAAATTTTTTGGAAAATGGGAAAAACTTAAGAAAAAATATTCAAAAAATCCAAAAATTTTTGAGAGTATAAAACTTTTGTTAGGAGATGGAATAAAAAAGATTCAACCAAACGAGTATATAACAATTAATTCACAAAAGAAGAGTCTGTATGCAAAAAGAAAAATAAAAAAAGGTGATTTGTTCACTGATAAAAATATTTGTATAAAGGGTCCGGTAGTAGGTTTAATGCCAAAATACTTTGAAGTTATAAAAAATAAAAAAGCATTAAACATGATTGAGAAAGATCAGCCAATAACATGGGATGATATCTAATTTAGATGAATTTTGAAAAAGAATTAAAAAAAAGAATACGAGAGATAATTTTTCTAGCAAAAAAAAATAAAAAGTTATCTGGTTTTATTATTGGAAACACCAGTAAAGTACATCATCAAAATAATTTTTATTTTACTCCAATTCGAAGTACAGAAAAAATGATTTTTTCTGGAATAATTACTTATTCTGAAAGTTATGCAAAGGTTGCCTCAAAATACTTAGATGGAAAAGTTGACTATGTGCTCGTGGACTCTGAAAAAAAATTACCTCCTAAAAAAAATGGAAACCCTTCCAACATAGAAAGGAGAGTAAAAGAAAATTTAAAAAAAACAAAGCTATGGTCTTTTAAAGGAAATGATTTAACAGTCGATGCAGTTGATATTCTTTTAACTTTCCTGATGAAAAAAGACCTAAGAGGAATTGGTGGAAAAAATGTTGCCATTATTGGTGCAGGTAATATAGGCACGAAGATTTCTCTTTTAATGGTTGAAAGAGGTGCAAAAGTGCTTTTAACAAGAAATAATTTTTACAAACTAAAAAAAATTACAGAAACTTTGAATTCAATTAAACCAATTTACACTAAAGAAAAAATTATAGCAGTAAAAAAAAATATTAACGCAATAAGAACAGCTGACATAATAATTGGAGCTACTAATGGACAACCTGTTATTAGCAAAGAAATGTTATTTAAGTTAAAGAAAAAACCAATCATTTTGGATGTTGGCAAAGGTACACTTTTTAAAGGCGCATTATCTTATGCTATAAATAAAGAATTTAATGTTTACAGGATAGATATCTCAGCTGCTTTAAATGGTTTTATAAATAAATCACTTATGATTGAAAAAATGAGACCCGAGCAATTGGGAAGAAGAAAAATATTAGGAGAAACGATCGTTTCAGGTGGATTATTAGGAGATTATGAAAACCTGATAGTAGACAATTTAACCAAACCAAAATTTATTTACGGAATGAGTGATGGTCAGGGAGATTTTATTAGAACTCAAACTAGTCAGCAAAAGAAAAAAATTTTAAAAATTAAAAAATATTTTAAAATAAAATTTTAATTTATGAAAATAAATTTTGAAAATCTTTCAAATTACAATCCATCAATTATAGCTGAAACAGCTTGCGGCCACGATGGAAATTATAAGAAATTAACAAGATTAATAGATATAGCTAAAAAATCAGGCGCTACGGCTATAAAATTTCAAATATATAAATTAAATGAAAGAGCAAACAAAAACACTAAAGAAGAAAAAATATTTAAGAGTCTTTTGTTAAGCAATAAAGAATGGTTCGAAGCGGTAAAACTAGCTCATAAAAAAAAATTATTTGTTTTTGCTGATATTTTTGGTGTAGAAAGTTTTAAGTTAGCAGAAAAAATAAAAGTTGATGGTTATAAAATACACTCAGAAGATACTTTAAATTTTAAATTTATTGAAAAAGTTGTTAAATCAAATAAAGTTATATTAATTGGAGTTGGCGGGTCCCATCGCATTGAAATTAAATCTCTTCTTAATTATTTGAAAGAAAAAAAAATTATTAAGAAAATTATACTTATGACAGGTATACAAACTTTCCCAACACCATTAAAAGCGCATTCTATTTCAGAGGTTCAAGATTTGATAAAAAAATATTCAAAATATGGAATTAAAGTTGGTTTTTCCGATCATATTAAAGGAGGAACAGAAGAAAGTTTTATATTACCCGTAATGGCATTATCGGCAGGAGCATCGGTTATTGAAAAACATTTTACAACTGACAGAAAATTCAAACAAACTGATTATCACTCTTCTCTTAATAAATATGAATTAAAAAAATTTATCAATTCAGTTTCTAAATATAAACAAATTTTAAATCCAGTTCGGGGTTTTAATAAATGGGAAAAATCTTATAGAAATATGTTTAAAAAATCTCCAGTAGTTTCTAAAAGTAAAATAAAAGGGGAAAAAATAAAACCTAGTGAAATTGTATACCTCAAAAATAGTAAAAATCTCCAATCACTAAATATAAATCAAATTTGTAATAAAAAAATAATTAATGACGTTGCTTCTGGAGCACCATTATCTTTACAAGATATTTATCAAAGAGTTGGTATCATTATAGTTGCTAGAAATAGCTCAAATAGATTTCCTAAAAAAGCTTTAGGAAAAATATGCGGCAGAGAATCTATCGCATGTTTAATTGATAGGATGAAAAGAGTAAAAAACGTCGATGAAATAATTTTAGCTACCTCAATATCAAAATCAGATGATACTCTTGTAAAAATTGCTAAGAGAGAAAAAATTAAATGTTTTAGAGGATCTTTAAAAAACGTTGCATCAAGGTATTATGATGCTGCTAAAAAGTTTAATTTAGATCATGTTGTGAGAATTACTGGTGATGCAATACTTTGTGATGAATATATGTTAGAGAAAGCCATAGACACTCAAATTACTAAAGGGACTGATGTGATATTTATGAAAAATATGCCCTATGGAACCGCCAAAGAGGTTTTTAGTTTAAGAGCTATTGAGGCAATAACTAAATACTCTGCAAAACCTGAAAATACAGAGTACTTAGAATGGTTTTTAGAAAATAGCAGAAATTTTAAGATAGATTATATAAGATCAAATTATAAGTTTGATAAAAAAATTAGACTTACTTTAGATTTCAAAGAGGATTTATTACAATTAAACCATATTTTTAAAGCTTTTAAATCTAAAAAAGAATTTTCTTTAAAGGATGTTCTTAACTATTTGAAAAAAAATAAAAAGGTTGTAAACATTAATTGTCACTTAAAACCAAAGTTTAATAGAAATGAAATTAATACAGAATTATTTATTTAATTATGAGTGAAATGAAAAAATTAAAACAAGAAATACTCACTGGATCTGCAAGGCTTGTAGCGGAAAACAAAAAACCTTTTGATCGAGTTAATTATATGAGCGAATATATGTATTTAAATAAAGCATTTACTTTTCAATTAGCAAATAGCAAGGTTTCCGAAAAAAAATTATTACAAAATTTTAAGAAGAAATATCAAGATTATAGAGAAAAGTGGACAAATATTTACAAGATATATGCAGATAAAAAAAATTTTGATGACACATCTAATTTATATCCACCTCTTTCAATAGATATAGAAACAGCATCAATTTGCGACTTAGCTTGTCCCCACTGTAGCCGAGAATACATAATTACGCCTGATAAAATTATGAATTTTGATTTTTATAAAAAATTAGTTGATGAGGCAGCAATTTTAGAGGTTCCATCAATTAAATTAAATTGGAGAGGAGAACCGTTGCTCAATCCAAAACTTGAAGAGTTTATTACATATGCCAAAAAAAAAGGAATTCTAGAAGTTTCAATTAATACTAATGCAGTTACACTCACTGAAAAAAGAGCAAAAAATTTAATTGAGTCTGGTTTAGATATAATAATTTTTTCGTTTGACGGGGGAAGTAAACAAACTTACGAAAAAATGAGACCTGGTAGATTTAAACAAAATGATTTTGACTCAGTTTACAAAAATATTAAAAAATTTAGCGAGATAAAAAAAGAAATGAAAGCAAAGTTTCCAGTCACAAAAATACAAATGATTTTAACTAAAGACTCAAAAAATGAAAAAGAGAACTTCTTTAAACTTTTTTCAAATATATTAGATGATGTCACTGTAACTCAATATAATGAGAGAGGCGGCTCAATAAACGATTTGACTGACAATGAAAGAGAAAAAATTAAGAATTATTTAGAAAAGAACAATCTTGATATCAATTCACCTTACATGGTTAACGCAAATGGAGAAATTTCGATATCAAGGAAAAGAAAGCCATGTGAACAAGTGTTTCAACGTTTAATGATTACTTATAACGGTAGAGTAGGAATGTGCTGTCATGATTGGGGAGCTCAACACGGAGTTGGCTATGTAAATAAAGATGCCTTTAAAAATGGTGATAAAGATTTTTTAAATGTTAAGAAGCAAATTGAAAAAAACAAAAAAGGTTTCGAATTACTTAAAGATGCAATTATGCCTACAGAATTTAACGAACCAGATCATAAAGTTGAAACTTTGAAAGAAATTTGGTGTGGAAAAGAACTGCAATCAGTAAGAAAAAAACATTATGAAAATAAAGTTGATGATGTTGGTGTCTGTAAAAATTGCACTTTTAAAGACACATATAATTGGGAAAAAATAAATTAAGTTTTTAATATCTTAAAATTGAAAGAAATTTTATTTAAAAAATTTTGTAGGATTTCCGATGAATTGCTACTAGATAAAAATGCAACTAAGGCAACTATTGCTATAAGATCTTTACACATTATAAAAAATCATCCTGATTATTTGTATACTACAAATAACAAAAGCTTTTTTTGGATCTTAAAGTATTTAGTGGCAAATTTTTTTTTCGCTATATTATATAATTTAAGATTTAAATTAGATAAAAAAAAAATTAAATTTCAAAATAAATCAACTATTTTAATATCTCATTTAGTAAATAAAGATTTTATTTATAAAAAAAATGACTTTTATTATGGTAATTTACAACAACTTTTCAAAAAGAAAAAAATTTCATCATTTAAAATTTTTTGTAATCACACTAAAATTAATTCAAGTTTAATTAATAATAGTTTAGCAAAAAAAAATATAATAATTTTTGAAAAATATTTAGATTTAAGAAACGAATATAAACTTTTCAAAGAACAATTGTTGGAATTTTTTAGATTGATCAAAATTTATAAAAATACAAATAATTTATTTAAAAAAAAGGTTGTAAAACAAGCAATTATTTCTTTATTTGATAAAGAAACACTTTTTGCATTAAAAACTAGCCACCAATTAGATTTCTATTTACAAAAAATAAATCCTAAAACTTTAATTTGTACTTATGAAGGTTATAGCTGGGAAAGATTATGTTTTCAAAAAGCCAAAAATTTTTCTAAAAAAATTACGTGTATTGGATATCAACATACTCCAGTTTTAAATAGTAATTACTCAATAAAAAGAAATATCAAAAGAAATTATGACCCAGATATAATCTTGTGTACAAGCAAACAATCTTACAAACAAATTAAGGACTCAAAAAAGATAATAAAAAATAACGTTTTTCACCTTGGTAATTTAAAAAATATAAATCTAAAAAAAGGTTCGATGAATAAGTTAAATAAAAATAAACTTTCTTTTTTAGTTATTCCCGAAGGTACTATTTCTGAATGTACTAATTTATTTAATTTTTCTATTAAAAGTGCATATAAGAAAAAATCGTTTAGGTTTATTTTGAGGACACATCCTATAGTAGATATTAATGAAATATTTAAAATTCTTAAAATTGAAAAGAAAAAATTGCCAAAAAATGTAATTATCTCAAAAAATAAAAATATCTTGCAAGACATTAAAAGAACATCATTTGTTTTATTTAGAGGATCTGCTGCAGTATTACAATCAATATTAGGTGGAAATATCCCTATATATTTAAAAACAAAAGATGATAAAAATATAAATCCTATACAAGAATTTAATAATGAAATAAAAACCGTATCAAATTTTGAAGAACTTGATATATTTTCTAAGAGTTGTGCTTCGAAAAAGCAAAAAAATTTAAAACTAATAGAAAATATAAAAAAAAATTATTACAAAAAATTCAATATTAATAAATTGATAAAGATAAAAAATAAGATAAGGTAAATTGATGAATGAAAAAAATTTTTTAAAAAATTATTTTAGTGATCTTAATGGCCTTTTAAACAACGAAGAGCATCATGAAAAATTAATTAATATAAAAGATATTTTGTTGAAGACTCATAAAGATGGAAAAAAGATTATGATTTTCGGTAATGGAGGTAGTGCAGCAATTGCCAGTCATTTCAGTGTGGATTTAACAAAAAATGCCGGAATTAGATGTACAAATTATAATGAGTCAGATTTGCTCACTTGTTTCTCAAATGATTTTGGGTACGAAAAATGGGTCGAAAAAACCATAGAATTTTATGGTGATGAGGGTGATGCGGTAATTTTAATTTCAGCAGGAGGCAATTCTCCAAATATGATTAATGGGGTAAAATCTGCAAAAAAAAAGAAAATTAGAAAAATCATTACTTTGACTGGAAATGATGAAAATAACAGTTTAAAAAAATTAGGCGATATTAATCTTTGGGTTAATAGTAAAGCTTATAATCATGTTGAGAATGTCCACCAAGCTTTGTTGCTCTCACTTGTTGATTTAATTATTGGAAAAACAGAGTATCCACCTAATTAATTGAAATTGAAAAATAATTCATTTTTAAAAAGTTATAAAAACTTAAAAGTTTTAATAACTGGAACTACCGGCTTCAAAGGGTCATGGTTAGCTTTTTGGCTGTTTCAAATTGGGGCAAAGGTAACTGGCGTAGCCCTTAAACCAGAGAAAAATTCTATTCTTTTTAAATGTCTTAATTTGGATAAAAAAATTAAACAATATTACTGTGATATATCAAACTTTGAAAAATTAAATTCAATTATAAATAAAACAAGACCAGATATTATTTTTCATTTAGCAGCACAATCAATAGTGTCAAAGAGTTTCAATGAACCTTTAAATACTTTTCGAACGAATACTTTAGGTAGTGCAAATGTTTTAGAGTCTTTTAGATTAAATAAGGTTCCAAATTTAGTATTTATCACATCAGATAAGTGTTACTTAAATTTGAATAAGAAAAAAAGCTATAAAGAAAATGATATTTTAGGAGGAATTGACAATTATTCATCATCTAAGGCAAGCGCAGAAATTATTTTTTCATCTTATTTTCACTCCTATTTTGCCAAAAATAAGTATTTGTCATTAGCGAGTGCTAGAGCAGGCAATGTAGTTGGAGGTGGAGATATGAAGGAAAATAGATTAGTACCAGACATAATAAAATCTTTGTCAAGCAACAAAAGACTTATTCTAAGAAATCCAAAAGCAACAAGACCATGGCAGCATGTATTAGAGCCATTAAGTGGATATTTGCTATTAGGAGAAAAACTTACAAATAATAAATTAAAAAACAGTATTATACCTAGTTGGAATTTTGGACCTAAGGTCAAAAATTGCAAAAATGTGGAATATATTACTAAGATACTTTCACGTAATTGGAAGAAGTCAAATTTAAAGATAAAAGTTAATCGTAAAAGAAAATACCATGAGTCAAAATTTTTATCTTTAAACATTAAAAAAGCAAAAAAAGAGTTAAATTGGGAACCTAGACTTGATTTAAAAGAGACATTTAGATTTACAGCTGATTGGTATAAGTTTTATTCAAAAAATAAAAAAATTGAGCAGCTTACTAGTGAGCAAATTGATTTCTTTTTAAAAAGATAGATCATGGCAAAGTGCAGAATCTGTAAGGGAAAACTAATTAAAATAGTTGATCTTGGTAAAATTTCTTTAGTTGGAGATTTTACAAAAAAAAAAGCTGATCAAAAAAAATACAAAATTTCAATTAATTTTTGTTCTAATTGCAAACATATGCAAATTGCAGAAATTTTAAATCCTAATTTACTATTTAAAAAATATTTATGGGAAACTGGTGTATCTATTAGCAATATAAGATTAATCAAAGAATTACTAAAAAAAATCAAGAAATATAAAATTTCAAAAAAATCAAAAGTTTTTGAAATTGCTAGCAATGACGGTACTCTTTTAAATCTTATTAATGATAAATATCACTGCTTAGCTGTAGAAATAGATCCAGCAAAAAATTTTAAGAAAAAATTCAAAAAAAAAAATATTTTCACAATTGTAAATTATTTTAATGGAGATCAATCAAAAAAAATCAAAAAACAATTTAAAACTTTCGATTATATTATTGCGAGAAATGTTTTAGCACATGTTATTGACCCTAATCAAATTTTTAAAGGTGCAAAAAATTTATTAAAAAAAAATGGAAAATTTATTGTAGAGGTTCCGCATCTAGAGAATATTATAAAACATAATCAATACGATAATATTTTTCATGAACATGTTGGATTTCATAGTTTAAAATCAATAATTGATTTATCTAATAAATATAATTTAAAAGTTGTTGATGTTGATAAAATTGACTCTCAAGGAGGCTCAATAAGATGTTTTATATGTCA
>Ga0181422_1000443_pt1 | contig 13475 bp, 24 predicted proteins | sample 45SPOviralmetaG_FD_130147 | JGI IMG/M metagenome (GOLD analysis project Ga0181422, IMG submission 130147) | Marine viral communities from the oligotrophic San Pedro Time Series (SPOT) site, San Pedro Channel, CA, USA - 45 SPOT_SRF_2013-07-18 | ecosystem: Environmental > Aquatic > Marine > Strait...
GGGGTTTGGATTTTACGGACTTGGCCTTATCCACACTATTGGCGGCCTATCCAGAACAGCTACGGCGGCGCTTCGCCAGCTTATTGATGCTGGCACTCTCTCTAATCTGCCTGCTGGTTTTAAAGCTAGAGGGCTTAGGGTCCGAGATGATGACGAACCTTTACAGCCGGGTGAATTTAGGGACGTAGATGCGCCGGGGGGCGCGATCCGAGATTCTTTGATGCCGTTGCCTTTTAAAGGCCCTGACGGCACGTTGATGCAGCTTCTAAGCTTTGTGGTGGATGCGGGTCGTAGGTTCGCCACTATCACAGACATGAAGGTTGGAGACGGCAACCAGCAGGCTCCTGTGGGCACTACGGTAGCGTTATTGGAGCAGGGCTCACGGGTCATGAGTGCGGTGCATAAGCGCCTGCACTACAGCATGAAGCAAGAGTTTAGGCTTCTAGCTAAAGTGATGTCGGAGTATTTGCCGCAAGAATACCCTTACGCTGTTTCTGGTGGGGATCGCACGGTTATGCGGGAGGATTTTGACGACCGCGTAGATGTGGTTCCGGTGTCTAATCCGAATACGTTTTCTCAGGCACAGCGCATTGCAATGGCGCAGTCTCAGCTTGAAATGGCCCAGCAAGCGCCACAGCTTCACGACCTTCACGAAGCCTATCGACGCATGTACGAAGCGTTGGGAATCAATGACATAGACAAGCTTCTTATAGCACCTTCTTCTGATGAGCCGATTCCAAAAGATCCGGCGCAAGAAAATATGGACTCTATGGATATGGTTCAAATGAAAGCATTTGAGGGCCAAGACCATGATGCTCATATTCGCACGCACTTAACGTTCGCATCGTCGCCCATGTTGCAACAACTGCCTCCCGTAGGTTTGGCTTTACAGAAGCATGTTATTGAACACGTGAAGTTAAAATCGCAAGAAACGGCTATGGCTCAGATGTTGCAACAAACGGGCGGGCAGGCTTTGACGCCGGAATTAGAGCTTCAACTGGAGTCTATGGTGGCACAGATCAACGCACAAGAGTTCCAGAAGCTAAAGCAGATTGCCGCAGAAGTAAGTGGTCAGGGTCAACAAGGACCGGATCCTTTGATACAATTGAAGCAACAAGAGCTTCAGATGGACCAACAAAAGTTCCAGCAGGATTCTCAGTTGGATCAAGCCGAGTTGCAGCTTGATCAACAACGTATGCAAAACAAGGCTACGGAGTTCCAGCAAAGGCTTGCTAGTCAAGAACGGCAAACGCAGGCACGTATTGATGCGGCGTTGGAGCGCGAATTACTCAAACAACAGTTTGACAGGAATCAATGATATGAAAGTTAAAGTGAACGGCGCTCCGGCGGCAAACGCGCCTAAGCCGGTAAACAAGGCGGTAATTGATGGTCAGGGCTCTATTCCATACGCTTCGGCAAAGGTAGAAAAAACGCCCGATATTGCAATGGGTAAAGTAACCACGGGTAAAAAGCGAGGCATGGGTGCCGCGTTACGTGGTTCACGTTTTACTAGCTGCTAGGAGAAAACCATGAGATTTGATCCAAGTCAGATGACCCCGGAGCAGATTGCCGCCGCGAATACAAAGCATATGCAGTCGATGTTTGGGGGTCTTCAAAAGCCCGACAAAGATCCATATGCAGGCACGGCGCTTGCGGGCACGGCAGGAGTTAAAGGTCAGCAGGTAAGCGGCATAAGCGACCTTGGCTACGAGCCGGAGTTTGTGCCGCCACAAGAATTGAACTACATAAGCGACCTTGGCTATGAGCCCGAGCCACCCGTAAACCAAAATCTCCAGTCGATAATAGACAGCTTGGGCCCTCCACGCACAGCAAACACAGGAAATTCCACCGGGGCATTGGGAATCAACCCTGACACGGGCGACACCTTCCTTCCTAATAGTCAGCCTCAGATAGGGGATCCCATACCGCCCGGTTTCTTGGATGGTCTTGCAGTGCCAGACGTCTTTCCCCCACAAATGTCCCCCGGACAACTTCCTACGTATCGACCCCCGCCCTCGTTGTCGCCTTTTGGAAACTCTATAAGACCGCAACAACAATTTAATCCTTACGGTGGCGGCTTTGGCGGTGGATTTCCACCCAGAAACCCTTATGGCACCGGAGGGATTGGAGGGTTTTTTAGCCAGTTAGCCCAATTAAGCCCAGAACAATACGACATGGGCATGAATCGTTTCCAACAATTTAACCAACAATTTAACCAACAACCTTCGTATGGCGGTGGCTTTGGTGGACAGAGGTTTCAGCCTCCGATGAGGCCACAGCAACAGTTTAATCCTTACGGCGGTGGCTTTGGTGGACAAAGGTTTCAGCCCCCGATGATGCCACAGCAACAGTTTAACCCTTACGGTGGTGGTTTTGGCGGACAGAGGTTTCAGCCCCCGATGATGCCACAGCAACAATTTAATCAGTTTGGCGGCGGGTTTGGTGGTTTTAACCAAGCGCCTAATCCGTATGGCGGAAGCTTCAACAGCCCTCTAAGACAGTTTATGAATCCGCAAATTTTGCCGTTTAACATGCAACCAATGACGGGTATTACGCCGCCCCAACAGCCCTCGGACCAAGGGTTTACTACCACACTCAACAGCCCATCTAGCATCGGCGGAGGCCGTATGGATCAACCCATACTCCTCTCTGGACCAGCAGGCGTTAACTTGGCAGGCGGAAATCAAGCGACAAGTCAAGTGTACACTGGGGAAGTCAGGGATTCTGCGGGGAATATAACTAGGCCGGATCTGGGGGCATCATCTGGACAGCCTAATCAACAGCCAATGGGTGGTGGAATGAACGTTGCCCCACAAGCTCCGGCTCCAATGTTCTAATGGCTTGGCAAGCACTCATTTCTCCGATAACCAGTTTGGTTGGAGGTTACCTCAACAACAAGCATGAGCAATCACAGGCAAAGCACCAAGCAAAACTACAGGTTATTCAGAACGACGCCGATTGGGAATCCAAGATGGCTGATGCTTCTGCGGCAAGCTGGAAAGATGAGTTTTGGACAATTGTTCTTGCGGTGCCGTTGTTTTCTCTTGGTTGGAGTATCGTCGTTGATGACCCTACTATTGTTGACAGGGTTCACAACAGTTTTGCTGCTTTGGATACTTTGCCAGATTGGTATCAGTATTTATTGTTTCTTGCAGTATCTGCGTCATTTGGAATCCGTGGTGCTGACAAGCTCATGAAGCTTAGGAAACAATGACCCCGGAGCAGTTGAACGCGTGGCGGATTATTCCCAGATTGTTAATGTTTGCCATGATTGCAATGACCTACCGAACAGTTGAGTGGTTTATGGGACTGCCCGATCCAAATCCAGAGCAAGCGGCATTGGTTTCGGTTATGACAGGCGCTCTCACGGGCGCGTTCGGGTTGTTTCTTGGCAAAAAAGAATGAGCTACAAATATTTCAAGAAAGAAGAGTTTGCTTGTCAAGAAACGGGAGAAAATGAAATATCTTCGCAGCTTGTTAGCAAATTAGACGAACTTCGCGAAGCGTGTGACTTTCCGTTTCACATAACTTCGGGGTACAGATCCCCAAGCCATACCATAGAAAAAGCCAAAATTAAGCCGGGAACACACGCGCAGGGCATCGCGGCGGACATTCATGCAGACAATGGCATAGAACGTCGAAAGATTGTAGAAGAAGCTTTGAAGCTAGGCTTTAACGGCATAGGCGTGGCAAAAACGTTTGTTCACGTTGATATTCGTACCACCAGCCCCGTGATGTGGACATATTAGTTGCCTCTCTTAGATTGTCGTGTTATATAGATAAGATATTCTAAGATGGAGCGCATGTGGATTCTTTATACCTAGCTCAGTTTATTCAACGAGCCATAAAAGATCGCCGTGTTCAAATTTTAGAGTTGTTAGAAAACAACCACGTAAAGTCGATGGAGAATTATCAAAACCTAATGGGTGAGCTATCGGCACTTAACTTTATTGCACAGGAACTCTCGGGCCTGCTAGAACAACAGGAGCTATCAAATGACTGATTTGGCTGAAAAAGTCGATCTTGAAGCCGCCGCAGAAGGCGTAAAAGCTTTATATAAAGCACCTCAACCAAAAGTACTTGATCCGACTTCTATGGACACAAGTCTTTTGTCTCGTATGCCGCAACCAACCGGGTGGAGAATGTTAATTCTCCCGTATCGTGGAAAAGAAACCACGGACGGAGGCATCTATATCCCTAACAAAGTGTTAGACGACACACAGATTCAAACAGTAGTTGGATATGTGATAAAGCAAGGTCCTCTTTGTTACAGAGACGCCGAAAAGTTTCCCGAAGGAGCGTGGTGTCAGGAAAAAGATTGGGTAGTTTTTGCCCGATATGCGGGATCTAGGTTCCGTATTGACGGCGGAGAATGCCGAATTTTGAACGATGATGAAATTTTAGCAACCATAGATAACCCAGAAGATATTCTGAGTCTTTAAGGAGGTAATCAGCATGGCTAATGCTGCGGAAGAAGCTCAATTTGAGTTAGATGTAGGTGATGCTCAAGAAACAGAAGTTGAGGTTGAATCTTTGGTTGATGCAGAAGAATCCTCTGCTCCGGCCTCTGAACCCGAAGAACAAGAAATAGAACAGTACAGTGAATCTGTTCAAAAACGCATTAATCGCTTAACAAAGAAAATGCGGGATGCGGAGAGAGAGCGCGAAGAGGCGTTAGTTTACGCCAAAAACGTTCAAGCAGAATCCACTCAAATCCGACAGAGGATGGAGAATTTGGACCAAGGCTACATGTCCGAATATGGTGGGCGTTTGGCGTTGCAACAACAACAAGCGGAAGAAAAACTCCGCCGTGCCGTGGAATTGGGCGATGCGGATGCTACCGTTAGTGCTCAAAAAGACCTAACCAACTTGTCTGTAGCTGTAAATAACTACTCTACCGCGCAACGACAAGCCCAGCAAAACGCGCAAGCCCAGCAGTACTACCAACAACAGGCCGCACAAGCCGCACAACAACAGCAACAGGTTCAACAAGAAATTAAACCGGACGGAAAGGCAGAAAACTGGGCCGGTCGAAACTCATGGTTTGGTCAAGATGAAGCAATGACTTTTGCTGCTTTTGGGATTCATAAAAGACTTATTGAAGATGAAGGATTTGATCCCACAAGTGATGACTACTATAATGAGCTTGACTCTAGAATTAAGCGGGAGTTTCCGCATAAATTTGGAGAAGGACAATCCGTTAGCCGCAAACCCGCTCAAACGGTGGCTGGCGTCTCTCGTTCATCTGGGCGCAGTAAAAGGGTCAAACTCTCCCCGACCCAAGTAGCAATTGCTAAAAAGTTGGGAGTGCCGCTTGAAGAATACGCGAAATACGTTAAGGAGTAATACCATGTCCGAAGAGAAGAAAAGCTTTGAGGGCATTAAACGCTCCTCACGTGAAGCAGCGACAAGGGAGAAACAGGGACGGCGTAAGCCTTGGGCTCCCCCGTCTATGCTAGATGCACCGCCTGCTCCGGAGGGCTATAAACATCGGTGGATTCGTGCAGAAGTGCGTGGTTTTGACGACACGAAAAACATTTCTGCAAGGTTGCGGGAAGGCTATGAGCTAGTACGGCAAGACGAATACCCCGAGTTTGAAGCGCCGGTAATCGACTCAGGTAAATATGAAGGTGTGTTTGGTGTGGGTGGATTAATGCTCGCTCGCATACCGCTTGAGACAGTTCAAGAACGCGCTGAGTACTTTACTCAACGAAACGCGGATCAAATGGAAGCTGTTGAAAGTGATATGTTGCGAGAAAACGCTCATCCAACGATGACAATCGGGAAATCCGAGCGTCAGAGTCGTGTAACTTTTGGCGGCCCCAAAAAATAGGGCCGCACAGAACGGAGAAACTATCTCATGGCAAATCAAGAAACTGCCTTTGGTCTTCGTCCTGTTGGTCTAGTAGGAAGCGGTGTTAATAGCACCGGGGTTACTGAGTATGAAATTGCCAGTAACAACACCAATGCCATTTTTAATGGTTCAATTGTTGTTCCTCTTGCCGCAGGCGTAATCGACCAAGCTGGAGCCACCAATGGCGGCACAACGCAAGCCCTTGGTGTTCTCGTCGGGGTTCAATACCACGATTCCACCCAGAAGAAGCCTGTATGGCTTAACTACTGGCCCGGATCAGGTAGCGTGTCGGTAGACACCAACTACCCGGTAAAAGCTCTTGTGGCTGATAACCCCAACCAACTGTTCGTCGTAGCGGCGGATGCCACCCTCACTGACCGAGCCACTGCCTTGGCGGCTGTTTTTGCTAATGCTAGTTTGGGAACTTCTGCTCGTACCGGTTCTACCGATACAGGCAAGTCTAACTCTCAACTAGGCGTAAGCACTATTGCCACCACTGCAACGCTACCTTTGCGTATTGTAGGTTTGGTTGATGATGACGCTAACAATGATTATGCGTCAGCGGGTGCTCATCTTCTTGTTCGATTGAACGCACATTTCAACGCAGCCACGCGGGCGTTTGCTTCTCAAACAACCGCTGACTCAACTGGTATTTAAGGGAGATTAAGTAATGGCTATTTCTCGCGCACAACTGGCGAAGGAGCTTGAGCCCGGACTGAACGCTCTCTTCGGCCTTGAGTATGATCGCTACGAAAAAGAGCATTCTGAGATCTTCGACGAAGAATCTTCAGACCGTGCTTTTGAAGAAGAAGTAATGCTGTCTGGTTTCGGCACTGCGCCGGTTAAATCAGAAGGTGGTTCTATTTCGTTTGATGACGCGCAGGAGACTTTTACTGCTCGTTATACTCACGAAACCATCGCTCTGGCCTTCAGCATCACTGAAGAGGCTATCGAAGACAATCTTTATGATCGTCTTGCTTCTCGCTACACCCGTGCTTTGGCACGATCTATGTCACAAACCAAGCAGATCAAAGCCGCTTCCATCCTGAACAATGCGTTCAGCACTGGTTCTCCAGTGGGTGATGGCGCTGCTCTGTGTTCTTCTGCCCACCCTTCTTTGTCTGGCAACCAGCGTAATCAACTGTCTGTAGCTGCGGATCTCAACGAGACTTCGCTTGAGCAGATGCTAATTGATATCGCGGGTTTCACCGATGAGCGTGGTTTGAAGATTGCGGTACGTGGCATGAAGCTGATTATCCCGAAGGAACTGCAATTTATTGCAGAAAGAGTTATTAACTCTAACCTCCGTCCGGGTACGGCTGACAACGACACCAACGCAATGAAGTCTATGGGTATGATCCCGGATGGCGCTGTTGTAAACCACTTTTTGACCGATACGGATGCGTTTTTCCTCAAGACTGACGCTCCTAACGGCTTTAAGTTGTTTAACCGTAGCCCCATTAAGACTGCTATGGAAGGTGACTTCGACACTGGCAACATGCGCTTTAAGGCGCGTGAGCGTTACAGTTTCGGCGTTTCTGATTGGCGTTGTGTCTTTGGCTCCCCCGGAGCTTAAAAACGGAAGCCGCCTTCGGGCGGCTTTTTTGTTCCACGTGGAACATTTATGTTAATATAAATTTTTCCTGACAGCCTTATACTGAGGCTGACACTGGCCACGACAGGAGAACCTCATGGCTAATACTACTTTTAACGGTCCCGTCCGTTCTGAAAACGGTTTCTCAGACATTACCAAAAACTCTACTACCGGCGCTGTAACCAGCACGATGACGCTTTCTACTTATGAAACGACAATTACGGTAGCTGATGGTGCCACCACGGGCAAAGAATCCGCGATTGGCATTCCAGATAATTTTATTCCTATGGGCGTCACGATTGCTGTAACCACAGCCGCCGCAAACGCCGTAAACCTTCAAGATATTGGCACAGACGCCGATACGGACGGTTTTGTTGACGGTATCTCCGCCGCTGTAAATTCCACCGGTTTTAAAGGGTTTTTCCCATGTAACGGTGTTCTTGGTATGTCCGGTGGAACAACTACCGCCGCCACAGGCACAGCGGATGAGGTTGAGCTTGTTGTTTCGGGTGACCCCGGCGGCGACACAGTTATTGCTTTGAAGTTTTTTGGAATTTCCAGCACTTCTGACGCATCCTAACGGGAGAAAGCCATGGCTAATTCAGACGTAAAATCAAAACGTCTGACCGGGACAGGCTCTGCTGGTGTAGGGCCTGCTCGTATTCGTCAGATTCAAGTTTTAACCGCCTCGGGTACGCCACGTTTAACCGTCACAGACGGCAACGGGGGCAGTACCGTGTTGGACTTAGACTTTTCTGCGAGCGAAACACACTCGGTCAACATTCCAGACGAAGGAATAAGAGTGTCCGATATTTATATTGGAACTCTGACTAATATCACCGCTTTGACGGTATTTCATAGTTAATGGCTACCACCAAGTCTGTAAAAAGGCTCCCTTCGGGTCGTTTAAGTTACCGAGGGGAGACTTTTGCGGGGTACAACAAGCCAAAAAAAACGCCCGGAAAGTCTAAAAAAAGTGCTGTTTTGGCTAAAAAGGGCACGGAAGTTAAGCTGGTGCGCTTTGGCGACCCCAACATGTCAATTAAAAAGTCACAACCAAGTCGTAGAAGCAATTTTAGGGCACGACACAACTGTGACACGGCAAAGGACAAGTTCACGGCCCGTTATTGGTCGTGTAAAGCGTGGTAACCATGGAAATCCAACAGCTTATTGCTAAGTTAGAAAAGCACGAAGCCGAATGCAATTTGCGCTACGCCCGCATTGAAGAGCGATTAGAAGATCAAAAGGAGTTCATATCAAAAAACTCGGACTCTTTAAGCAAGCTAGATATTAAAATTTGGGGTTTGGCTATTTTAATTATTGTTTCTCCTTTTGCGGCTAAAATCTGGAGTTAAAATGGGCGGTTGTGGATCTAGGGTAAAAACGGGGCCGGATAAGGCTAAAGTTCAAGTCACCTACATGCGAAAAGGCGGGGCCGCGTCTAAAAAAAGTAAAGGAAGTAAGATTTGTCCTGCGGGCAAAGCATGGGCAAAGCGAACTTTTGACACATATCCTTCTGCGTATGCCAACATGGCCGCCAGTAAATATTGCAAAGACCCGAATTACGCCAAAAAAGCAAAAGGCAAAGCTTGATGGGTGAATTAGCCAAATGGCGTGACCAAAAATGGGTTCGTATTGACAGTAGTGGCAACATTGCTGGGGAATGTGGTACATCTAAAAATAAAAGCAATCCGGATCGCTGTCTACCGCGCTCCAAAGCGGAAAGTCTTAGCAAATCGGAACGTGCTGCTACGGCGCGTAAAAAGAAAAAAGCCGGATCCGAAGGACAGCAAGTTGTTGCAAATACTAAAGCCGCCAAGGTCAAAATGGCGGCTAGGGGCGGGGAAATACGCAAAAATCACAAAGGTTGTGGCGCGGTCTTATCTAATCGAAGAAAACGGACTAGGTATGCCTAGAAATGGACATAGAACGTCAAATAATAGAGGAAATTCAAGGCTGGTCTGAATATGCTTTGGAAGTTCCAAACCCCTTTTTTAACGATTTGCCTGCCTGCCCTTACGCAAAAAGCGCATGGTTAAACGACAAAGTCGGTTTCACGTTTAGTTATCAGAAAGAAAACCAAACACTTTACACCGCGTTGTCCCAGTTTGATGACACATATGACATTGTGTGTTGCGTCCACCTTCAATACGAAGAAGACCCGGAACAGTTCCATCACTACATAGGAGCTTTAAACGAGGCTATCTCTATGGGTATTTTTATTCAAAAAGATTTGTGGGCCATGGGATTTCACCCGGATGATGATCAAGACGGAGAAGTTTTTGATCAATCGTTTGAGCCGGTAACGGATGCGATATACGCCATAACATTTGTTCAAAGGCTTTCAAAACTGGAAATATCCGCAGAAACATTAAAGAAAAAAGGGTATTATGAGAATTACCTAAGCAACCCCGAGACGGCCCATCTTTGGGACGAACGTCAAGAACTTTACAGGAGACTATGCGATGCCGGGAATCAACAGAAAAATGCCTAAGAAAATGCGAGGCGGCGGTATGGCGGCCAAGCCTAAAGCAATGCCTATGAAAAAAGGTGGCCGCGTAAAAGGTCGTAGTATGCCTACCCCAGTGCCTCCTATGGAGATGACAGAAAAAAAAGTTACGCCGGTAATGCCGGATGAGTCGGGTGGCCGTAAAAAGCTTAAACCGGCCCCTAATAAAGGCGCAAGCATGTTGCCAAAACCGGTAAGAAACAAAATGGGCTTCATGCGAAACGGTGGAGCGGTTAAAAAAGCGGCGGGAGGCGGTGTAAATAAATCCGCTGTTCGTAGTTCCTCCAAGAAACCTTTGTAATGACCGTTTCGGGCTCTACAGACTTTGAGCTTGATGTAAGCGATTACATCGAAGAGGCGTTTGAGCGGTGTGGACTTGAGGTTCGCACCGGTTACGATTTAAAAACAGCCAAACGGTCTTTAAATTTGATGTTGGGCGATTGGGCCAACCGGGGCTTAAATCAATGGACTATTGAGCAAACCACGGTGTCTTTGGCGCAAGGGACGGGGAACTATGCTTTAGGGGCGTCCACAATTGACGTTTTAAATGCGGTAATTAGACGAAGCGACACTGATTACGCCTTGGAAAGGATTAGTCGTAGTGATTACATCAACATTCCAACTAAAACGACACAGGCTAGGCCGTCTCAATTTTTTGTAGATCGACAGATCGACCCTACCCTGAAGCTTTGGCCGGTTCCAGAAAACAGCACAGACACCGTCCTTATTGACAAGCTTGTTCGTATAGACGATGCGGACACGTACACAAACACGATGGATGTACCCTTCCGATTTTACCCGTGTTTGGCGGCAGGCTTGGCGTATTACATTGCCATTAAAAGAGCCCCGGACCGCGTACAATTGCTTAAATCTATATATGAGGAAGAGTTTGAAAGAGCCGCGTCTGAAGACAGAGATCGTGCATCTTTTAACATTCAGCCCTCTATGGCGTATTCAAGGTTTTAGTGGTGGGTCGATTTGCTACAGGTAAATTTGCTTACGGTGTATCTGACCTGTCTGGTCAAAGATATAAGCTAAATGAGATGAAGCGTGAGTGGAACGGCTTGTTGGTGGGTCCTGATGAATATGACCCCAAACAACCGCAATTAGAGCCTCGACGTAAAGTTGTGGACCCACAAGCTTTGCAAAACCCACGACCGGATCGCATAGAGCCTTTAGACGTTTTTGTGGGCACAATTTTGGTGGAAGGCCCTGATTTTAGGCCCACGGTGGGATATGGGGCGGTGGGAACAGTGACGGTGACAACATCATGAGTTTTACATACTCAGCGTTAAAACAAGCTATCCAAGATTACGCGGAAAACGACGAAACCTCGTTTGTTAACAATTTAGACATTTTTATTAAAAACACAGAGGAGCGTGTTCTTAAAAATGTTCAATTAAGCCTTTTCCGAAAAAACGCTTCGGGGACATTGACAAACGCCAACCAATTTTTAGCGTGTCCCACAGACTTTTTAGCGCCATTGTCTTTGTCTTTTGTCGATACCAGCAGTAACAAAGTTTTTTTAGAGCTAAAAGACCCTGATTTTATACAGACGGTTAATCCCAACAGCGCGACTACGGGATCTCCAAAATACTACGGCGTTTACGACATAGATAACTTTATTGTCGGGCCTACGCCAAATTCGTCGTATACCGTCCAATTAAACTACTTTTACAGACCCGCTAGTCTTACCGCAGGAGCCAGTTCTGGAACAACGTGGTTGAGTGAAAACGCTCCTATGACAATGCTTTATGGGTGTTTAGTTGAGGCATATACTTACATGAAGGGCGAGGCGGATGTTTTACAAAACTATCAGCAGCAATTTATGCAAGGATTGCAAAGCTTAAAGCTGTTTGGAGAAGCTAAAGAGGTTACAGATCAATACCGCACAGGAATGGTGGTAAGGGCTAAACAATGATGGTAGAAGAGGGTAAAATAAGTTCGGGCATCGTAGATGTTCAAACTACCAGTAACCGTGGTTTTACCCCGGAAGAAGTTGCTGCTCGGTGTTTAGATCGGATTGTTAAGGTATCAGAATCCGCTCCCCCCGTTATAAAAGATCAAGCGTTGGCGTATAAAGAAAATCTACGTCAAGTGCTTACGCATTACATGCGCGAAGCGATCCAAAGTGATCGCACGACTGTTTACAATGCTTTGCTTAATGCGGGGCAACAAAAGTTAGCCGAAAATATCAGGAGGCTTTAAATGGCTTTTAGTGGCAATTTCATGTGTACGTCCTTCAAGAAAGAGTTACTTGAAGCGGTTCACAATTTTAAAAACTCTGGCGGCAATACTTTTAAATTGGCTATGTATACCAATAGCGCCAGTTTTACTGCGGCTACTACCGCCTATACAACCAGTAATGAGGTTAGCGGCACCGGGTACACGGCCGGAGGAGGGACTCTTACACGGGTTGATCCAACTACGTCGAGCACCACTGCATTAACCGACTTTTCAGATCTAACGTTTAGCTCTTCTTCGCTCACGGCGCGAGGAGCATTAATCTACAACGACAGTGCTAGTGGAGATCCCACGGTAGTCGTTTTGGACTTCGGTGCAGATAAAACGTCTAGTTCAGGCGACTTTACCATTGTTTTCCCCGCTGCTGATGCAAGTAACGCAATTATTCGGATAGCGTAATGGCTGATGTGATCGTTCCACTTACTGGTTGGGGCCGTGATGGTTGGAACGATCTTGCGTGGGGCGAAGGAAGTGTCACCAATTCTGGAGCTACGGGTAATGTAGGCTCTGTCACCGTTACGGCAGACGCTAATGTAAGTGTCACGGGACTTGCGGGCACGGGCTCTGTAGGCTCTGTCACCGTTACGGCAGACGCTAATGTAAGTGTCACGGGACTTTCTAGCACGGGCTCTGTAGGTTCAACAACGGTTACGGCAGACGCTAATGTAAGTGTCACGGGACTTGCGGGCACGGGCTCTGTAGGTTCAGCAACCGTTACGGCAGACGCTAATGTAAGTGTCACGGGACTTTCTAGCACGGGATCTGTAGGTTCGGCAACGGTTACGGCAGACGCTAATGTAAGTGTCACGGGACTTTCTAGCACGGGCTCTGTAGGTTCTGTTGCCGTACAAACGGTAAACAATGTTGATGTAACGGGGGTTTCGGCAACCGGGCAAGTAGGCGCTGTAACAATAACGGCAGACGCCAACGTAACCTTAGAGGGCGTGGCAGGAACGGGTCAGACGGGCACCGTTCTTGTTTGGGGTCGAATTGTCCCGGATCAAACACCAAATTATACGAAAATAACTCCGTCACAGACGCCGAGTTTTTCTCAGGTCAACCCGTCACAGACGCCGAGTTTTTCTCAGGTCAACCCGTCACAGACGCCCGGATGGTCCGAGGTAACTCCATCACAAACACCAAATTATGACGATATTGCGGCATAAGGGGATTGGTTAATGGCCAGCACTTATACAACTAACCTTGGTATTGAGAAGATTGGAACTGGCGAACAGTCAGGGACATGGGGCGATACCACCAACACCAACTTTGAC
>Ga0181422_1000447_pt1 | contig 13375 bp, 13 predicted proteins | sample 45SPOviralmetaG_FD_130147 | JGI IMG/M metagenome (GOLD analysis project Ga0181422, IMG submission 130147) | Marine viral communities from the oligotrophic San Pedro Time Series (SPOT) site, San Pedro Channel, CA, USA - 45 SPOT_SRF_2013-07-18 | ecosystem: Environmental > Aquatic > Marine > Strait...
CACTGAAGGTTTAAATTTATCAAAAGTGGGAGTTAAAAAGGATAATAAGGGTAGAATTGAAGTTAATAGCAAACTTCAAACTACAGTAGAAAATATTTATGCAATTGGAGATGTTATAAAAGGTCCGATGTTAGCTCATAAGGCAGAAGAAGAAGGAATAGCAGTTGCTGAAATTTTAGCTGGTCAAGCAGGGCACGTAAACTACAATGTAATTCCTGGAGTTGTTTATACAGCTCCTGAAGTGGCAACAGTTGGCAAAACTGAGGAACAATTAAAAAGTGAAAACATATCCTATAAAGTAGGTAAATTCCCATTTTTAGCTAATTCAAGAGCTAAGGTTAATAATGAGACAGATGGATTTGTAAAAATATTAGCTGATAGCAAAACAGACAGGGTTCTGGGAGTGCATATTATTGGACCACATTGTGGTGATATGATAGCTGAGATGGCATTAGCCATGGAGTTTGGAGCAAGTGCGGAAGATATAGCAAGAACGTGTCACGCACACCCTACGCATACAGAAGCTATTAAAGAAGCGGCATTAGCTGTTGATAAACGACCAATTCATTTTTAAATAAAAAAAATTCATCTACAATTAATTCATGAAAGCACAAGTTTTGTTGCCAAAAATTTTTAATTTTTCGTTCACATATAATTCAAACAATATTTTACTTAAAATAGGAGATTTAGTAGAGGTGCCTTTTGGAAAAAATAAGGAAATAGGTGTTGTTTGGAAACACAGGGTAAAAGAGATCAAAAATATTAAAATAAAAAATATAAATAAAAAACTTGAAAAATATTCAATAAATAAAAGTTTGGTTGATTTTATTGATTGGTTTTCAACTTATAATATGGTTTCACCAGGCTTAACTCTAAAGATGGCCATAGGTAACAAGGACAATTATACAAAAAAAATTGATCCAAGTTTTAATAACTGTAAAAAAAAAATTAAAAAATTTAAACTTAACAATGAACAAAAAAAAGCTCTCGAATATCTAGAATTAGTAAACAATAAATTTGATGTCTCAGTCTTACAAGGAACAACAGGCTCGGGTAAAACATTAGTTTATTTTGAAAGAATAAAAAAAATTATAGATAAAAATAAACAAGTATTAGTATTATTGCCAGAAATTTTTTTAACAAATGAGTTTAAATCCAGATTTGAAGATTTTTTTGGATATGAACCCGCAATATGGCATTCAAAAATTACACCAAAAAATAAAAGAATTATTTGGAAGGGAATAATAGAAAATAAAATAAAATTAATTGTAGGTGCAAGATCATCACTACTTTTACCATTTAAAAAGTTAGGTCTTATTGTCGTAGACGAAGAGCATGATGTTTCGTATAAACAAGATGAAGGAGTAATTTATAACGCTAGAGACATGGCTATTTCTAGAGCATCATTTGAAAAAATTCCAATTCATTTAGTTACTTCCATCCCATCAATAGAAACTTATAACAATATTCAAAATAAAAAATTTAGGCATGTAAAGATATTGAAAAGATATAACGATTATCCATTACCTAAAACAAAAGTAATAAATTTAAACCTTAATAAGGTTAAGGATCAGTTTATTTCTGATGAAACTATTATGCTTGTAAATAAATTTTTAAAAAAAAAAGAACAAGTATTATTTTTTATTAATAGAAGAGGTTTTGCACCCTATTTGATTTGTCGAAAATGTGGATTTAAACATGTTTGTTCAAATTGCTCTATGTACTTAACTTTTCACAAAAAAAAAAACAAAGCTATTTGTCATCATTGTTCATTGGAAAAAAAAATAAAGCATAAATGTAAAGAAGAGGGTGATTGTAATTTTATAATGTATGGACCTGGTGTAGAAAAAATATTTGCCGAAGTATGTACTATTTTTCCTGAAAATAAAGTAGAAATATTTTCGAGTGATTACATGAAAAAAAACAAACAAACGGATGTTTTGTTTAGCAAAATAAATAACAACAAAGTAGATATTTTAATTGGTACTCAAATGATTTCAAAAGGGTTCAATTTTCCAAAATTAAATTGTATTGTAGTAATTGATGCAGATTTTTCAGGAAGAGGATATGACTTAAGAACTACTGAAAAAAATATTCAATTATATCATCAACTTAGTGGAAGGGCTGGAAGATTTAGTACAGAGTCTCTAATAATCTATCAAACTTTAACACCTGAAGACTCAACGCTTAATGAATTAATAAAAGATAAATCAGAACAGTTATTACAATCAGAATTACTTATAAGAAAAAAAAACAACCTTCCACCATTTGTACGATTGATAGCAATAATAATTTCCTCTAATCAGCATGATTTAAGCATTAAAGGAGCAAAAGAAATTAAAATGCAGTTGAAAAAAATTAATAATATTGAGGTTCTTGGGCCTGTAGATTCACCTTTATTAAAAATTAAAAAAAAATTTAGATCTCGACTTCTCTTAAGGTTTGGAAGCGGGGTTTTAATCCAAAAAAAAATAACAACCCTTCTAAATTCCCTTAAAATATCATCAAAAATTAAACTTACGGTTGATGTTGATCCAGTAAATTTTAGTTAATTATTCAATTGGCAACTTGATCAACATATTCTCATATGATACGAAACGCTCATTATTTCAACAATTTTCATACTAAATTAATATGAGCATAAATAAATCTTTCTCAATAGAAACTTCAGAAAGATACTCGCGTGCGCTCTATGAAGTATGTAATGAGTTTGGTGAGCTAGAAAAAATAGAAGCTGATATAAATAATTTTCAAACTGTTTTTAATAATGATCCCAAAATTAAAAACTTTATTCAAAATCCTACACATAATATTGAAACTCAAAATAAGGTATTAAATATTTTATCTGAAAAATTAGGTTTCACAAAAAATTTAGAGAATTTTTTTTTATTATTAATTAAAAAAAGAAGAATGTTTTTCGTAAAAAAAATTACCGACAGTTTTTTAAAATTATGTTCAAAAAATAGAGGAGAAATAAAAGCTTCATTAATTTCATCTAAAGAACTTTCATCAAATGAACTAAAAAATATTAGTGAGGAATTATCATCATCTATGGGCTCAACAATAAAATTTGACTATAAAGTTGATCAAAGTTTGATTGGAGGGCTAAAATTACAATTAGGTAGCTATATGATTGATACTTCTATAAAAAACAAATTAAAAAAATATGAACAAACAATGGTAGAAAACTAGAATGTCAATAAATCCTTCGGAAGTAACAAAATTATTAAAAGATCAAATAAAAAATTTTGGCGAAAAGGCTGAAGTTTCTGAAATAGGAAAAGTTTTATCAGTTGGTGATGGTATTGCTAGAGTTTACGGACTTGATAATGTTCAGGCAGGGGAAATGGTTGAGTTTGAAGATGGTTCAAAAGGAATGGCATTAAACTTGGAGAACGATAATGTAGGTGTTGTAATTTTTGGAGATGATAGGAAAATTAAAGAGGGAGACACCATTAAAAGAACAAATGCTATCGTAGATGTTCCTGTGGGGAAAGAACTTTTAGGTAGAGTTGTAGACGGATTAGGAAATCCAATAGATGGGAAAGGTACTCTTTCTTCTAAAGAAAGAAAAAGAGTTGAAGTTAAGGCTCCTGGTATTATTCCTAGACAATCAGTTAGTGAACCGATGCAAACCGGTCTTAAATCAATCGACTCTCTAATTCCTGTTGGAAGAGGCCAAAGAGAACTAATTATTGGAGATAGGCAAACAGGTAAAACCGCTGTTGCAATTGATGCGATTATTAATCAAAAAAAAATTAATGAATCTTCAGATGAAAAAAAAAAATTATACTGTGTATACGTGGCGATAGGACAAAAACGTTCAACAGTAGCACAAATAACTAAGACATTAGAAGAAGCTGGAGCATTAAAGTATACTACCATTGTTGCTGCTACAGCCTCTGACTCCGCTCCTTTGCAATTTTTAGCTCCTTATACTGGTTGTACCATAGGAGAATATTTCAGAGACAATGGTATGCATGCCTTAATAGTTTATGATGACTTATCAAAACAAGCAGTCGCTTACAGACAAATGTCATTACTGCTTCGAAGACCCCCTGGTCGAGAAGCTTATCCAGGCGATGTTTTCTATTTACATAGTAGATTATTAGAAAGGTCAGCTAAATTAAGTGATGCTAATGGTGGCGGTTCTTTAACAGCTTTACCTATCATTGAAACGCAAGCAGGTGATGTATCAGCATATATTCCAACAAATGTTATATCAATAACTGATGGCCAAATATTTTTGGAAACAGAATTATTCAATCAAGGCATAAGACCAGCTGTAAACGTTGGACTGTCGGTATCAAGAGTAGGATCTGCTGCTCAAACAAAAGCTATGAAAAAAGTAGCTGGCTCAATTAAGCTAGAATTGGCTCAATACAGAGAAATGGCTGCATTTGCACAATTTGGATCAGATTTAGATGCTTCTACACAACAACTTTTAAATCGAGGTGCAAAATTAACTGAATTATTAAAGCAAAATCAATACTCACCAATGACAGTGGCAGAACAAGTAATATCTGTTTTTACTGGCGTAAAAGGGTTTTTAGATGACGTAGATTTAACAAAAATTAAAAAGTTTGAAAATGGAATAATAGATAAAATTAAATCAGACAAACCTGAAATTATAGATGCAATTCAATCTTCAGGAAAACTTGAAGAAAATACAGAAAAACTTTTAATTCAATCTATTGAGGAATACAAGAAAGCAAATAAATAATGCCAAGTTTAGATGATTTAAAAAAAAGAATCAAAAGTGTTAAATCTACCCAAAAGATAACAAAAGCTATGAAAATGGTTGCTGCTGCGAAACTTAGAAAAGCTCAAGAGAGTGCAGAAAAAGGAAGACCATATAGTAAAAAAATGCAAAATATTATTCTTAATCTCACAAATTCAATTAATGATCCTCAAAACGCTCCGAAATTATTGGTAGGTAATGGAAAAGATAAAACATATCTTTGTATAGTTCTAACAGCAGATAGAGGTTTATGCGGTGGTTTTAATTCAAATATTTGTAAGTTAGCTAAAACAAATTTCAAAAGAATTCTAGGTGAAGGAAAAAAATTAAAAATAATTACTGTTGGATCAAAAGGTTTAGACCAAATTAAAAGAGAATATGGAAAATATGTTATAAAAAAATTCAGCTTCAAAGATAAAAAACAAATTACATTTATGGAAGCTGAGATTGTTGGCAATGAAATTATAAATTTATTTAATAGTAATGAATTTGATAAATGTATTATTTTTTATAATAATTTTAAAAATGTAATTACGCAAATACCTCAAGCTCAACAAATAATTCCAGCTGAAAAAAAATTAGCAAAAATAGAAAATGAGGAAATTACTTTGTATGAATTTGAGCCTGATGAAGACGAAATTTTAGAGGACTTATTGCCAAAAAATATTTCTATACAAATTTTTAAAGCTTTTTTAGAAAATGCAGCGAGTGAACAAGGGTCAAGAATGACAGCGATGGATAATGCAACAAGAAATGCAGGTGATTTAGTTGATAAACTTACGATAAATTATAATAGAAGTAGACAAGCATCAATTACTAAAGAATTAATTGAAATTATATCTGGAGCAGAAAGTTTATAATGAGTAAAAATGGAAAAATCACCCAAATTATAGGTGCAGTAGTAGACGTAAGTTTTGAAAATGAATTACCAGAAATCTATACAGCACTCGAAGTTAACAATTCAGGTAATCGATTAATTTTAGAAGTAGCGCAACATTTAGGTGAAAATAGTGTTCGTACGATAGCAATGGATGCAACAGAAGGATTAAAAAGAGGAGATGAAGTTATTAACACAGGAAACCCAATTAGTGTTCCTGTAGGACCGGAAACTCTAGGACGTATTATAAATGTAATTGGAGAACCAATTGATGAAAAAGGTGAAGTAAAAACAAAAGAAAAATGGCCTATACATAGAGTTGCTCCTAAGTTTACCGATCAAGCTACAGAAACAGAGCAACTAGTTACTGGAATTAAAGTTGTAGATTTATTAGCTCCATATGCAAAAGGGGGAAAGATCGGTCTTTTTGGAGGAGCAGGAGTTGGTAAGACTGTAACAATTATGGAATTAATTAACAATATTGCTAAGGCACATGGAGGATTTTCAGTATTTGCTGGAGTAGGAGAGAGAACAAGAGAAGGAAATGATTTGTATCACGAGATGATTGAGTCTGGAGTAATAAAACCAGATGGAAAGGGTTCAAAAGCAGCCTTAGTTTACGGACAAATGAATGAACCACCAGGCGCAAGGGCCAGAGTGGCTTTAACTGGTCTAACTGTAGCAGAGTATTTTAGAGATAAAGAGGGACAAGACGTTCTTTTTTTCGTAGATAATATTTTCAGATTTACGCAAGCCGGATCAGAAGTGTCAGCTTTATTAGGAAGAATACCATCCGCAGTAGGATACCAGCCGACATTAGCAACAGATATGGGTAATCTGCAAGAAAGAATCACATCTACGGACAAAGGCTCTATAACGTCTGTACAAGCAATTTATGTTCCTGCTGATGATTTAACAGATCCAGCTCCAGCAACATCTTTTGCACACTTAGATGCAACGACAGTGCTGTCTAGGCAAATTGCAGAAATTGGAATTTATCCAGCTGTAGATCCCTTGGATTCGACTTCTAGAATTTTAGACCCAAGAGTAGTTGGTGAAGAGCATTATAGAGTGGCAAGAGATGTTCAAAAAATTCTTCAAGCTTATAAATCCTTACAAGATATAATAGCTATTTTAGGTATGGATGAACTTTCTGAAGAGGATAAATTAACTGTCGCAAGAGCTAGAAAAATTCAAAGATTCTTATCTCAACCTTTCTTTGTTGCAGAGGTATTTACAGGTTCACCAGGTAAATTAGTAGATCTTGATGATACCATTAAAGGCTTTGATGCAATTTGTAAGGGTGAGTATGACCATTTACCAGAAGCCGCATTTTACATGGTTGGCGGTATTGAAGAAGTCATAGAGAAAGCAGAAAAATTATCTAAAGACGATAAATAATGTCAGATAAATTTATAGTCGAAATTATAACACCAGAAATATCCATCCTTAAGACAGAAGCTAATGAAGTGACCATTCCTTCTTATGAAGGACAAATGGGTATTTTAAAAGATCACATACCTTTAATAACTTTTTTAAGGCCAGGTATAATATTTATTAAAGGTAAAGAAGAAAAAAAATATTATGTAGAAGAAGGAACAGTTGAATTTTCAAATAATAATCTTTTAATTTTAACCTCAACAGCCAAAAATTTAAAAGACTTAAATCAAAATTATATTAAATCATTATTAAACGATGCAGAAAAAAAATTAGGTGAAAATAGTTTTTCAGATAAAGAAAAATACTTACTATCTCACAAAATTAGCACGTTAAGAGAAATCAATTAATAACTAACTCAATTTCTTTTAATAAATTTAAGTATAAATTTTTTTTAAAATCTACAATAACTTCTGGCAACATTTCAGCATTAATCCATTTCCACTCAATGAATTCAGGTTGTTTTGTATTTAAATTAATTTCATGATCTTCACCTAAAAATCTTACAATAAACCATTTCTGCTTTTGACCTCTATATCTCCCTTTCCATATGATACCGATTAATTTTTTAGGTAGTTCATACTCATAAGTTTTATTTATTTTTTTTATGATTTTTATATTTTTAATACTTGTTTCCTCTGAAAGTTCCCTTTTCATAGCTGTAAAATCATCTTCACCTTCATCGACCCCACCTTGTGGCATTTGCCATTTGTCAACTGGATTATCTTTACGCTTTCCTACAAAAATTTTATTTTCCTTATTTAAAACAATTATACCCACACCAATTCGCATGGGGAGTTTTCTATCAATCATATTTTAAGAATTAAAAAGTTTAATCGCGTAATTTAATTGATTATCTTTGGCAGAATTAATTTTAAAGTCATTGCCAGCCTCTTTTACTAAAATATCAGGTGTAACTCCTACCTCTGAAATTGATTTGCCCGAGGGTAAATAATATTTTGATATAGTCAATCTCATTCCACCTCCATTTCTTAAAGGGATGATTGATTGCACTGATCCTTTACCATAGGAGTTCTCACCTAAGATTACTGCTCTTTTGTGATCTTTTAATGCACCGGCAAAAATTTCTGCCGCAGAGGCCGAGCCATAATTGATTAATACTATTAATGGCTTGCCATTAGTTTCATCGCCTTTTCTTGCAAAAAATTTTCGCGTTTCTGAAATATTTCGACCTTTTGTTGAAACTATTTCACCATCATTTAAAAAAAAATCTGTTATGTTAATTGCTTGTGTTAATAATCCACCAGGATTGTTTCTTAAATCAAGCAAATATCCTTTTATTTTCTCATTTTTTTCAAATTTCTTTATGGTAGTTAAGATTTGCTTATCGCTATTGCTATTAAATGATTTTAACCTTATGTAACCTAAATTTTCTTGATCACCTAAAATTCTAGAATTTACTGACTGAACCTCTATCACCTTTCTTGTAATTTTAAATTCAAGCGGTTTTTTTACATTCTTTCTTCTGATCGTTAGATCTACTGAAGTTCCAATCGGCCCTCTCATTAATTTTACAGCTTCCATTAAAGATTTTCCTTGCACTTGTTCTTTATCAATCTTAACTATGTAATCGCCTGCTTTAATACCTGCTTTCGCCGCTGGGGTATCGTCAATAGGTGAAATAACTTTTACAACTCCAGCTTCCATTCCAATCTCAATTCCTAGCCCTCCAAATTTTCCGCTAGTATCAGTCTGCATTTCTTTAAATAACTCAGGACTCATATAGGCAGAGTAAGGATCAAGGGATTGTAAAACCCCATTGATAGCAGAGTCCATAATTTCTAACTGATCAACGTCATCAACATAATCATTTTTGATTTTTTCCAAAACCTCACCAAACAAATCTATTTTATCGTAAAGATTATTTTTTGAATATGCCAATGTAAATAAAGAGTTAAAAAAAATAATTGATAAGATTAATATTTTTTTCATATCATAGCTCTTTCTTTTGGTATTTCTTCAGACCACATTTTTTCTAAATCATAAAATTCTCTTTTTTCAGGATGAAATAAGTGCACAATAACGTCATTAGCGTCGACTAATTTCCAGTCGTTGCTGTCTTTACCTTCAATTTTGCAGTCACTTATTCCAAGTTTTTTTAGTTCGGAAGCAAGATTTTCTGAAATAGATTGCAAATGTCTAGAGGATGTCCCAGAAGCAATTACCATGAAGTCTGCAATATAAGATTTATTTTTCAAATTAATAGCAACAATATTTAGTGCCTTATTGTCATCTAAAATTTTTTCTATAAGTTTTTTTATTTCAAGAATTTTCATTTATATTTTTAATCTATCTCTTAAATTTGATGAAGAAATTTTAATTGGCTTATTATTGATATATGTAATATTTTTATTTTTTAAGTAATTAGCCACAATTGAGTTTTTACTCTTTCTACCATATCCTTTACGATAAAAAACTACTAATTTTATTAATTTTACTATTTTTTTCCAACTTTTCCACTTATGTAGCTCAATTAAAATATCTGATCCAATAATATAATGTATATTATTGATTTTTTTTCTATTAATAAGATAATTTACAATATTTATAGACCTTGAAGATTTTATTAAATTATCTAGATACAAAACCTGAATTTTTTTTGAATTTTTAGTAAGTTTTTTTGCAATACGCAATCTTTCTTTCAAGGAAAAGTAAGTTTTATTTTTAAATGGATTTTTTTTTGTTACAATCCAATAAATTTTATCTAATCTTAGTTTTTTATTTGCAATTTTTGATATTTTTAAATGGCCTTTATGAGCTGGATCAAAGCTACCACCCAGTATGCCGATTGCTTTATCTAAAGTTTTAACCATCTTTTAAGATCTTATAATGCCTTTTCCACTAACTACATATTTATAAGATGTTAATTGATTAATCCCAACAGGACCTCTTGGGGGAAGTTTATTTGTTGAAATTCCAATTTCGCCACCGAAACCAAATTCTCCGCCATCAGCAAATTGTGTCGAAACATTATGCATAGCTATTGAACTGTTAACCCCATTTAAGAAAATATTAGCATTTTTTGAGTTTTTCGTAATAATGCTGTCAGTATGCATCGTTCCATACTTTAAAATATGATTTACACCTTCATGTACATTTTTTACAGTCTTAATTGATATTATTGAATCTAAGTATTCAGTTCGCCAATCTTTTTCTTTAGCTTGTTTTAATTTATTTTTGAATAATTTATTAATTTTATTGTCCACTCTTACTTCACAACCAGAGTTGATCAGAGAATCAATAATTTCTTTAGCGTGCGTTTTTAGTGCTTTTTCCTCTATTAAGAGTGTTTCAACAGCACCACAAATACTCGTTCTTCTCATTTTTGCGTTGAGAATAATTTTCTTAGCCATACTTAAATCTGCACTTTTATCTACAAATATGTGACACATACCTTCAAGGTGACCAATTACATGAATATTAGAAAATTTTTGAACTTTAGAGACTAATCCTTTTCCTCCTCTTGGAACAATAACATCTACATACTTATTCATTTTTGATAATAAATTATCTACAATCTTTCTATCTGTATTCTCTATAAACTGGACACAGTTTTTGTTTAATCTATTTTTTTGTAAAGCTGCCCTAAAAAGATTAGCAAGAATTTTATTTGAATTTATTGCTTCTGAACCACCTCTAAGAATTGAACAATTTCCAGATTTAAGACATAAGGCTGCAACATCAGCTGTTACATTTGGGCGACTTTCATATATTACACCTATTACTCCGATTGGAGTTGAAACTTTCTTAATATGTAATTTATTAGGTCTTTTCCATGTTTCTAAAATTTTGCCTAAAGGATTTTTGAAATTATTAATTTCATTAATAGAATGACGAATTCCCTCAATTCTTTTTTCATCTAATAAAAGTCTATCAACAAGATTTTTTCTTTTAATATTATTTATATCTTTTTTATTCTCGCTAATAATTTTTTTTTTATTAAATAATAAAGATTTATTGTAGCTTTCTAAGACTTTTTTTATTTTATCATGCTTTGCAACTTTTAAGTCTCTGAAAGCTTTTTTTGAATTTTTGCCGATGTTTTCTAAATAACTCATCTATAACATTACCATATCATCTTTATGAATAATTTCAGATTTACTTAAGTAACCTAAAATTTTTTCTATTTCTTGACTTTGTTTTCCTTTAATTTTATCTATTTCTTCAGAATTAAATGAAGCTAGTCCTCTAGCCAAATGTTTTTCATTTTGATTAACTATCAAAACATTTTCTCCTTTATTAAATGAACCAGTAATTTTAATTACTCCTGCAGCTAGTAAACTTTTGCCATTATTAAGTGCACGAGATGCACCTTCATCTACAAAAATTATTCCTGAGGAATTTAAAGATCCAATGATCCATTTTTTTTTTGCATCTAAACTTGAAATTTTTGGAACAAAGTGTGTATAAATTTTATTTTTTATCATATTTTTCAAAGGGTTATTTTTTTTGCCATTTGCAAGAAACATATGACTTCCAGAATTCATACAAATTTTTGCTGCATCAAGTTTTGTTGATATTCCACCTGAGCCATAACTGTTTTTTTTGCTGTCAATTAAAAGTTTTATTTTATCATCAATTTTTTTTACTGTTGAAACAATTTTTTTTTGTTTTGATTTGTCGTATAGGCCATCAACATCTGATAGAATAATAAGTGTATCTGCACCAATTATTTGGGCTACTCTCGCTGCTAATCTATCATTGTCACCATATTTAATTTCTGCAGTAGCAGTTGTATCATTTTCGTTAACTATCGGAACCGCTTTAAGTTTGAATAAATTATCAAATGTACGTCGCACATTTAAAGCCCTCCTTCTTTGTTCAGTGTCATCGGGGCTAATTAATATCTGTCCCGTCTTAATCTTATATTTCTCAAAAAGTTTTTGAAATTCACTAGCCAAGTGAATTTGTCCAACCGCAGCAATTGCTTGGCTCATGTCTAATTTAATTTTTTTCTTATTTATTTTCAAATATTTTTGACCAAGTGCGATTGCACCTGAAGATACAATTACAAAGTTTTTATTCTTTCCATAATTTTTAATATCTTTGATAAGTGAAGATACCCATTTTTTTTTAAACTTTCCCTTACCATCTACTACCGTAGATGAACCTAGTTTTAGGACAATAATATTTGAATTCTCAATTAACATTTTTAATCAATATTTTTTTAATTTTTAGCAAGTCTTTATTTGAAAACACAGAAATAACCTCATATTGAGATTTAATTTTTTTTTTAAATTCACTAAGTTTTTTTGTTATTTCATTATTTTTAAATAAATCAGACTTATTAAAAAAAATTATCTCCTTTTTTTTACCCAATTTTTTATCATAAGAAGATAGTTCAAACTTAATTTTTTTATAAGTAGTTACCAGGTCTGTTTCTGTGAGATCTATTAAATGTAGTAAAACTTTACACCTTTCAATGTGTCTAAGAAATTTATCCCCTAGCCCAACTCCTTTATGAGCACCTTCAACTAACCCAGGTATATCAGCTAAGGTTACCTCCTTACCATCGTAGTAAGCTACACCCAAGTTAGGGTTTATAGTTGTAAAGGGATAATTTGCTATTTTTGGTTTAGCTTTAGATAGTCCAGCCAATAAACTGGATTTACCCGCATTAGGTTTTCCTACTATTCCAATATCTGCAATAACTTTTAATTGAAACCAGATCCAAAATTCTTCTCCACTTTTTCCATTAGTCTTTTTTTTTGGAGCTCTGTTTGTTGAACTCTTAAACCTAACATTTCCCAAACCACGTTTGCCGCCAGCAGCTACTAAATATTTTTCTTTATTTTTAGTGAAATCGTAAATAAGGGTATTATTATCTTCTTCATATACTTGCGTGCCCACAGGAACTTTAAGTACCAAGTCTTTTCCATTAGCTCCAGTTTTATTTCTCTTACTACCCCCTTGACCGTGTTCTGCTTTAAAGTGTTGAGCATATCTAAAGTCTATTAAAGTATTTAAATTACGATCAGCTTCAACAATAATTGAACCACCATCACCACCATCACCACCATCTGGACCTCCATACTCCACAAACTTTTCTCTCCTAAAGTGCGCTGAGCCAGAACCACCGTTTCCTGCTTTAATATATATTTTTGCTTGATCTAAAAATTTCATCTTCGGTATATTACAAATAACTAGAGTTATTTATAGATCTAATTGGGGATTACAGAAACAAACGTTCTGTTTAATTTTGATTTTTTAAATTTAACTTTTCCTTTTACTACAGAAAAAATCGTATGATCTTTGCCCATACCAACATTCTCACCAGGATGAATTTTTGTTCCCCTCTG
>Ga0181422_1000453_pt1 | contig 13318 bp, 27 predicted proteins | sample 45SPOviralmetaG_FD_130147 | JGI IMG/M metagenome (GOLD analysis project Ga0181422, IMG submission 130147) | Marine viral communities from the oligotrophic San Pedro Time Series (SPOT) site, San Pedro Channel, CA, USA - 45 SPOT_SRF_2013-07-18 | ecosystem: Environmental > Aquatic > Marine > Strait...
TATATCATAAGCACCTTTTCGTTGCTTATTAGTAACACTTCCTTTGGGTCTACCGGCTTTTCTTTTTGTTCCTGTTATGTTCTTATTTTGTTCTTTTGTTGACATTTTTTGTCCTGTTTTTCGTAAATTTGTGTTGGTGTTCGTGTAGACGCACCTTTTCACATTAATAAATCTTATAACTTATTGTTTTATAAATAACACACAATAATTAATTTAGTCAAAATAATATATTAAATTCAATTAATATTAATTAATATCTAAATAAAAATCACTTAATATAGTTAAACATACCTTGAACATATCAAACCCACTTGTAGCCCTTATATTTAAGTTCTTAGCACTATTTTTAACACTTCTATCCCATAACACTACATCATCAACAAACCCTCTTAAATCCTTTGGTAATGACTTTCTTGCTTTTTCATACATTTGTCTATGATGTTCTTGATGTTCGTTTGGTGTCAAAGTTGGAATAGACCCACCACCTAATCTTTCTTTATATTTTGGAATGATAGATGTTTTTTCATGTCCAATGTAATAAGATTTATAATACATTGATGCCGCTTGGAATTGTTCGTTGTTAATTTCTTTCCTTTGATAATATCTATCGTAAACACTTGAACCTCTATTTCTTAATCTTAGTTGTCCGGCTTTTATAGTTTCTTCTAAAACAAAAATGTTTTCAGGTTTTTTTATTTGTTCCTTAGTTGGTTTTATATCTTTAACCATTAGACCTCCTTGTTGTGACTAAATATAAATCCTAATTTTATTAATGCACGAATATATTTTTCTTCAGCATATATTCTTTTATTATTGTGAATAGATGGTGCAAATGATTTTAGTGCTAAATTAACATCATAAGGGAACATAGATTGCCATTGTGCCTTTAGTTCATCATCATAGTAGAGTGTATCATTAGGTGGATTAAATTGTGTTCCTTTAGGTAGTTCCCATCTTTCATAGCGTTCACCATATTTATTCATCTTATTATAGCCTTCTACATATTGTATCATTAAATTTATACTTGGAACAAAAGAATATCTTCTCCGTTCTTTATCAGACATAGTGTCATCACCAGCATGGTGTCTAATTATATAGCCGTTAAATTTTTTAAGATAATCATAAAAATCATCAATCTCGTCAAATGGTGGTATCATATCGTTTAACACATCAGATATATCTCTTATATATGCTGCAATATCATTTTCTGTTTTTATTCCAAAACTATAATGCAATCCAATACCCTCACCAATTAAGGTGTCCATTATAGCGTGTTTTCTTTCTTTTGTATTATCCATTTTCTTTTATTCTCCTAATTATATCTTGCAGCCTTGTTGTTTGTTGTGGCTTAGTTGCATTAGTCCGGTCTATCCATTTGTGAAAAAATCTATTTGCATCCTTGTACTTGTTAGGGTGTTTGTTTAAATATTCATTAGCATCCCTTAAAAGGTTTTCATGATTAAGCCCTTTTTCCTTAATCTTGTCTAAATGCTTTTTTGTAACTTTTATCTTTATCATGGTGATTATTTATTTATTTTATTTATTTTAATTTATTTATTAGGGAACTCATGTAAAAACGCATGCGTTCACTTTTCCTTACTTATTATATCTTGTAATTTACTATTATATTGTTGATTTTTCATACTATTTCTTGTTTCATTCCATTTCTTTCTTGATATTTTTTTACCCATATTTTGTTCAAAAAATTTAGATATGAAGGGTGAAATGATAGTTTTTTTGTCAAAACTTATATATTTTTGGTGACTTTCTGTGTCTTTTTTTAGTCGTTTTATGTTAATTTTTAAAACTTTCTCGGCATAATCTATTGGAATTGAGTTATTTTCTCTACCCCATTGTTCGTGAAATAATACCAATAAATCTTTGTAAGAACGAATACCAACCCTTTGTTGTATCAATTCTATCTCACTATTTATGACATTGTAATAAGGTAAATCGTTATCCATTTTTTTCTCCTATCCAAAGTTGTTTGTTATAATACAAAAATCTTTTATCTTAAAGTGTCTTAATGTTTCTCTATCTCGATAATCATTCCTATAATCTTTTAGTTGTAATCCTAGTTCCGGTCTATGCACTAAACCTCTTGGATTTTTCATTGGGTCAATTAATTCTTTTTTTCTTTTGTTTAAATCAATATAGCCAAGTGTCTTAGATTTTTTCCACCACACAACAAATAAGAATGGTATGTGACTTTCATCACCATTTTGTATAGCCCACATATATTTCTTGTTGGACATAATCATGGTGTCGAATTGGTTGACATCTATATTGCGGCATCTAACTTCAACCATTGCGTCAACTTTTTTATTTCTCATGCAAGCAAAATCAAACTCATAAGCAAGCGGCATATCATGGGCGGTAAAATTCCATTTATACATGACATATTCAATAACCTTTTGTTGATTATTTCTATCTTCATCATTCTCATAAAGGTGTGTTTTTTTAGTCATCTATATGCACATTTGACAAAATAGTAACAATGTTTTCATTCCAAATGTTTTCAAACCAATCGTTAGGTTGAACCGCACCGGATGACATAACTAATATTATTTTCATTATTTTATGGCTTGGTATGCTTTCACCATTACACCATCTATACCATTGTCTTTCTGTGCCTAAATCTCGCCATCTATCTTTCTTGGCAATACTATAAGGTGTTTCACCCATAGATTTTAAATATGATAATATTTGCATTTTTTACTCCTTATAATGTTTTGGATATTCTTTTCTTTCTAATAAACAATTTTTTCTTTCATTTTGCTTAATAAACTTTATGTAACGAAATTGCCGCAATGACATTTTTTTTGCTCTATCTTTGTTTTCTTGTAAAAACATTGCATCACCACCATATCTTTTTGAGTCTTTAGAAACAGTCATTTGAATATTATGATAAACAACATCATCCAATTCCCAAAAATTACTTGTGTGTTCACCATAGTAATCAAAAGAACAAGCCTGATAAACAATCCCAAAACCACCGCATCTTTCATCTGCAAAAGATTGTACCCATTTTATCTTTGGGTATTTTTGTTTAATAAACTTTATGCTATATGATATTGCTTGGCTTTCAACATATTCACCAACATTGTCGGCAATCCACATTCTATTTAATTCTAAATATTCGTTTTGTTTTGTTCCCCTTACAACACTTGAACAACTTGCAGGGTTCATTGCATAACCATATTGCAGCACACCTTCTAATATATCTTTTATAAACAAACCTAAATGTATATAAGAAGCATTATAAATTTTATGGCTATAATGATTTTTAATTATTATTTCTACGGCTAATTCTCTTTCAATTTCTTTTATATAAAAATCTTTCTTGCCATAACCCACAACATCTTGTTTGCCAAACAATGCAAATTGGTCGCTGTTAATATATCCTTTTTTACTACTTACTTTCATATATTTCACTTACACAAATGTTATTTGTGTTGGTCTTTTTATACTATGACACTTTAAAAATTGTATGCAGTTAGGGTGTTGCATTTCCCATTCATCTAAGTTCCAGCCGTTATGACATATTTCAGCAATAAACTTAAATTTAATGTCCTTATAATTTAAACCCCAACTGTTTGAATTGCCATCAATAAACTTACAAACTTTGGCAGGTAAAGTACCATATAAAACAAAACCCCTATCATCTAAAAAATACATTTTATGTACTGCTTTTTCATAAGAATTTACCTCCCACTTTTCAAATAAAATTTTTCCTGAAAAAGATTGTTTGTTAAATTCAACATTTGCGTCATCTAAAAAACTTGGAATTGGTGTATCAGGACATACTTCAACAGGTATAAATTCGTTGTGTTCATGGTAAGCATTAACATGGGCGTTTTCATTGGCACGATTAATCTTATGTTTTGCGGTTTGATTGTTTGTAAAATAATCAGTTAATTGATAATTAATATCAAAATCATAATCATCAATGCCTATAATATCTCTAGCCTTTTCAATAGCAACATCTTTATCAATAGAAAGATTTTGAATGTGATGCCAATAAAATTCAATTTTGCCATAAGCAACATTATATTTTTTTAATTCATATAAACAATGATAACCATTTTTTGCACCGCTTTTAATTGTGTAATTTTTTTCTGATTTATTATTCATCATGTTCTCCTCATTAACTATTACAAAATATATCTATTGCAAACTTATGTCAACACATTATTTTACATGAATTAAAATGACTATGTATAGGGTTCATGTGACACCCTTTAATGAAAATACAAATTCTATTATTCTTTGCACATGAATTATAAATTAAAAGAAATAGTAGTTATATTTGTTGCACTTATTAGTGTATCGTTTTTGGCTTTTGCAGAAGATACAACAACGACATCTAATATCACTAATAATACCACCCAAAGTATTTCATCATCATCTTCAAATTCTTCTGTTATAAATCAAACTAATACAAATAATTCTACAAGCAATATTACCCAAAATTCCACGACTGATAGCACTATAAATCAAACCAATAATTCTATTATTTCCCAAACCCAAGACATAACATCTAATATTACCCAAAATCAAAATGTAAATAATGTAGTCACGAACACATCAAATATAAATAATGTTAGCACATCACAACTTAATCAAGTTTCAGAAAGCAATGTCATATCTTCAAGTAAAAATATAAATGAAAACAAAAATGTTTCACAAAATTTTTCTGAAAATAAAAGCGTAAATAATAATACAAATATTAACCAATCAGTTTCATCATCAACGCAAAGGGCAACACAAACTATTAAATCACCTCCGGCTTCGGCTATTGCACCAAATGCTGCAATGTCAAGTTACTCACAAGACTTGTGTACCACCGGAGCAAGTGCGGCAGTACAAACACAAATATTTGGTATTAGTGCCGGTAAAACTATTGTAGATAAAAATTGTATTATTCTAAAAAACGCCAAAGCTCTTTTTGATATGGGAATGAAAGTGGCGGCAGTATCATTAATGTGTAAAGGCAACAAAGATGTTTTTAGTAGCATGATGGCGGCTGGCACACCTTGTCCGGTCATGGTTAATGGCAAAAGTTTAATTGGTGTTGATGCTATTAATTATTATGAAAATAATCCCAAAGAAAGACCTGACTATGAAGATATTAAACATAAATATGAAACAAAAGGTTATGAAATAAAGGCTTACACTAAGACAAATTTTTGTAAGAAATATAAAAAACATAAACTATGTATAAAATAATTCTATTACTATTTTTTTCTTTTGAAGTTCATGCAAACGAATTTATTACATCAAATAATTCTATTATAGACATAACGCAAAGTGGCACAGGTTTATCTTTACAAGATGATGGCATGGCAAATGTTCCAATAGGTTTTAATTTTATGTTTGGTGACCAAACTTATAACAACATATCAATAGCTATGAATGGGTTTATGACTTTTGATAGTGTTAATACATTTAATTCAAATGTTACTAGGCGTAGAAATTATCTTGCAGAGCAATTTCCATCTACCGGATATAATCAAAGTATTAAACCCTTACATTCAGATTTTATAAGAAGGTCAAGCGGTAACCAATCACCTTACTATCAAACATTAGGTGAAGGTGCGGCACAATATTTTGTTGTTATGTGGCATGATGTAAGTGAATATTCCAATGGTCGTAAAAGTACATTTGAAGCAATTTTATATGAAACAACAAATGAAATAGAATTTTTATATGAAGAAATAAACATAGATAACCATGATGCAAGTATTGGTTTGCAATATAGCATGACTGACTATGTAGAATATCTTTGGTATGACGACACTAACCAAACATCTTTAGAACGAACAAGTTTTGCTATTACAACAAAAGAAGAAGTAGATGAAAGTTTTACATCATTAAGTTCAACTTGTTTAGAAAATAGCAATGTAAGTATTTATTGTTCTATTTATGATTTAGATACAAATAATGTTGATGTATTAAATGAAAATTCTTTTTTAGATAACATTTATGGCATTGAAAATAATGATGCAGATATTTATGGGTTTGACCAAGATGAATTAATTTATGGCAATGTCTTTACAATAAGTGTTGAAAATGATTACTTTGATGAACAAGAGAGTGTTGACCTCATAACAAACCTCGACACTCTCGACACCCCCCAAGATAATGATGAATTTATAGACAATAATGTTTTAATAGAGCCTATTGAAAACATATTATTAATTGATGAAGGGTTTGAAGATATAGGTTTTGAAATTACATCAATATCAGAATTACCAATTATAGATATAGAAAGTGACAACATAGATATTGTTGAATTAGAAATTATAGAAGAATTTTTTGAAGAAGAAATAATGGAGGATATTGAAGAACTTGAGGAGGTTGAAGAAGAAGAACAAAATGAACAAATAGAAATTGTTGAAGAAAATGAAGAAGAAGAAGAAAACAATAATCAATCAATAGAAGTATCATTAGAAACTAATAGGCAAGGCGTAGAATTTGTAAATCAAAATGTATCATCATCAAGCCAACAAGAACAAACCAATAATCAAGTTGTTTCATCAAGTGTTAGCTTTGATGGTTCAGGTATAAACAATCAATCTACACAAGAAACACAACAACAAAATACAATTCTTTCTAATATAAACATTGTCCCTATTGATATGGGTCAAGGTTTAGGTGCAACTCAAATAGCAAGTGTTGAGATAACTAGCGTAGATTTGACAACACAAATTGAAACTTTAACAACGCAAGTCATGTCTATTAGTGAAGCACAACAAATAGAACAAAATTTTATAGAAAATAAAAAAGAAGAAATACAGGCACAAATCAATAGTCAAAATGAAACAGGAGAATATTCAATAACTTTACAAGATGACATTATAGGGCTTATGGGTTTTGTGCCTAACTTTAACCAATATTATATAAAGCTACCGGATAGACAAAATTTCTATCAACCAACCCAAATATATACAAATAATATTTTATATGATAACAACAATGCTATGGGTTCGTTAATTGGCATTTCAAACGCAAGACATAATATAATGCGTGGTCAATCAACAATAGAACAATTAAATAGGAGATACGAATGAACGATTTAATAAAAAAGGCACAAACTTATGTAATGCTTATTGGGCTTATTGGTGGGATAGGTTCAGGCTTTTATGGATATGGACAGCTTATGTTAAGAGTTGACCAAATAGAAGCAAGAGAATTTGAAAGTGTTGACTTAGCACCACTAGAAACACAAATAGCTATTTTAGAAGAAAAGGTTGGCAAGTTAGAAAAAGCTGCCGACAACAACAAAAATCCTTTAGCACAATGAAAAAAGAACATAACGACATAGATGGTCTAAAAGCATTTTTAATAATATTATTAATGTTAGTTGGGTTTATTGCTATACAGGTTCAACTAAGTTTTTAACAAAAATAGTGCATTTTTCACCCATGATTTGCAATTAATATCAAGGTTGCTTTTTTAAATGATTTTACCAAAATAACCCCTAATCACTTAGGGGTTATCTCGTTTGGAGAACGAATTAAAACTGTTATTGATGAACACATTTATGATTATTTTTATTATTGTGTTTAGTCATGTTATACATGGTAGGGAATGGTATTCATTAGACCTTTGTATTGCCGCTTGTTCACAAAGAAAAAGGCGAAAAATTACAAATGAAATTGATGATGAATTAATCATATAATTGTATAAACGCAACCTATTTGTGTTGCCAATATAACAATATAAACAACACTAAAAAAATACTTTTCTAAAAAAATCTTACTCATAACAAACCTCTTAATTTGTTATATACCTTTTGTTTTTTCGTTCAAGTAAAATACATATATTATTATTTTTTTATTAATACTTGACCACAATTACGAACACTTATAAACATTATATATGGATAGTTTAGATTTAAAAAAATTGCCACTTATTTTAAAGCCAGATGAATGTTCAAATGATGAATACCATAATGGTTTTTTAAAAGATTTTTATGGTTCATCAACAATATCATCATTTGCATATTTAACACCCATTGAAGCTAAATTAAAAAATGATGAAGATTTTGCTGATACCATGGCAACAAGGCTTGGCAGTGCTTTTCATTTTATTATGGAGGATGAAAAAACTTATAAAGAAAATGTTATTTTTACAAAGTTAGATAACCGGTACAAAGAATATAAAGAATTAGCAAGTTCACTAAAAGAAGGTCAAATATTAATTCACGAAAAATTTGCCGGTGATATTCGAGGAATGAAAGTGTCTATGTTTAATCATAGCCTTAGTCATTATGTTAATACTATGGAGGCAAAAAAAGAATGGTCATTTGCTTACCAAGATGAATATGGGTTAAAAGTTAAAATTAGACCTGACCTTATAAGAAAAGGTATTAAAGATAAAAACAAAGATATTATTGTTGATTTTAAAAGTACAAAATCAGTTAATCCAAAAAGTTTTTCTAAATCTGTAAAAGATTATAATTACCATATACAAGCGGCACATTACATTGAGACTTATCAAAACATTACCGGTAAAGAAGTTGAAGAATTTGTATTTGCATGTGTTGAAAAAACATTTCCATATCTTTGTAATTTTTTCACACTTGGATATAAGACGCTAAAAGAAGGCAACATTGCCTTAAATCATGCAAAAAAGAAATTAAGGTATTGTTTAGATACAGATGACTATGGTGGTTATGAAGAAACTTACAATGAAGATAAACAACCAATACCAACAACTATTGATATTGGTAATTTTAATTTTGAATATATAAATCCTTATGAGGAGGACATGATATGAATGAAAAACAAATAGAAATAACAAAAGATGAATATTTGGCTATGCAAAATGAATATGATGAAACAATGAACCATTATGACAAAGATGGATATTGTCATTTTTGTGGGCGGCATCAAGATGAAGGCATACATTACAAGTGTTGGAGATAGGAGGTATTAATGAGTAACAAAATTGAAATAGCAAATAAATTAAAAAAATTATTAGGTGTTAATGACCAACAAAAATTAAATGAACTTGTTTGGACATTACCACAAAACAAAAACTTATACATTATAACAAACAAAGGTTGTCAAATGATAGCCGCCAAGCAAGGTTTATATGTTCATTATGACCAACCAATAGTTATACAAGATAACATTGTTATAAAAGCAAAAGTTATAACAAAAGATGATAATTTAATTGAAAGTTTTGGTGAAGCAAATAGTAAAAATTGTCGTAATCCTTACCCTATATCTATGGCGGAAAAAAGAGGACATGATAGGGTCATATTAAAAGCCTGTGATGTTTATGGTGATATTTATAGTGAAGAAGAAAATCTTGAAGAATTTAAAAAGCCTACAACAATACATGAACCTGAACCGGTTGGTTTAGAAGAAGTAAAACACAAAAATAAATTAGAAGGTTTTATGTTTGAAATTGATAACATAAAAAATCAAGATGAATTTGATATTGCTTGGGGTGACTTGCAAGTAAGATTAAAAAGTTCCGGCTTTACAACACCGGACAAACAAAAAATTCATAGTCACATAATTAGTAAATTTAAAATTAATAATAAATAGGAGAAAATATGAGTAGTTTAAACAAAGTTATGCTTATAGGTAATTTAGGTAATGACCCTGATATTGTAAATGATGGAAAAATTGGCAAGTTATCTGTTGCAACAAGTGAAAGCTGGAAAGATAAGTCATCAGGTGAAAGAAAAACAAAAACCGAATGGCATAGAGTAGTAATTTTTAATGAAGGTTTAGTTAGAATTGCTGAACAATACTTAAAAAAAGGTTCTAAAGTTTATCTTGAGGGTCAATTACAAACTAAAAGTTATACTGACAAAGATGGTGTTGAAAAATATACAACCGAAATTGTATTACAAAATTACAATGGCACACTAACTATGTTAGGTGAAAACAATGGTGGTCAAGCATCAACACCTTCACCAAAAAACAATACAGTTATAGATGATGATATACCTTTTTAAGCAATGAAAGTTACAATTAATAAAGATACAGCATTTTATGTTATTCCAACAAAAGACTTGTTAAGAATTTGTATTAACAATGATTGTTTTGAAAAAAATATGACCATTGATGGCTATTTTAATTTAATTACAAGTTGCTTGGATGCTATTCAAGAGATGAGGCGTGATGAATAAAGCATTAAATTCTACTATAAAAAAAATATGTTTTGATTATGAAGTTACTTTAAATGATATAAAATCATCAAGGCGTAACCCAAGAATAATTGAACCTAGATGGTTGTGTTGGGAATTATACAAAAATCATTCTTATCATTCTTTTCCTAAAATTGGTTTGATATTTAATCGAGACCACTCAACTATAATTCAAGGTTTAAAAAAAATTAAAACTAGGTATGGTGATAAGATAAAAGAATACGAAAAATTTTACCATGAACAAAAAGAAAAATACTTGGACAAAGACTAAAATCAAAGATGTGCCTTGTGCGGCTTGTGGTAAAATGATTAATATGAATGGTGATGGGTGGGTGGTGAATGGGAAAGGTCAAATTGTTCATTATGGTGCTTTTACAGAATTTAAAGACCATTGTTTTAATAAATTAATCAAATAAACGCTTATACAAACGAAAAAAAAACTTTTATATAGTAAAACACCTTTATTTCCAACTATTGCCTGAAAGCCACGAAACAAGGCTATGGCGTGTTCCACTTAAAATAGGGTAAACTTTGTGCATTAAAAAGGCAGGAAAACAAATCATGTCACCTTTTTGTCTAGGAATAACAAAATCATCAACTTTATCAACTTCCACTTTTATGTCACCACCGGAATAATCTTTTGTGTTGCTAAGTTGTGTTATAATTGTAAGTTTTCTATTTGGAATATGTGTATTTAAGTCTGACCAATTAATGTCCATGTGGTTGTCATACTTTCCACCCTTATTATAAGTCAAAAATTGTATTGGCTCGGCAAAACCTTTTATATCAAAATTGTAATATTTTTCATTTACAGTTTGACCAAAATCACTAATGACTTCTGAAACAAAACTTAAATCAATATCATCTGCACCAAATGATTTTACTTGCACATTTCTATAAGCATTGTTTTGACCACCGGACAAACCACCATTTAATGTTTTTTTCTTGTTCATTAAAGAATGTATTTGTTTTATTTGGTCATCACTTAACGCATTTTTTAAGTGCGTTACTTGTGGTGTTGACATTTTTAATCTGTTTCAGATTTTTCAGTAGTAATTGTAATTTCTATATCTTGACCTTTTGGAACATCTGCGTTCAAAAATAGTCGTGATGAACTACAACCAACTAATATAAATGCTGACAATAAAATTGTTATTGCAACACTAAAGCTACTTAATGATAATTTTGTAAATATATTCATATTTTCCTCTAATTATAGTTTGCACTATATTACTTGTTTACAAGCCTATTTGCAAACCAGAAACTAATAATGCAACTGAATAATGCCATACTTTCATCTGACCATGCAGCTTGAATTGCCTTTAATGGTTCGTCACCTTCTTGTATTCCAACAATTACTTGTGCAATAGTCACAACACAAAAAACTATAAACATACAATATGTAATGACAGGTCTAACACTTGCTGATAAAGCGGCAATAAACTTTGATGGGTTTGCTTTAGAAAGCTGCTGGTCATGTTGGTAAACAGCTTTTGTTTGTTCGGTTATTGATTTAACAGTTTCTTCTTTAATTTTTAAAGCAGACAATTCTTTTGCCATCTTTATTTTATTTTCTTGAAGCAATAATTCATGTTTCATGTTTTGTTTTGCTTGAAAAAAATCTAAAACTTTTGGCATAAAGCCTGTACCAAACCCTAATAAAGAACCCAATAAACTAATCATTTTTTCTTTTTGCGTTTTTTCTTTGGAAAACCAGCTTTCATATTTGCATAAGATTTAGCAGATATAGTTGATTTTTTCTTAGTACGACTTGTTCCAGCTTTTTTTCTTTTATTTATGTTTCTATATAATGACATTTAGTTCTCCTACCATTTAGTTTTTGACGACCAATAAGCTGCTGACATTTTACCTTTAGCAATATTTTTACCATGTCTAGCTTTAAAACTTTTGCGTCTTGCTTTTTGTTTTGTTGTTTTAGGATTTTTACCTGCACCACTTACACCTTGCTGACCAAAACGAATTGTCTTTATTTTATCACCTTCTTTAGCAACAACAACATGGCTTTTTGTTTTATGTTTTGGAGTGCGTTTTGCTTTATTAAATCCGCTAACTCCAGCTCTTGCTAATCTTGGGTCTTTTGACATATCAACCTAACTACATAAACATTTATTAAATAATGTATTTTTTATTATATTAAAGGTGTTTCTTTCATTTTCAATAGTCATTTGTTTTTCATATATTTTTTTTGTTTTATTGTTTATTGGTAATATGAATTGTGCAATTCTTATATCTAAGGCTACTAAAATTAAAAAATCAACTTCATTATCATTATAAGGTCTTTTATCGCTACCATAGGCAGTTTGAAAATTGTATCTTAAAGACTTACCATCATTTTCATTATAACATTTAGCTGTTGCCTTAACTTGTACCCTCATTGGTTTTTGGTCAAACCATGCAACAATATCATATTTGTCTTTGCTAACTAAGTCGTTTTCAATCCCATAGCTTAACAAAACAGAACTAGCTAAAAGTTCTCCTTGCAAACCAATTTTTGTGGACATCTTAGGTAAACGCTATCTTTAACAATAAGCCTATAGTTGATGCACTTGCACCAATCATAATGGCTTCTATTCTATATAATCGTCTATCAATAGCATCATATCTGTCGGCACAAGCACCAACATGGTCATCAATTTTTTGGTTTACAAGAGATGCTGTTGGTTTAGTAGCCATGATTATTCCTTATTAGATTTGTGTTATTAATTATACTACTCTTACTTTTAAGTTATTAGAGGCAAGTGATGTTATTCGCACCTTGTTTTGAGCAGGGGCATCAAAATCATAGTCAGTACCTAAGATTGCTCCTTTGTTTAATACATTAGCATCATAGTTAATAGATAGACCATCACTAGAAGGAATTGTAGTGCCTGCAGCTATTGAGTACTCATTTACATCATCTCCACTATACCCAGTAATAAACATTTTAGTGCCGTCTGTACTAAAAGCTATTCCAGTTGGATTATTTTCTTGCGAAGCTACAGAAAAGTTTTCAGAATAGCTTGCTGTAGACACATCAAAGCCTGTGCTTAAGTTATATTTATTTACCTCAGTACCATTAGCTCCAATAATAAACATTTTAGTTCCATCACTATTAAAAGCTAATCCAAGTGGTTCTGATTCTTGAGA
>Ga0181422_1000454_pt1 | contig 13311 bp, 14 predicted proteins | sample 45SPOviralmetaG_FD_130147 | JGI IMG/M metagenome (GOLD analysis project Ga0181422, IMG submission 130147) | Marine viral communities from the oligotrophic San Pedro Time Series (SPOT) site, San Pedro Channel, CA, USA - 45 SPOT_SRF_2013-07-18 | ecosystem: Environmental > Aquatic > Marine > Strait...
ACTTAAATCATTGCTTTCAATATAATTATCAACTCTTTCTTGTGATTCTGGATCATATACTTCTGAATTTGTAAAAAACTTATTTTGCTCAATAATAGGGCTAAATACTTTACTCCAATTAGCACTAAAAGTTTCACCAAATGATGGGCCTTCTCTGTCTTTTGGTAGTGCTGGTGGGCCTTTTACAAATGGAGCTGATGGTGTAATTTTAATTTCAGCCATTATCTTTGCTCTCTTTTTTCAGCTTGATATTTTTGTCTTTGCACTTCGTATGCTTCTTTAACAAGTTTTACATTACCATACGCAGATACTAACTTATTAAACTCTGGGTCTTTTTCAAATTCACTATAGGTCATATGCTCAAGTGTTGCATGATAATTAATAAAACCTTCAGCTCTAATTTTTGGCTGTGTGCTTTTTAATTTTGAAATAAACTCTTTATGAGCAGCACTTCTAAATTCATTACTGTAATCACCAACACGTTCTAAAGTCCAAGGTTTTCCACCAACTATTAAATTTTGATACGTATTATTTTCATCTATATATTGAGCATTATATTTTGGCACACCATTAGCAAAAGACATTAAGTCTGGTTTCCAAAATAAATCTGTATTTAAAACTTTATGCCCCTCTCTTGATAGCTCAATGTCTCCTAATTCAGATTTTGCTTGGTATTGCCCTTTAAATGATTGAAATATAGCTCTTACTATTGTTGGAAGTCGTAACCCTGTAACATCTTTTACCAATTCTTCAGCTTGCGCAAGCACACCTCCGCCTGTTAAAAACGGACTATATGCATCATCTTGTGCAAGTGCTCTAGTTAAAGCCATTCTGTTTGAAATAATATTCGTAGGTCGTATATGCGACGTTAAAGAATAAGCTGTTGCGCCATCTATGTGTGGAGCAATTACATTTGTATCTCTACCCATATTGTTTGTTTCAATATAATTATCAATAATAGTATCAACTTGTTCTTTTGTAATTTGTACGCCTCTTGCTTTTTGCATTTTAATTGCAATGCTTAATTCATTTCTAAAACTTGGAGATACATTTCTATCGTCAAATATGCTTTTTATATTTTTTAATTTGCCATCTGTAGATGCATTATAATCCGCTAAAACATCTTGATCTAAATTCCCATCATATTGCCTAAGTTCTGATATTACTAAGAATGGTGTAGTGTGTTCAGCTCTTGCTGTAATAACTGCTGCGTTATAATAAGCGTATGTTTCTGGTTTCATATTTCCTTTAAGCATGTCAATGTTATATAACATACCTTCTGAATCTACTTCTACGTTAGTCATTTCTTCAAATAAATTACCAGCTTTTTCAACTGTAATTTCATCCATAGAAGTAACAGCTGAATTAAAAAAGTTTTTAACAGCTGGAAACATAATGCCTTTCTTAAGCGCATCTGTTATCATTGGATAATTATCAATATTATCTGCAGTTAAAAATATTGTGTCTCCCATTATTTCATCTTGATAATACTTTAAATCTTGTGTGCCTACACTAATCCCTTGATTTATAGATTCACTAATTGCTTTAATTTTTACTTGATGTCCAAGATTTGCATTGTTGTCAGAAATAGCGTCTAACCTATAAGATACTGCTGAATTTACAGATGTCGGTGTAATATCATGTGCTTGTTTGTATAGCTCATATGCTTGTTTTTCTCTGCTAGTAAGATTGCTAGCAAATTGTTTGTTGCTTAAAGCATTTTGCACATTTTCTAATTCTTCATAATGCAGTGGTATATCTTTAGCTTGCATTGACATAACGCTAGCAAATTTTTCTTTTGCATTATTTATATATTTATCAGCATTTACTAAATTTTTTCGATTAAGTATTTCATTTTCTATTTTTTTATAATCTTCAGCTGTGTTTATGTTTCTTGTTTTGTCTTGCATACTAATTATAAAATTGTTTTCTGCAGTTGCTTCTATTGATTTCATACTTGGTAGTCTTGCTGACAAAGATTCTGCATATTTTATTCTGTCTTTTGCTGGCATATCTATTATAAACTGCACAAGGTCTTCTACACTTTTTACGTTATCTGCATCTCCATTTCGTGCTATTTTTAATGCTTCTTTTAATGTGTTTTTATCTGGTTCAGGACTTCTTAATTGATCTATAAGTACATTTGTTGCATCTGCACTTTCTGCGCTAAAATGTAATGATTTACTTAACTGGTCTTCTCTAAGCAATCTATTAACTTCAGGTCTAATATTTGGATCTGTTTCTTCAGTAAGTTGATTAATATCATCATGCGACATATTAGGATGAACTTTACTTAATAATCTAGATGTTTCTATTTCTATATCAGATGTACTTAAATCTTCTGCTGTTTTATCTATTGACCTTAATCCATTAACTATAGTTTCAACGCTACTATCAATTCTTGCGTCTATAACAAACATTTTTAATTTTTCATCTTCTATTGTAGATGGATTATATAGTTGTGAAATAAATTTAAGTTTTTGATTTTTTGTCATACCTATGTATGCATCAGTTAAATACGATTTATTAACTAACGATTGCAAACCAAGCAATTCATTACGCTTTGATTCAAATTGTGCTATTGTATAATACCCTACATCAAGTAAATTTTTTGCACTGCTGTATTCTTTTTGTATTTCTGCAAGCAAGCTATTTGTACTGCTTTTACCTATATTGCGCTTTATAGTATAAATAGCATCCAACCCTCTTATATGGTCATTTGTATTTGCTTCTAATATGCTAGCTTCTAACTCTTTAGATTTCATAGCAACGTATGTACTGTCTACATATGATTGACCAGCTTCTTGTATATACCGACTAAAATATGTGTCATCACCACCAGCTTTAATCATGTTGCCAACATGACCGCTTATAGCAATTTTATATTCATCTGCGCTTGTTGCATTTTTTGCGTAATATGAACCTTGTGTTTTTAATTCATTGTCAACTGATTGTTCAAAACGTCTAGTAATTATATCTTGATACGATGCTGCAGCTATTGAACCAAAATTTGATGGTGCTTTAAACGCTATAGGTTGATTGGTCTCTGGATCTATAGCTACTATATCTCCACTTTCAGCTGCCATGCCTTTCATTTTACCAGCTTGTTCAGCTTCTACAGCTGCTTTTTTATATGCACGATTTCTAAACTCGTCTGCTGTTGCAGCTACTTGTTCCCATAACTCAGCTTCACCTGTGTTTATTCTGCGAACGCCAACTGGCTTATTGAAGACTTGTGTTTGTTGTCTGATTACAGCCATGTTATTTTCCTGTAGTTAATTTTTTATTTTGCTGTGTCAATAGCACCTTGTATTCCATAGGCCATAGTGGCCGTAGCTTTTAGCATAGAAGCGCGTCTTGCATTTTTACCGCCACGTCGCAATGCCATAGTTTCTCTAGTTCTTGCACTAGCTTCCATTTGTCTTTGCTGGGCTAACCTGCTAAGATCTGTAGCTGAAATTTCTTTTTGTTTTTCTAAAAATGCTTCAACTGATCTATCTGATCCTATGTCACGTCCACTAGCAGCAAACATAGCGACGTTTGTTTTTGTTGCAATATCGTACTCGTATCTGCGTTGCGCTGCTTGTTGCAGTGCTAACACTTCACCTTGCTCACGTTCAGTTTCAGTGTTAAATGCTTCCATTCTAGCTGCATCTTCTTTAGCTTTACCGGCTTCTAAAGAAGCTTTTGCCGACATAAAAGCACCAATTAATTGAAAAAAAGCCATTATATAATTAACTCCGATATTAAACCATTAATTTGAAATGGCATTGGATCATCTTGCTCAATAGTAACTTGTGGGTTTCTATTGTATCCTAAAAGCCTAACCTCTTTGTTGCCAGTAAATCCAGTAATATTATTAATAACTCTGTTATTTACTTTAAGAGATGTAGAATCTTTTATATTAAGCACAACTGTACTTATTCCACGCAAATCACCTGTTACTGGACCATTGCCTGCTACAGTATCTATAGGATTAGTAATTATTTTAGATGTAAATTTTTTACCTACATAAAAATGAGTATAGTTATTGTGGGACGTCATAGTAATATTACCACCACTTACAGTAAATTCACCTAAGTAAACTTTATTAGTACCATCATAACCAATAACATCTACTGTACCACTAGAATATAAACTACTTACGCTTACTGTACCATTGCCATACGCAACGTATAAATAATTATCTAAACCAATATTATCTACAAATTCAGATAATACATAATTATTATTTATATCTTTTGCATAATAAAATAATTTATTACCTACAGATGCAGTAGCTAAGAAATCACCTTGTGTAGTAACTTTTGTCCAAGCTGCACGTTTTTCTGCTCTGTTAGAGCTAAACAATGCCATGTCACCATTTTCCATAGTTAAAGCAACATAAGATTCTTGAGTATTAAAACCAGAATGCACTACCGCCATGTCAACAGGATTAACTATTGTATGACTTGCAACTGTAGATACGCTTGTAGATACATAAGCATTTTCTGAATCTGAATATATATATTCACGTACTGATCTACCTCCACGTTCAACAAATATAGTAGCACCATCTATAGAGGTGGGTAGTACAAACTCAGTACCAAATGGTGTTTGTTTTCTTATCTGCGCGTTTGTAGGTGTAATAGCTTGGTTAAGATATGTTGGCACATAAAGCTCATCCGATAAAGTAAAAATTTGCAAATCACGACTTGAGTTCATATACCTTATTTCATTTACATCACCTGTTGCTGCTACTAAATTTATTGCATCAGTATCATCAGCATCACCAAGGTCAAAATTAAAAAACCTACCTAATTGACTCATCCAAATTGTATCTGGCTCTGCTATTGTTCCTCCAAAGCAAAGTCTATTTTCGTGGAATGTTATTGCTGCAGGGTAGCCGCGCACTCCAGACCAAGATTGTTCATCCCAGTTTAATGTGTTTGCATGTGAAACTATCTTAACAAGGCCCCCACCATCTTCAGATAAGTTTGCATTAGAACCTGCTATAATAGTGTAAGTATTTTCATCAATAATACTTGCAACGGATCTTGTGCCATTAAGGTTAGAAGCATTAATCCCACCCACCGCAGATGCATCTTCAATAGTTATAGATTCTCCACCAGCAAACCCATGACCAATTTGAGTAACTTCTACTTCATTTGAAGTGTCAGTTGTGCGTAATGGATTAATAATACTAAGACGTACTTTTAGCTCATCAAAAATTTTTACTTTACATTGGTTGCTAGATTGTACGCTTGTAATTTCCATTTCAGCTTTACCATATCTTAAAATAACTCCTTTGTGTGCTGAACTTGCATAGTTTCCATTGCTATTGTGGCTACCTGTAATATTAAAATAGCCAACAGCAGCTTCTTTATCACTAACACCAATACTTACATCGCTAAATGCTGTACTGCATGTTATAGAAGTAATCGTTTTAAAATATTCACCAGTAAATCCAGTTGTATTACCAGCACTTTGATAGGTTATTGTTTTAGCTGCGCCATCAGTGTCAGTGCCAATGATTGTAAATACATCATCTACTGCACCAGATGTGTCTGTAATTGTAACTTCTCTAGCAACATCAAATGTTACAGTACCATTATTAGCTAAGGCACCATTCAAAGAAATTGTAAAAGGACTGCTTGTATCATCTTGCTCAAGAGCAATTCCATTTGTATCTTCAATACCAGTTTTTGTGTAAAGAGCTACTTTTACACCGCTACCACTAGAGGCTCTAGGGTTAATATAAGCAAGACCTTGAAACTTGCTGTATGGCTGGTAGGTAACAGTTTGGTCGGGGCGAAAATCAAAAGCAAACTTACTAAGCTCAAAATCAGTTAGACTTGTTCGCACCAAAGTTCTTGGTGCAAATAATGGGTGACATATAAACATAACATCACCAGATTGTGCAGTGTTATATTGATGCAAATACTCTTTATCAAACGGTAATGCATTACCTTCTGTATCTTGTGTAATTGTACTTACTAAAGTTAAATTATTATTAGCAATAATCCTCCAACATAATATATATCCTTCACCAATGCCAATTAAATACTCTTCATTGTCGTCAAATACAAATGGAGCTAAATACAATTCTTTATTTGTTTGTGTATTTTTATAATGAAATTTACCACCATGTCGTTTCTTTACAGCACCTTCTGGTAATACAATCATATTCTCTAAGCTTTGCGCAGAGGCAGCATAGATAGGACTATCAGTCCTCATTACAGTATTGTCACTTATTTCGCCGTACTGAAAGCTATTCTGTGGTATTCTTACTTTCTGCATTAGCTACGCCTTTGTGCTATAAACCTTGATGTCATTAACTTGCGTGTTGTCTGTTGTTGCGAGTCAAGTCGTCTAGCTTTTATCATCTGTCTTTCAGCTTGTTGATCCATCATACTACCTAAAGAAGCATCTCGCGCTATAGATATTGATAACATTGCAGCCACTTGAAACTCTACAGCTAGTGTAAAGTAAGAAGGCCAAGAAGATTCGCTGGCTCTGTATATATAATCAGCAACAACAACTTCTTCTGTAGTTGTATCGCAGTATACTTTATCGCCATATGTGTCATATATTATTGGATCGTCATTAACTGTAACCGTACTAAGCATAAGAAGATCTGATGGCATTTGGTATGCCGCATCATATCTGCTTGTAGGCGCAGCAGCTAATCTGTTTAATACTTGTTGGTTAGTTGCAAATCGCCAGCGTGTACTTGTCAACGCGGCTCTTGCTATGTCCTCATACATTGCGTCAACTACATCAGCCTCAGCTGTACCTTCATCAAATGATGAAATAGGAGAACCGCCCATAAGGACGGAAGCGCGTGAACATACTTTTATTGGTGTATTTGCTGGCATTTCTTCAACCTATATATTGGGGTTAAAGGGGGCCGAAGCCCCCTAAAATATTAGTTGTTATCAAGAACTTCGTAAACGCCATTGTTGTCGATTACGACCGAACCCATTGACATCATTGATGTAGCTAGGTGTGCAACCTTTTGTGGTACATAGTTAAGCTCTGTTTGAACATCAGAGTTAATACCAATACCAACTGATGATGTATGGTATGCAAAGTTTTTACCACCAGCAACAGCAGACGTTGAGAAGATCTTAAATCCTAAGAACTCTTTCATTGTCATACCACCAGCAAATGGTAGGCTTTGTGGCCCAACATAATCACTTGATGCAAACTCATTAATGTTAAACAAGTCAGTGTAACCAGCAGGTGACATAGCAATATAACGCTGTCCGTCTTCTGGAATGTCAGCTGTACCCATTGTTTCAAACAATGTTAGTAGGTCAGCTTTCACTAATGCGCCAGCTGTGTCAGCGATTTGCGTTGAGTTTGCACCAGCATCCATAGCTGCTGTGATTAACTCATCTGTTTTGCGGCCTAATGCAGCAGCAGCAGATTGAGCTACAACTTGACGCTCATTGATGTTGATCTTTAATTCGTCCAACTTATCAATGTATTCCGCTGCGTAGTAGTCAGCCATTGTGACTTCTACGTTAGTGTGCGCTAGTTCCATTGCTGTAACGTCTCCGTTACGAGTCTTGGTTGACGCTGTGCCTGTTCCAATTTTCTGGAATCTTGCCACTGATGCAGATACATTTGTTGAACGTACTGTGTTGCGAAGCTTAGAACCCATGCGTTGATACGCCATGTGGACTTCAGTTTCGAACTGCTTAATAAAAGCTTGGTCGATAGTATTAGCCATTTTTTCTTCCTAAATATAAAGTTTCGGTTACTCGGGTATCCGTTCCTTCACATCGACAAGGGTATCCAAATGGGCCTTTCAGTGCATCACGGGCCGTGATGTTTCACTATAAGCACTTTTTTGTGGGGAAATGCAACGCACAAAATCAACATAGTGATTAGAATTAAACTCAGTTACACCTATTGCTTCGAACCCTAACCATGCTGCCCAATCCAACATAAACTGGTGATCGCTTAATATACGCATACACATTTCGTCCTGTGTTCTATCAAAAAATGTTATTAACATACGTGATCCACGCGCTATAGATGTAAAGTTTTTCTTAATATTCTTAGAAAACATTGCAAAAAACTGCGGCGTTTCTCTGCCATCTTCGTACCAAAGTCCAGATATTGCAGTAAATACTTCATCTTCTTTGCGTACTAGGTAGCAATCAGAGTATTTCATCATCTCTTCAATACATTCTCTGACATTATGATAGCCAAGGAGATTTATCTCCCTGACATTTTCTGGACTCAAGTTGGCAATTACTTCTTCAACATGGTCTTTTGTAAATGGCGTTAGATAAAAATTACCACGCTTTATTATCTTAGCTTCCATAAAGCTTCTTAAAGCCAGCTTCTACTTGCCGAACAAATGCAGGGTCATTCTTACTCCAGTACCTAGGATCTTGCATCATTTCTTTTAGACTATCCTCTGTAATACCAGCAGCAGGGTTTGCGTCTCCAACAAATGCTCCATCTTTCATAGCTTCTTGTATAGCTTCCATAGCAATAATACCTTCATGCGTTTCAAACATACGCTCTATTGCTGGCATAGTCTCACTAGGGAAAAACTTAGTAGCGAACATAGATGCCGCTTCTATCCGCTGATCTGAGTTTTCCCCTAGTTTTGCAGCTTCAGCATCGAGATCAGGAGCAGACCCATCTAATGCTTGAAGATACATTTCAATACCTTTTTCAAATTTATCTTGACCAAACCCATTGTCGTAAGATTGTTCAGCCCACCACTTGAGCAGCTCGTTATCAACTGCTTCTTCATCATCTACAAAATCTGGTAATGCATATTCACCAGCAGATGCAGGGCGATCAGCGTTTTTCGTAGCGTCAAACTCTTCTTGAAACTGCGCACGTAAGTCTTCTTCTTTAGTACCTAGTTTAGACTCTAGCTCTTTATATGCTTTGGCTAAGTCTTCGCCACTCTTGTACTTTTCTGGCAACCATTCTGGTCTATCTGGGGCTGTGTCTTCAGCAACTACGAAGTCACGCTCCTCTGTTTCACCATGTGTAGACTGCTCTGATTCTACTGGTATGTCATTCATTTGTTTTTACTCCTATGTGCATGTGATACTCGACGCTCTAAAAGGCCAACAATATAACGCTGACCTTCATGGTGTCGCAGTTCTTCTGTGGTCACATTAGGCCCATGTACCATTTCAATAGTAACTGAACGCAAATACTTTAAGACAGCCTCACCAGCAGGGGTACTAAATGTTTCAGCAATATTTTGGCTAATTTCTAAATCTTGACTCGTAGCCCTTTGATAACCATCGACTCCGATATTAACTTTGCTGGTCAATCATTTCACCCTGTTGTTGTTGCGCTTGTTGTTGCGCCATTTGTTGCGCTAATGCAGCTATTTGTTTACGCTGTTCTTCATCGCGAATCAAGCTTTCAGGAACGCCAAACTTTTTAGCTAGATGTATAGCTGTTTGTTCGCCATCAATAAGTAGCTGCAACATCTCTGGCCCAAATGTACCAGCAACCATCTCTAGGAAGCGACCAACACTAGAAATATCTTGATTAGATTGCGCTTGAGCTAACGGAGAAACAGAACGTATCTTAACTTCACGCCCATTTACAGTAGGTACATCAATACGTCCTTGCTTTTTAAGGATGTAAATAACGCGCTGTAGCACTGGTTGGACTAATTCAGCTTGTAACCTACCAAAAGCAGCACCCATGCGCCTAGAAAGGTCTGCCATGCGCTCTGCTACTTCTGTTGCTGACGCTGGTGTTTTGTCTGGATTGCCTAACATATCGTTATATAGCGCACGTTTTATGTTTTGACGCATATCACCAAGCACTAACTGGGCTACATCAAAGTTCCCTGCTGCACGAATAGGCTGCAATCCGCTAGATCCCATAGCTTTTGGTATAATAGATCCTGGGACTAACTGTATTGTATCTGGGTTTATTACGCCATCATCTTCCATTTGGTATATGCCAGAGATAGCCATCTGTGCATTCTCAAGTATCATTTCAATGGTAAGATTTGTAGTTTTTATAGCAGATAATGCGTTAATTAATGGGCCACGACCATAAACTTCACCTGCACACTTAGACCAACGGAAGCATATAAACGGATTTGAGCCGTTACCCTTCATTTGTTTGTAGTTTAGTACAGTATTTGTAGTCATACAGAACGCATAGCTTAGATAAGCCTCTTCATTCTTAGCTGTATAGTCACGACATATAACTTCTAGTACAGTTGTTGTCTTATCTGACCCCATATAATTCATAACCTTGGGATTAAACGTGCCATTTGGGTACATTATTTCCAAATGATCGTATTTTACACCCTTACGCTCACGGAAAACATGGTCAATTCTATCATCTGGGCCAGTATCTAGCACCACATGAGGCAATGGTATGGCAGAAAAGTTAACAGGATTGAGTGCATCGCCCTCTTCTACGCACAAAACACCAGTACCAACAGCTAAATCCATAAAGGATTCGTGTACTTCTTGGCTAAAGTTAGAGTTTTGTAGTATCTCAAAGACGTATTCTGTTACCTCATCAAGCTCGTTATCAACAGATTCGCGCTGATTTGGAGGAACTTCACTACCAGCCATGAGATCAGCCCACCTAGCAAAATTAGGCACAAGCCCAGATTGGAGGCGACTAGCAAACTCTTGAACGCCAACCACTGCAGTCTCGTCAAATATGCGATCATCGCGTCTTTGCCCAGCAGTTTCAGCGTAAAAACTTTCACGTTGAGGTAGCGCATACTCATAACACTCCTCGAACAACGGAACCCAGTTCTCGCGAAAGGACTTGGCTTTTTCATACTTTTGTATGTACTGCTTGGCTATTTTTTCCATTAACTAAACCGATCTAAAAATCCACCGCCACCAGATCTAAACAAAGAACGACGACCAGCTCCGCCACGCATACCTTTTTTTTCTGCGCTAGTCTCTAAAGCTTCACTAATATCTTCGCGTTTTTGTACAGCTACTTTTTCAACTTCTTCACGCTTTTCGTCTTCAGCTTCTATACGATCTTCAGCTGCAGCTTTTGCTTCAGCTTCTGTATCTTCTTCAGGTTTTTTTGGTTTGCTACCAAAACACATTAGTCATTCTCCTTGATTGTTTTACATTGGTTGGCACAGAAAAGAATAATTTTCAATGCACAATTTAGAGTCTTGACCACAATCCTTGTCTACGCTGTGGCTTCTTTCGGCTATCAAATACATTAAATGTTGACTTTGCAACAGTAGCAGACGCTGGTTTCTGGTTATTTATTAAGGCTCTGCCCTCTCCAGCACCCAACATTTGGTACTGTAATGCGTCATGTACGTGTGAAAACATATTTTTATCAGGTTTATCGGCATATCTTTCGCCCGAAACCTCCATACGTCTGTACTGATACCCACCTTCAAAGCCTTTTATTAGCTGCTGACAGCGAGGATCTATAAGAAATGCTGGCTTTCCGTCTGCCATTTTCTGTAATTGGGACGCAACACTCTCTAATCTTAGGTCAACAGAGTTAGAAGGAGCAGGGAAAGCACGCAAACCAGCACCACGCAGTATGTGAAACGGCGTTGATTCATCAGTTTGAGCGCGGAAATCACCAGCAGGGTCGCCATATATAAATACCTCGGAGCATGTAGAGAACCTAGTCGCTATCTCTTGGCGCAAAACTTCTGCAAATCTAACGATACCCATGTCAAATGCAACAATTTCTTGCTGTATTAACCACCTACCACGTACCTTTTGCCCCATTGTAGCAGCAGGTGTAAGCCCAAAATCTATACCAATGTATAGAGGTGCGCCAGCAGCGATAGGTATTTCCTCTTTTGCTACGTGCATATCGGCTGCAAACATCTGATAGATAGGTTTACCCTCTTGGATTGAGCCCAATTTGTTCATAACGTATACGTCAATCCAGCTTTTTGTCTTACCACGTATTAGATTTGGGTAGTAATCCTCGCGCATATACTCCCTATTCTCTGCGACATCGTTAGGCACATAGTCATCTATCTCCCCATCTTCGTCAAACTTTTCTATCATACCGCTAGGTTGGGTATAAAACGACCAATTGTCGGGTTTCACCAGCATTTTAGCCTGTTCTCTAGGGATATGGTCGGGCACTGGCACTTCGCCAGACATGATAGGCCACCAATGATCTTCTTCTGGTGCGTTGGTATCACAGATAACGCCTGTCCAAGTAGCGCCGCCATCACGCATAGAAGGAAAACGACCTACACGCATGGTACATGCATCAATAATTGACTTAGGAATCTCTCTAGCTTCGTTAACCCATATGCCTGTTAGCTCTAAAGATAGCAATTTCTTAACATCTTCTGGCCTATCAAGTGCTAAGAAGAGGACTTCAAGCTCTAGATCGCCTTTTTTTATCATATGTGTATAGGGAACTGACCAAGTAAACTTACCCCACTGGTCTTCTGGAAACCAATCAAGCCAAGTTTTTATGGTTGTAGTCTTTAACTGTGGGTTTGTGTTACGGATTATTGCCCATCTGCTGCGGCGTATGCCTTGCTTATTAGGCTTCTGCGCTAGTGCGCGTCTAAAAATTTCTACGCAACAAGATACTGACTTGCCAGAACCAACAGGCCCACGAATGCCACGAAAAAACGTATCGTCTTTCATAAACGCCTTAACAACTTCGCCATCTGGCTTGTATTTAAAATCTATCACTTATCTAATATCTTATTATCTATGCCAACTTTAATCATTCTAGCTGCAATTTCGGGGCCAATAGCCTCAATAATCTTGTCAGCTTCGTGATCTGTTTGGAAATCTTTAGGATGGTGCTTCATATGTACTATACGCACCACCCTACGTAATGTATCACGCTCTTTAGGCTGCAATGTATTTAGAAAACTCAAGGTTACTTTTCCTTTTTAAAGGGTGTCGCTCTAGTTTTTCGTTCTTTCTTAGGCTTTGCTGCCTCTTTTACCTCTATCAGAGGCTTAGAATTGCGTGTGCGCGTCTTTCCAGAGTAAGTCATTCCAGCTAATTCGTGTGTGTCGCCTGTATATGCGTCACCATTTTTAAATGTCCAAGCCATTATTTGTCCTTTTTCAATAGAGTTTTCTTTTTAGGGAAGCCAGCTTTCATATTTTTATAAGCCTTATCGCTAATAGTAGAATCCTTCTTAGATCTACTAATCCCTTTTTTCTTACGCGCATTCATGTTTGCATATAATCCTTTAGGCATTTTTCTTTTTATTCCTTTTGCTAATGGCTGCTGCTTTAGACTTAGCGTCAGCTTTTGATGATGCTCCCCATGCCTTTAGGCTAAGAAGAAGTCTAGTGGGTTTACCTTTAGAGTCACGTTCTGGGCCTTTCAT
>Ga0181422_1000458_pt1 | contig 13231 bp, 9 predicted proteins | sample 45SPOviralmetaG_FD_130147 | JGI IMG/M metagenome (GOLD analysis project Ga0181422, IMG submission 130147) | Marine viral communities from the oligotrophic San Pedro Time Series (SPOT) site, San Pedro Channel, CA, USA - 45 SPOT_SRF_2013-07-18 | ecosystem: Environmental > Aquatic > Marine > Strait...
AGATATAATAATGAACCAGATTCAGAAATTAGAAGTCAAATATATAGAGATGAGATACACTATGCTTTTTTTAAATTAACAGAAAACATAATCCATACTTTTAAATTTTATTACACAGAAGTAGACCAAATAGAACATCTACAACATGAAGTAATAACATTTTTACTTTCTAAATTACATCTATTCAATCCAGATAATGGAGCTAAAGCATATTCATATTTTGGTACTATAACTAAAAATTGGTTAATAGTATATAATACAAAAAATTATAAAAAACGAGTTCAAAAAGCTCCTGTAGACGAATTATTTAAAGATGATAATTACTCATATCAAATGGGTGAAGAAAAGGAAAAAGATAGATTATCTATTTTTATAGATGCTTATGTTAAATATGTAGAAGATAGGTTCGATAAATTTTTCCCTAAGGGTAATGATGCTAAAGTAGCAGACGCTATACTAGAATTATTTAGAAAAAGAGAAAATTTAGAAATATTTAATAAAAAAGCATTATACATTTATATTAGAGAAATAATGGCTAGCCATGGTTTAGAAGTAAAAACACCTAAAATAACTAAAATAGCCACCCGATTATATAAACTGTTTAAGGGTAGTTATGTTTTTTATTTAGAAACAGGATATATAGATTTTGAAAAATCTTAGTTAATCATATTTATACATGAATCAAACGTATAACTATGAGCCATTTAGACAAAAATATATTCGGTAAAAAATCCTACTCGGATTTACTTAAGGAAATTTACGACAATCAGAAGAAGAAAGAAACACAAATTAGTGCATTAATCAACGAGTTAAAGCCACTAATCAGTGATATAGGTGATGCTACGATGATTGTACCACTTATAAAAGAGTACATGGAACTTGGTATTAAAAACGATGAAGCACTTATAAAGGTCGCTACAATTTTTCAACGTATATTTGCAAATGAAGGTAATGAAGATAATGGATTCGGTATATCAGAGGCAGAAAAAGAACAACTCCTCAATGAAATAAATAACCTTCAACTACCACCTAAAAAAGAAGATTAATGCCTGAAAGGTCCAATAAAATAACATACCCTGATGGGTTATCAAACCCATTTGAAAATTTAAAAAACCAAACTCAAATTGTAAGGGTCACAGATATTATACTAAACCCAGACCACCCTAGATTTTTGGAATTTGGAGGATTTCCTAGTATTGGTACTATTTTTTATGAAATTGAGGGTTTACAAGGTTCTAATACAGGAAATGTAGCTAAACCTATTAACTCTAATAATTCATCCTTTCCTTTAATAAATGAATTAGTATTTTTAATATCAGGACCTAACACAAATATAGGAGGAAATATATCAAGCAAATCATACTATTATTTAAGTGTGTTTAGTTTATGGAATCACCCTCACCATAATGCTTACCCAAATCCAACTAAACTAAACCCTCAAGGAGAAAATTCAACTGTATTAAATAGTCCTTTTAATTTAAGTCAAAATACATTTATAGAAAAATCTAATATTAAACCTCTCTTACCTCTACCAGGAGATATAATCCATGAAGGTAGATGGGGTAATAGTATTAGATTTAGCAGTACAATTAACCCAAATTTTAATAATACTGGAAGTTATACTGTATACAATAACTGGTCACAAAATAAAAATAATGGTGATCCTATTATCTTAATTAGAAATGGCCAAAACCCAACATCCCAAAATCCTGAGGGATTTATACCTATACAAGAAGACATTAACAATGATAAATCTTCAATATATTTAACTTCAACTCAACAAATCCCAATATCAACAAATCCAATAATGTTTGATGGGAAAAGATATTCTTCATATACTTCAAAATTTAAAGAAATTCCAATTGACCCATCGGCATTTAATGGTAATCAAGTTATAATCAACTCAGGCCGTTTAGTTTTTAATTCAAAAACAGATCATATAATGTTAAGTTCAAACAGAACTATAAGTTTTGAAGCTGTTAAAGGGTTTAATTTTGATACTACTTCAAACTTTGTAATACAAGTAGGAACTACTATTAAATTAGGAGGTAAAGAAGCAACAGAACCCTTAGTAAAAGGAGAAACATTAAGAACTGAATTATTTAATTTATGTACCAACTTAAAACAATTAGTAGGAATTCTTAAATACCAACAATCATGGCCCGGAGGAGGTATTGTTCCTGATAACTCACTTTCTACTGTAGCAAGTAGTGTAGAAACTTCTTTAGAAAGAATTTTAGAAAGTGTAAAATTAGATTCAAATGGTAATTCCCCTATTTTATCTAAAATAAGTAAAACATTATAATGGCTGATACAAATCCACCTTTAGGATACATAATAGTTGGTCAAGTAATTGACAAAAACAAACAACCTATATCAGGGGCAAAAATAACTTCTACTTTAGGAGATACTACTACAACAACACCTGATGGTGAATTTAATTTAATAGGAGAATACACTCCAGGTGAGATCTTTAAAATAAATATATTTGCTAAAGATTTTGCTCAAAAAAACATAAATCCTTTTACATTATCTAAAAAATTTAAAAATCAAGGGGCGTTAGGTATTATAACATTAAAAGATGCAAAAACAGATTTGAGACAATCTATAGATGAACAATTACCACTTACAGATTCTCAAATGAAATTAATAAAAGCATCAAAAATGGATGTAGAAATGGCTAAACAACAAGCCATGAATAATTTAATAAAACAAATTAAAATAGTTTTAATTCCCCAAGTATTAACTTTAATAGCTCAATTTGGTATAACAAAAGCCACAGAAGCATTAGGTAAAAAGTTTGGGGATATGAATGCTACTTGTCCTGCGAACTTAGATGAATTAAACGCTTTAATAAAGAAAAAAAATAAATTAACAAAGGCGTTAAATAATATAATGGGGTTTTTAGATACTATAAAAGTAGGAGTCCAAGTTTTAGATACCACTATCACAGTAGCCCAAATTGTAGTTGAAGTTTTAAATAAAGTTTATCTTCCTTTCCCTGTAGCTGGTTTTGGGGTTCCTGATCTCTCTAAACTTATAAAAGAAAACATAGATATTATAAGACCAAAACTAAAAGAATATAAATTAATTTCTTCTTCCACTCTATTAGTATTAACTCTTCTAATAGGAATATTACAACAAATATTAAATTATTTATCTTTATTAGATAGTTTAATTCAAGGTTGTGCTATAGAAGGGCAACTACCCCAAGAACAATTATCAAAAGATTTATTAGAAGCAACCCAACAACAATCTCAACAACAATCACCTGTAGTTACTAATGTAAATGGGTTTGAAATGGGTGTAATATCCGTAAAAGGTATAACAGATGAAAGTTTAAAAAGAAGAAGGGCCGTAGCTAGAAATAAAGCAGGAGTAATAATGTTACAAGGAGAACCTTCATTCTCATCTAACGACCAGATATTAATAGATGAATTAGTATTTTACATTAAACAAAATGATTTAAAAGCAGATTAATTTAATATTTATAACAAACACAAACATGAAAACCGAAGCACTTAAAAAAATAATAAAAGAAGCCGTTAGAGAGGCTATACAAGAAGAGCTAAAGGAAGTTTTACTAGAAGCAGTTAAAGCACCTAAAGCTGTAGTTACCCAACCAGTACAAGAAAGTATTACATCACCAACTACACTCACTGTTACACAAACACCTAAAAAATCTTTAAAAGAACAAAGACAATCTTATTTGGATATTATAGGTGAAACAGGATTAAATATGAATAGTACACATGCTCCAGGATTTGGCAATAAACCTTTCAATCCTCAGGGAGCAGGAGATACAACATCACCAAATGGAGCTTTACCTGATGGAGAAGTCAATATGGATCAAATAATGGGATTAATGACTAAATAATGGCATTTGAGGCACAACAAATATTTCCAATTGACTTTAATAAAAGTGCTGCTGTAGGAGTAAATTTACCTTTTTCTGCTCCTGGGGTATTTAAATCAAATTTTACCACTAAAGAGGCTACTAAAAATAACCTAATAAATTACTTCCTCACAAACCCAGGAGAAAGACCATTAAATCCGACATTTGGTGGTGGTTTAAGAGATTTTATTTTCGAGCAAATAACAGAAAATAATTTAGATTTTTTAGAAGATTCAATCACCTCAGATCTTCAACAATTTTTCCCTAACATATCCATAGGAAATTTAGAAATATTAAAACAAGAAGATTTAAATGTAATAACCGTATCATTAACATATAGTATAAATAACACCAATATTACAGATACTATAGAAATAGACTTTACATAATGGCTACAAAGACAAATAGAGATATAAAATATTTAAACAGAGATTTTTCTGATATTAGAGATAGGTTAATAGAATTTTCTCAAACATATTTCCCTAATACCTACAATGATTTTTCTCCAACATCACCAGGTATGATGTTTATGGAGCAAGCCGCTTATGTAGGTGATATAATGTCATTCTATTTAGATAATCAATTACAAGAAACATTTTTAACATTAGCTAAACAATCTAATAATTTATATGAATTAGCTTATATGTTTGGATATAAGCCTAAAGTAACAGGAATAGCTCAAGTAGATATTGATCTATACCAACAAGTACCATCTAAAGATTTAGGTGGTGGTAATTTTGTACCGGATTTTGATTATGCCTTAACCATAGAAGAAAATACTACTATAACTTCTACTATCTCTCCATCTGTAAATTTTTTAATGGAAGATAAATGTGATTTTGCATTTTCAAGTTCTCAAGATCCTACTGAAATTAGCATATCACAAATAGCAGGTAGTGATCCCACTTACTATCTTTTAAAGAAAACTAGAAAAGCTATATCTTCTAACATTAATACTCAAACATTTACATTTGGAACATCTGAACAATTTTCTACAATTAACATAGGAGATAATAATATTGTCAAAATACTAGACATTACAGATTCAGATGATAATATATGGTCTGAGGTAGATTATTTAGGTCAAGAAATGATATTTGATAAAATCAAAAACACCAACCCTAATGACCCTAATAATACCCATAATAATGGAGATACACCTTATCTTTTAAAACTTAAAAAAGTACAAAGACGTTTTGCTACAAGATTCACATCAGAAAACAATTTACAAATCCAATTCGGAGCAGGTAATCCAAATGATACAGATGAATCTATAACACCTAACCCAAATAATGTAGGTATAGGTTTACCATTTGAACAAAATAAACTCACAACAGCATATTCCCCAACAAATTTTTTATTTACAAACACTTACGGTATAGCACCTTCTAATACAACTTTAACTGTAAGATATTTAACAGGTGGTGGAGTTGATTCAAATGTACCCGAAGGAGATTTAACTACTTTAAACTCTACAAATATTAAATTTAATAAAATAAACTTAAATTCTACCACAGCTAATTATGTATTTGGAACTTTAGCAGCAATAAACCCAATTGCTGCATCCGGAGGTAAATCAGGTGATACAAAAGAAGAAATTAGACAAAACACATTACTACAAACAACAACACAACAAAGGACAGTTACTTTAGATGATTATATGGTAAGAGCTTTAAGTATGCCTTCTGAATATGGTATAATATCTAAAGCGTACATTGAAAAACCCACTCTTGATACATCTGTAACTACTTTAGAAAATTTATGTTTATATACTTTATCTCAAAATATTGATGGGCAATTTACAACAGCCAATTCCACACTAAAACAAAATTTAAGAACTTATTTATCACAATATAAAATGATAGGTGACAGTATTGAAATAAAAGATGCTTATATTATTAATATAGCTATAGATTTTGAAATAATAGTTTTACCTAATTTTATAAATAGTCAAGTAATATTATCATGTATTGAATCACTACAGGACTATTTTAATAGAGATAATTTTCAAATAAACCAACCTATTTTAGTACAAGATCTATTTGTTAAGTTAGATCAAATAGATGGGGTTCAAACCGTAAAGGATATTAAATTTTCTAACAAAGCTGGAACATCACTAGGATACTCCCAATATGCATACGATATAGAAGGAGCAACTCAAAATGGAGTAATATATCCTAGTTTAGATCCTAGTATATTTGAAGTAAAATATTTTAATAATGATATTAAAGGTAAAGTAGTACCACTATAAAATTAAGAAATGGCAGTATACAAGATTTTCCCATATAAAGATTCCACCATATATTCATTCTACCCAGATATGAATACAGGTATAGACCCTATTTCTCAAATATCTAACTTAAATATAGCAGTAGATTCTAACCCCCAAGTAGCAAGATACTTAACTGAATTTGTTCAAGATGAAATAGAGGATGTTATTAATAATAAAATTAAGGGTAAAGAGTGGGATGTTGATTTTAGATCTTATATAGCTACTGCTCAAGGTGTTGTTGAATCTACGGATTTGATAGTATATCCTATAGCTCAATATTGGTATAATGGTACTGGAACGTATTTAGATGTACCTCAAACTACAGATGGATGTACTTGGTATTCCCCCAATTTTAAAGGAAGCTCAACTTGGACATTAACAGGAACAGATTCCCATGGTAATGTTATAGGATCACACTATAATTCAACTTATGTAGGTCCTGGAGGAGGAAATTGGTTAATAAACAATGGTAGTACCAATTTCGGTATAACGCAATCATTTGATACTAGATCAACAAAAGATTTAAAAGTAAACGCTAAAGAAGTAGTTTCTAGATGGTATAGTGGTTCTATGGATAATAATGGTTTTATAGTAAAATGGGAAGACAGTGTTGAATGGAACTCTAACGTTCAAATCCAACCTGTAATGCAATTTTATAGTGTTGATACCAATACTATATACCCACCACAATTAGAATTTAAATGGAGAGATTATCAAAGTGTATTAGATGGTCCTGCTAGTTCTAGTATAGTTAATACTACTAATTTAATCTCCTCATTAGCAGAAAACCCAGGAACTTTTTCTCCACAAAGTGTAAATAGGTTTAGATTTAATGTTGCACCAAAATATCCAATTAGAGTATTTGCAACTGGATCTCAATTTACAGGTACAAATTATTTACCAACAGCATCATATTATGCTATAAAAGATTTGGATACTAACGAATACGTTGTAGATTATGATACGACATATACACAATTAAGTTCTGACAGTAAAGGAAATTATTTTGATGTTTATATGAATGGATTAGAACCAGAAAGATATTATAAAATTTGTGTTAAAACCAACATAAATGGTTCAACCATAGTATTAGACGATAATTATTACTTTAAAGTAGTAAATTCATATTAATGGGAGAAGATATAAAATTAAATAAAGAAGTTTTTGATAAAAGAATATATCAAAAAACCATAGATACTTCTTTTAATGAGTTAGGAGTTAAGCCAATTCAAGATCAATTGGATGCACAACCTACGGTTGAAGAATTTTTTAATTTATATAATGAATTATTTTACCAAATAGATGAATTAGGTTCTACTAATTCCCATGAATATTTAGTTAAAACTAGTGGTGAATATATTAGTTTTGAAGAAAAAGATGAATTAGTTGAAGCTTTACAAAAAGAAATAGCTACTTTAAGAAAAGAATTACTACAAGCTCAACAAGATTTAGCAGATGCTTTAACCCCTGAAGAAGTAATAGTAGAACCAATCCCAGAAATAGAAGAAGAACCTATAGAAAATCCTATATTAAACATTGTAACAACCCCAGAACCAGAAGCACCTACAACCCCAGCAAAAACAGCAGATCCAGAAGATACTAAAAGATATAATGCTGGATGGAAAAAAACTATGGTAAGTTACAGTGCAATGGATTATAATTTAGTATTTTTTCAACTGCCTGAATATAAATCATATTTACCTGAAAAATTAGGAAATGAAGATCGTGATTTAGGTAATATTAGAAAAAAAGACATTACAAGTGAAGCTACATGGGAAACATGGGCTGAAAAAATTAATAAAAGATCAAGTGGAAAAGAAACAGCTAATTTAAGAAAAGTTCTTGAATATACTGTAAACAGATTAAGACATAATTTTTTAACAGAAAAAGAATTTGGTAATGGTTTTATTACTTCTAACACAGAAATAATAGAGTAAAAATATATAAAATGGTTGAAATATCTAAAATAGATCCAATTACATTTGAATTTCAAACATATGAAACTCAGGATGAAACTCTTATACCTTCATCTCAAATAAATACTAAATTAGGAGATTTTAACTATCTTGAATTTTATATATATAATATAAATAAAGATATTATTTATTCAGATTTAAACTATTCTAAATATAGAATAGAAAATGGGGGAGTAGATGGAGTTAATAATATTATACTAAACCCCTCAAGTGATGTTACAAATAATGGTTTCAATGAAGGAGAATTTATTGCCTATTATAATTTTTTAATTAATCAAATAGGAAACCAAAACGAAGATAAATTATTTATATCCGAAATATCATCTGATAGAACAGAAATAAGATTAGATACTAATAAAGAAATTAGTTTAGTTCCTTTAACTAAAGAATTTATACAATTTAGAGAACAACAAGATTATTTTGTAGATTTTTACCTTAACTTTGGAAACAATAACTTAATTATAGCTAATAATATTAAATTAGATAATGAAAATACTAATGATCCTACAATATTAATCAAGCTATATGAACCTCTACCTAACACTTTTTCATTAAAAGATCAACTTTGGGTAGTAACTACTTTAAATGAACCTGAAGCATTTCAAGTATCCTACCCTGTAGAAACCATAGAATTTAATGATTCTACCCTTATATCAGGTCCTAATTTTAATATACCTTTAAAAAACCAAATTAATAACAGCTCACAAAATTTATCCTATAATGATATAATTTCAGGAGCTCCTTCAAGTTCACAAAACCAAATAAATAATATCTTAGCTGAATCTAATATTAACATAAGTGTAGATTATAGCAATTTTTCAAATTTTATCCATTTTAGTTCTGCCCAAACCCGTATAGAAAATTTTTATTATAAAGTAGGTTTAATTAAAACATTTACCTCTCAATCTAATCTTTTAGGAAATGTAAGTAGTTCTAATACAAGTAAAATTTTAGAAGAAAAGAAAATTTCAAAAATTATTAAAAATTTTGATAGGTTTGAACATTTTATGTATTATAGTAGTGGTTCAAATGTATCTTACCCAAAATCAAATTCTGTAGAACCCTATACTTTATTTCCTACTACAAGCCCACAGGTATTAACTTGGCTAGGTAGTATAGATGAAACTAGTTCAAATTTTGGAGGATTATTACTCTCAGCATCTAATTTTGACAATTCAAACCCAGATGAACTTAAAAAAGCAATCCCAGAATATTTAAGAGAAGACCCAGCTAACCAACAATATGATTTATTTGTTGATATGGTTGCTCAATATTATGATACTGTTTGGCTATATACAAAAGATATTACTCAAAAATATAATGCAGATAATAGATTAGATTTTGGTATTAGTAAAGATTTAGTATCTAATGCTATTAAAGATTTTGGTATTAAATTATATCAAAATAATTTTTCCAATAAAGAATTATACACAGCGTTTTTAGGAATTACCCCTGAGGGATCATTATTCCCATTTCCAGAAATAACAGGATCAATGCCTGTACCTACAGGATTTGAATTTGTAGATACATTAATATCAGCATCAAATGATGTCATATCAATGGATGATACTAATAAATCTTTATACAAAAGAATTTACCACAATATCCCATACTTGCTCAAATCAAAAGGAACTCTTGCTGGGTTACGAGCATTAATAACTTCATATGGTATACCTGATACTATACTAAAAATATCTGAATTTGGTGGAAAAGATAAAGTAAATGCTAATGATTACGATTTATATTCTAATAATTTTAATTATGCCTTAGAAGTAGGACCTGATTCTACTAATGGAAATTTTTTAAGCAGTTCATTTGATTTTAACAGTAACTTTGGTACTCAATATGATAGACCAAAAACAATAGAATTCAGATTTAAAACTGAAAAATTCACCCCAACAAATTTATCCCAATCTTTATTCACTTTAGAATACCCAGGAGGAGGACAATTTTTAGATATAGTACTAGAATACTCTGGATCAGGTTTAACAAGTAGTTCGTTATATGATGGTTCTATTAAAGACCCAAATTATCAATATGGTAATTTAAAGCTTATTCCATCCACAGGAGCACCTAATGTATCTGCCAGTATATCTTTACCATTCTTTAATGGTGATTGGTGGTCAGTTAAATTAGATAATGATTTATCTACTAATTTTACTATGAGTGCTGGTAATTCAATATATAATGGGCCAGATGGAACATCAATAGGTTACTTTAATAGTGTAACTAAAACAGCATCACATGCAGGTTATAATAATAATACTAAAATGTATCTTGCTACCTCTTCTTTATACCCAGGATTTTCAGGTTCTGTACAAGAATTAAGATGTTATAAAGATATAGTTAGTAAAAGTGTATTCAAAGATTATATAATGAACCCACTATCTTTTGAAGGTAATGGAGTCAATAATACACCTGATCAGTTAATGTTTCGAGCATCTTTAGGGAGTGAATTAGATATTACTACTAGTTCTTCCATTCACCCTAAAGTAACTGGGTCTTGGGCTATTACTTCATCTTTTACTAACCATAGTAATTTTTATTTTAATAATACTCCTTCTTATAATCCTAATACTGAAACATTCTTTTTAGATCAACCTGCAGTAGGTATTAAAAATAGAATTACAGATAAAATACGAGTAGAAGATAATTCTCTACCTTCTGGTAACACTTTATCCCCTATTCGTAGATTATCCCAAACCACAGAAGCAAGTGCATCATATACGGATAGTATAAACTATTTAGAAGTAGCGTTTTCACCTCAAAATCAAATTAATGATGATATTATAGGACAAATGGGTCATTTTAATATTGGTGATTATATAGGTGATCCTAGACAAAGATTTACAGGTAGTAGATATGAGGATTTAAATAATTTAAGTGAAGAATACTTTAAAAAATATATTAAACAATATGATTTAGTAGATTTTGTTAGGTTAATAAAATTCTTTGACAATTCATTATTTAAAATGATTAAGGATTTTATACCTGCAAGAACTAGTTTAGCATCAGGTTTAGTAGTAAAACAACATTTATTAGAAAGAAATAAATATAAACAACCTACAGTCCAATCTCCAACAAATGAATTAATAACTGGGTCCATGGATATAGCAACTATATCAGGAGGCCCTGCAGGAGTATTTAATAAATTTAATAGTACCACAACATCACCTTCAGGTTCATTAGGACAAGGTCCAAATAATTTATATAATATTACTCAAAGTTGGGATGTTATTACACCTTCTATAAATGGTTTTATAACAAAATCTCATAGTTCTCAAGATGAATTTTATAATGGCGAATTAAGTGGATCTATTATATTAGTTACAAATGGAGAATTAAATGAACATTGTGGACAATTTAAAAATCCTCAATTTACTCCTGCAAATTTTAAATTAAGAATATATTATGAATCACTAGGATATACTGAAGATAAATTTTTAAATAGTTTAAATTCACCAACAAATGGATGCATTTCAATGTTTCATGGGGCACCACCTCCAAACCCACTAGCACCTGTAGCACCTATTGGAAGATAAAAAATAAAAATTATGGCCGTACAAACACCACCGTATGTAGAATATATAAAAATATCAAGGATTGATGAATTAGGGCAAGATTTAACTTCTACTTTAGAAGCTTTAACACAAATTAAAATCCCCTTTACTAATGGGGTTAGTAGAACATATTATATAGCTAGTACTACAAGACATAAAGATTATTTTTTATTTGGTATAATAAAAGCATCAAATTCCCCATTACAATCTGATGCAGGTACTATTAATTATAATTTTTCAGCATCTTTATCTAACCAAGTTTTTTCTGGTGTTAATATTCCAGGACAAGGAATTTCAAACCTAGTCCCTATTACTTCTCTATCAACTGATATTTTTAATATTGATAATACTAAAATTTCAATTAAAACTTATATTCAAAAAGAAGTTACATTCACAGTAAATTTTACTGCTTCAATTGTAGGGGGACCTGCAGAAGTAAAAATCTTAAAGAATGGACTTAGTACTGCTACTAGTGTTGCTCTAAGTGTAGGTACTAGTAATAATACATTATCTTTTACAGTTGATTCATCAAGTTTATCCCCAGGTGATTATTTTGAATTAGATTTACAAGCTCCTTTACCCTCAGGACCTTATAGTTACACTTATCAATTACAAGGTAATTCTTCTTGGGTTATTTCTTCTACTGCAGAATCTGGCCCTACAATAGAAACAATCCCAGAACCATATTTAACATCTAAATTTAAGGGTACTGATTGTGATGTATTATTAAATAATGTAGACCAATATCCTGAAAATCCTTTTTTACAAGATTTAGATTACAATGGTAATCCAAATTCCCCTACTAATTTTCAGTTAATTATAAGTGGTACAGCTGCTAGAGGAACGGTTCCACAATCATATTATACTTCACTTAGACAAACTAACCCTAGATACAATGGGTCTAAAAATCAATCAGAAGATATTAATTTTTACCCTCCTAATGGTAAATCTTTTCCTTTAGGAGATGATTTTCTCCAACCAAGCCCTATTACAGGAATAGCAAGTAATAATAGAATTAGTAGTATAGCTGCTACTGTTGAACCCGCAATTGTAGCAGGAACAGGTACGGGGATATTTGGTGGTTTTAATGTAAACTCTAATTTAGATTCTACATATTTTAGATCAATAGAAGCTAATATTTTTCCAAACTGGGGTTCAGGTGTAATGACTAAAACTAATGTTTTAGAATTAGACCATGTTAAATTAAAAACACTTGCTAGAGATTATAGCAATGTAAAAATATACTTTTCTATATCAGCTGAAGTAGATGTAACAGATGGAAATTCATCAAATCCTGCAGCTAAATTACAAGTTGGATTATTTTCATTTACCCCAGGTTCAACTGCCAATGTTATACCTAGAGCAGGGGAAATAATAACATCAAATGGAGCTAATTCATATTATGTATCTACTCAAAGTTCAACCCTTTTAAATGATACTTTAAATCAATCAGTTAGTTTAGTTGGTAATATACCTATATCTGCTGTTACAAATAATAGAAAATATTTAGGACTTGCTATATCTGTTC
>Ga0181422_1000459_pt1 | contig 13222 bp, 21 predicted proteins | sample 45SPOviralmetaG_FD_130147 | JGI IMG/M metagenome (GOLD analysis project Ga0181422, IMG submission 130147) | Marine viral communities from the oligotrophic San Pedro Time Series (SPOT) site, San Pedro Channel, CA, USA - 45 SPOT_SRF_2013-07-18 | ecosystem: Environmental > Aquatic > Marine > Strait...
AACATTTCAGTCCTTTCTGCTTTCCTATCCCAACTTGTCACCCGGATGCTCCAACATGTAACGAATCAAACGCTCTTCGTACCAACGTGCCTTACGTAAGTCTTCTATAGGCTTACCTTTGTAGCGACAACGCCAGTTATATTTAAGTGCATTACCGCGCAGGTAACCGATGTACTCATCATGTGTAAGCATACCTTGGATAGCATCAATACATTCCATACTGCCGTTGTTGTAATGCTCTGGTCGGTTTACTGCGTCATAGCTCTTAGCCATAGCTTCCTCAGAGAACACTGGATGTTCATTGGGTGCATTGTCATCATAAACATAATTCCAAGTATCAGCTACAGGTGTTGCGGGTTTTTTCCTAAGTGCATTCCACTCTTCTGGTGTTGCGTCATCAATGCTCATTGCATCTCCACAGTTAGTTTATCATTTCGTTTTTTAAACTCTTCAGAGTCTTTAGCTTTAACATCAATCCAACTATCTGGGATTGTGTCTTCACTAAACCACCTAAAGTCATTAGCCCAAGCCCACTCACCGTGTGATCTTTTAGTGCCGTCTTTACGGCGCTTAGCTCCCGGCATAGGGGCATCGGGATTTGCAAACAAGAATACCAACTCAGTATCTTTGGGTAATTTTTTTCTTACCCAAATATATTTATTATATTCTTGGAAGTCCCAGAACCTACCCTTAGATTCTAAAAGAATTTTTTTACCTTCGATATGGCGAACAAAGTCTGGCTCATACTTGTGCTCAATTACATAAGGTACTTTATCTACATGGTGCTTCCAATCTTTTAAGATTGATTCGTGAAGAAGCGCCTCCCATATAGAATCATACTTATTACCGTCAGGCTTTATAAGCTTTTTAGGGCGGGGCACCCGTCTTTTCCTAGCGCCTGATTTAATTTTTGCCATAGATATACTTCCTATAGCTGCTATTAAACATTGTATAATCTATATTGTTTAAAGTGTGCCCATCTTTTATCATTTTTTTGAGGACGGACACAACCCAAGATCGGGTGTATATACTTTTATATAATGTTTTATTGTTGTAGATATACTCTTGTTGGGACAAGAAATCTTCTACGTTAGCAGGCGTAATTTTATTTTGGTCTTCTTCGGGGACTAAAGTGTGCATCCAATCAGCTAGAATATCTAGACTTTTTTTACGGATCAACTTCATAGTTTTACTGTTCAACTATAACTTCCTTAACTCTAGGGGCGTTAACAACTTTGGTGAAGTACGTCAGACCTTTAGAGTATTCAAATACCCTAAGCCCCTCACCATCATTACTGTCTGCCCAGCAATTAAATTTATGGGGACAAAACACGCAGGAACGTGGTAGCTTTTCATTACCTTTCACTCCTTCGGGTATAGGATTATAGCATTTTTCTGGAGGGGAGTCAAGCTTTATAGCCTTCTTTAAGTTTTTTATTTTACTTTTAATAGAAGGCTTATCCATATCATCAGGTCGGAACAGACACAACTCTCCGTTTTCTTTATTGATCACAAGAAAACCACCTGATTCTGTCCCTTCATGGGCCTCGTATCCCGCTAACTGCGCCATGTATCCGAAGTCATCTTGTTCTGCTAAAGTTCCTTGTGCAAACTTTTTGAATGCAAAACCAGAAGCAGTCTTTACATCAACTACTTCACCATCAATTTTACAGTCCATGTGGCCTGTAATCCCCTCCACTACAACTTCTTTTTGCTCATCAGTTACTGTGTGCCCCGACAAGCGCACAAGCATAAGAAGTAATTCCTCTAGAATATGTCCGTAAAGAAATTTAATCTGCGTGGAAGCTGAATGTTTTTGTACATGATTACTATTATTAATATCATACCAAAGCTGCCTTGAAGGTTTCCCCACGTTACTCATACGCAGCCCCTTTGTTTGTGTCCTAGGCGTAGCCCAGTGTACCAAAGCTGACTTCATATTTTCACCAAAGTTATATATTATATCATCAGTAAGATCAATATCTTTACCTTCAGACAGTACATCAAGGGTAGAGTATATGTCCTCTACTAAAGTGTCTAGATTTTTAGAAGAGTTCAAGCTGACCTCCTTCATAAAATAACTTATCAAGTTCATCCACAGCCACAGTAGATCCCATATAAAACCATTCCCCTTTACGCCCACGACCCTCTAGGGTAAGCGCATTGTGTGCTTTGCTCTCAGCCTCGCGTCTGTCAGAAACTTTATAAGATTTTATAATTTCATAGTCTCTATAAGGTGATGATGTTTGATATTGTTTTAATCTATCTTTAGAATCTACAGCCATACCTACCTTAACCCAGCCCGGAAACGAAGGGTTATACATAATATATACTTCTCCTTCTTTAGATCTTTCATAGTTTTCTAAAGAACTAAAAGCCGCATCAGTAAAGCCTTTGTATCTTCCGGGCTTGTGTAAAGGATGAGCTTGTGATATATAATTACCGTCTACCCACATTCTATTAGAGTTTCTTTTTTCTTTAACAGAAGTTCTTTCTCGGATGTGCCCTCCAGTATGGATACTAGAGCCATCTTCGGGGTAATAATACCACCAATCTCCATCCTCAAAAACATGCTTACCTGTTCTAGTGTGTTTCTGACCAGTTGCTTCCGACATGATAATCTCCATCTAGCGGACAGTTAAGTCCTAATTGTACACCGGCTTCTATTATAGCACCGATACCTAAGTTTCCCACAGTGTCAGCTATAGTTTCTTCTGCTTCGACCTGCCATTCATCGTGGACATTGGCGACAACAGAAGCATCTAAATCTTTTATTTTGTCTGAAAAAATAATTAAGGCTTTCTTCATAACAATAGCACCGGCACTTTGTAACAATGTATTCAAAGCTGAATGCTCGCTGCGAACAATAAGCTTTCGACCATCAATACCTTTTATGTATCCTTTCTTGGATGCTCTTCCAACTTTATCTTTAAGAGATTTGAATGATGGAAGATTATCGAAGAAAGATTTTCTAAGTCTTGCACCAACGTCCCTACCTCCTCCAGCCACGCTTCCAAGCTTAGGATCTCCTGCTCCGTATAAGAGGGCATATATAAATGTCTTTGCCTGATTTCTAGATTCAAGTCCTGCAAGCTTTTGGTTAGCTGTGTGGACATCTCCGTTAATGATTTCATTTGTGTACTCCTGATCGTCCATATAATGTGCAAGCATTCGCAACTCAAGACCACTAGCATCAATACCAACAAGCTTGTAGCCTTCGGGGACAGTCCAACAAGCCCGACATTCCTTACCGTACTCAGAAGATAAGCTAGGAACTTGGGCCATGTTGGGACTGTTGTGTGTCATCCGTCCTGTAATAGTACCGTTAGAATTTATATATCCCCTTACTCTTGAGTCATCGTCACACTCTTTTAACCACGAAGTTATAGAAGCTAAACGCTTTTGTAACATTAAGTATCTTGAGATCAATTGTGCTTGAGGTATATTTTTTATTTTATTTAGTACACTTTCATTAACGATAGGCTGTCCTGTTGGTGTAAACTTTTTTGGTTTCCAACCAAACTCTTGTAAGTACTCACCTATTTGTTTTCTTGATCCAAGATTGAAAGGGTGAGACATAACTCTTTTAAGTTTTTTATTATCACATATTTCGACATACTCGTCATCGGATAGTCTTACTCTTTTATTTAACTCTCGGCACTTAGCAAACTTAGATACGGCTCCATCTGCATTGTAAGCGATACGAAGAGTGAACACTTCTTTTTTAGGCTTGAATACTTTATGTACTTCACGCTTAACATCTTCAAGCTCTTCTTCAAACTTAGCTTCTAAAGTCATGGCATATTTTCTATCAAGAAGTATACCTTTATTCCTTTGATCATCTATCAATTTGTAAGCTTCGTGTTCTATTTCTACCGACAAAGCAGAGAAACCTTTGCTTTCTCTTTTAAGATACTCGTAAACCTTAGCGTTCACCATCACGTCATTGATACAATACTTCATCATCTCAGGTGAGTACTCATCAAATTCTACATGTTCTGTTTTCCTATGACCAATCCTAAAGCCCCAAGACTTTAAGCTATGGCTACCCTCGCGGGTAGGATTAAGAAGACGAGAAAGAATTAATGTATCTCTAAGAATACAATTTTCTGACAGGTCTACACCATAAAGTTTTTGTATTGCAGGGACATCGAAACCTATAATGTTATGTCCAATAAGTTTGTCGGCAGTAGACAAAAAAGCTACACCCTCTTCTAGATGATCAGGATCAAAGGTGTGTACCTTTTGAGTATCTACATCATAAGCAACAATACACCATGCTTTTGTATAATCTAGACCATCTGTTTCAATATCAAATACTAAATTTAAAATGGTATGTTATCCTCTTCATTAAAGAACTCGTCGGGCTGCTCATCAAATAATTCTTTGAGCCTTCCTGTGTCATTATCATACAACAAGTGCGCTGCCATACCTACATCTCCAGTGTATCTAGATTTAAGAACACGAAGGTGCGTGGTGTTTGCCTCTTGTGGATCATCGCTTTGTTGATTGCGCTCCAAAGCAATCACACAATCACTAAGCTGTGCTATAGATTGACTACCTCTAAGGTGCGACAAGCCCACTGTAACACCCTGCTCATGTCCCTTGTTCCCCTCTACACGTCGGAGGTGGGATACAAGAATCATACCTGCCCCTGTCTCTTCTACTAAAGATCTCAGTCGAGTCATAATGCTATCAATAGCCCTACGCTCATCGCCGTCAGCCATAGAAGATACGAGCATGTGCAAGTGGTCTACTACAATCCATTTACAATCACAGCCTATGGTTAAGTAGCGCAGCTTAGAAAATATTTCTTCGATGTCGTGCTGGCCTAGGTGGGAGTAAATCCACAATCTATCTTTAGCTTCACCTTTGAATAAGGCAGCGTGGTGCTTGCGCCAATCTTCTTCGGGGAACTCTTCACGTATTTGATTAATGTAAAGTTTAGCATTGGCTTCGATAGAAACAATACCATCGACGGTACGATTTTTGTTTTCTTCCAAGGCTAGAATACCTACACGGTCTTTAGTATTCTTGATAAGAAAGTGTTCAATTTCCCTAGTGATAGAAGACTTGCCAAGTCCCGTGCCTCCAGTCAAAGTAACCAATTCGCCCTGCCTCATACCGTAAAGCTTTTCATTGAGGCCATCCCAAGGATAAGGTACAGACTCTTGTTTTTCCCTAGAGAAATAACTATCGTCCATATCAGAGACATTGATAATGCCCGAAGGTGTATACAACCTAGCTGCCCACCAAGATGTCACATAAGCCTGCCTACTGTTTTGCCGAAGCATATCATTAGGATCTTTGAACTCTTCTGGCAGCGTAAGTATTTTACTTTTGCCGGGGCGTAGTATACGTGCTACTTTTTTAGCAGCCTCGCGTCCTACTTTGTCGTTATCAAAATTAATAACTACGTATTCAAAAGACTCTAAAAACTCTAAGCTTTCTTTGACATCTTTGACCGCACCTCCAGCGCCATTCTTTACAGATACTACAGGCCATTTAGAACCAAGCAATTCATAGGCCGCCATCGCATCGCACTCTCCTTCAACAAGGGTAACGAACTTACCACCAGCCTGAAAGATTTGTTGTCCAAACAAGCCCGTGTTTTTAGGAGATCCTTCCCAAGCAAAGTCTTTGTTCTGCACGTTGCGTATTTTAGCACCGCCCATTTCATTGCCATTGTAGTAGGGGTAGAAATGATTAATTACTTTTTGATTTGAATCCAGTATAGATTTTACACCATACTTTTTTACAGTGTCCAAAGAGATTGAACGGTCAGCCAGTGCGTTGAAAGAACCATCACTATAGTTCATTGCATTACGCTTATAAGTTTTAAAGTCTGACACAGGGGCAGTGATAGTATCACCTCCTTCATAGTTTTTTAGATATGTATTACAACTAAAACAGTAGCCGTTACCATCAGCATCCACAGATACAGGATCACTACCACCACATTTATTACAAGGCAAATGAAATTTAACAAACGCCAAAGTATAACCTCCAAAAATAAAGGGGCCGAAGCCCCTATTTATTAGTCGATACCGTCAAGACTTTCTTGTTCAGGAGCATTGAGTATCTCCTCCAATTCCTTGGAGAAAGTTATCTCTGCTGCCTGTAACACCGCAAGTCTTTTTTGCAGTGCGGCACCCTCGTCACGAACTTCTCGGACAAAACCTACAAGTACTTGTGCCTTCTCAGGGAGATCAGCAACATTGTATTCTTTATCTTCAAAGGTCAAAGTGTTTGTGGCTTCTTCACTCAAAGCTCTGCCTCCTCTTCACCTTCAATATCGAACTCATCGACATCGCCATTATTGTATTCAACAAGATCTAAGACTTGCATTTTCATAAAGTCAAGACCTTTGAAAGTCTTTCCATTCCATTGCGATTCCCATTCTTTGTATTGCACCTTGACATGTGAGCCGTTACCGACGTTGACATCAATTTCTTGTTTGAGTCTATCCATAAGAACAGGTGCCCTACGAATCATACCATTTGGCCCATTGACTTTACGTTTAATAATGATGGCGGGGCCTTCATTCATTTGCTTGACAGTGAAACCACGGTCTTCAAATGCTTGCGCCGTCTCATTATCTACAACTAAGTTGACCGTGTAGCACGGATCATAAGTTGTGTTAGGGGTAGTAACAAAAGCCCAATATGCTGTGCCTTCTAGTACTGCCATTTTTATACCTCTCGTTTGGTTTTGGTGGGGTGATTATACATTGAGTAAGGAATCATGTCAAGCATAATTTCTTTCCCATTGCAATTTTCTTTTTTTCAATCCGTTTTCACGGGCGAGTTTACTGGCATCGCAACGTGCGGCGTACCAATAAATAGATTTAAGTTCCTCCTTTAAAGCTCTGATAGTTAAGGTTATTTTACCCTTGCCGAACAAGGGTACGACTGTGCATTTCTTACTTCCTATTTTAATTTTACACATCCGCCAGCCATCCAGATAATACCAAGTTGCAAACTCATCGCTGCGTTTAGGGTTCAACAAAAAACTTTTAAGTTTTAAAATATCTTCTACCATTCACCTAGCCTTTCAATAAACTCAGAAAACAAAACAGATAAATCTCCATCTTTAATTTTCCAGCACCCTACTTCGGAACATCTTTCTTCTACAAAAGAAATAAACCGATGTTTAATTCTATCCGAAGGTGGGCTGGCACCGATTCGCAACGCAAACAATTGGCACCACCAATCGTCTATCTCGCTACAAAATTCTTCTCGTGGATCAGTAGCACTCATTGACATCCTCCAGTTGGGTTTTCAAATAAAGTCTAACAAAAGATTCAGGAAATTCCTCGCCGTGTTTTAACATTAAGCGCAGTGCATCTTCTTGCATTTCATCACTGACATCTTCAAACCCACAATAAATAGTAGAGTAATAAAGAATATGATTACACATATCTATAAGGTCTTGCATTAAGGATCGCCCCTGTCTATACCTGAGTTTTTCACAATACGATTAACAGTGGAGGCAGCAAGATTTAATTTATTACAAATTTTAACTTGTCGATACCCCTCCCTGTGTAATTTTAAAACACGAACAGTGTTTACTGTAGGTGAGGTCTGTCTTCCGATAGGCCAGTACCTATTAATAAATATGTTATCAAGATTACGTTGACAATTAATAGCTTTATAAAACATTGAACTCACGAAGTTTCCTTATTCCAAGTAAGATCATTATGCAAATCCATCAAAGCAGTTCTAGCATCCACAAGTCTATCATGTCTTGGGCTGACATGTCGATGCCCTTCTGCAAGAGCTATCTCATGGTCAATCATTTTTATACGACTAAGTAGAACATCTAAAACTTCAGATCCAATAAGCTCATGCAGACTTTCTTTAAATGTATGTGCAGAACTACAATTTAAAATAAGAGCCTCACGACTTTCAGAATGAATAACAAAGTGATCTACAAATAAATCTATTTTATCCAACGGTCACAACCTCCAACTCAGTTTCAATCCAAACCTTAGCGCCACACGGCAATGGGTTATCAGGGCAGTAGTAGACACTTACCAGTGGCTTACCTTCAGAGTCTACAACAGCGGCATGGTTAGCCTTTCTATTTTGTTTGTAGTCTTTGACAGTAATCACTGGCAACTCAGCACCCTTGGCGTTAGCCTTGATGTTATGTTGATTAACATGGATTCTAGTTTTCATACAATTCCTTATCTGTACTGGTATTGGAAGGAGCAGTTTAACACCATACTCAGGGTGTCAGGAGTTAGGCTGCCATTGGGAACTTTTCTATTACTTGTTGTACTTTTTCAGATTTCTTGACTTGAGCCACTGGAATGTCTCTTGTATTCTTTCGAGTACCTACATGATGGCTTGACCAATCAGTCAAAGCATTGTAGACAGCCCAGTAAGTTTCACCCATTGTCGGCTTGTATCTTCCATTGTATTGGTGCCAAGCATAGACCAAAGAAGAATTATTATAGGCCGTCGGCATAGCCATGATTGAAGAAGTATCCTCGCCTTCTTTTAGTTTACCAAGTGCAAACTTAGAACCTGTCGCCTCTGCAATATAACTAAAGGCTTCCTTGCGACCAACAGGAGTATTAGACCACTCAGCCCAGATCTCATTTTGAGTATCGAGGATACTCATTATCTTATTCATTTGGTGAGCGCCTTGATCTACACTGAGCTTGTTAGTGTGTCGAGCTTTGTAGATTCCAGCGGTCTGCCCAAGGAATACTTGATGGTTTGTGCAAGCATTTTGCAATGCTCCAACAGTCGCTTGGTAGGGCCATACAGAATTGAATGAATTGATATGGAGCATCTCAAGAATAGCCGTGTCGCCATCGGGAGTTGTGATCTCATGGTTAGGCAGCTGATGCCGCACAAAACAAACTGCACCATCATCTCCCACTTGAATAGTTTCTTTAATGTTCCGAAGGCTCAAGTTGCTGCGCTCCAATACATTACGAGCAGTGTCAATCATTTTAGTATGCGACACTGGCTTGTAGCGGTCGCCGTGGATAGCCAGAGCATCGCCGGTATCTTCTCGGTAGTAAACATGTTTACCCTCAAGTTTAAGTATACCACCAAATTTATCTGTGCCGCTTGCTTTATATAATACTGGCGTAGAGACAACTTCAAAGTCTGCTTCGCCGTATCCAGCATTTCGCAGATTATCAACTTCTGAATTGTTTCCAAACAAAAAACTAACTGTGTTCATACGAACTCCTGATTATAAAATTATGAGTTGCCAGCTGCTCATTGCCACTCTTTAAAGGCTCCACAAGGGAGGTGGCGGGTCAGGCTTCACGGTGCCTCCAACCGTACCCCTAGAAAAACTAGGAAGGTCGTAAGACCTCCTTCCTAGTTTTCTAGGGAGAATCTTAAAGTATTTTAACTGCGATGTCAAGCGACCAACTGTAAATTATTAGGGTCTGCAAAGAAATTCAGATCGCCTTGCCCCTTGAGTCTTTCTAGTTTTGTAGATCCTTTGCGTGTTAATTTACCGACGGTGCCCTCCTCATCTAAAAATCTCAAGTCGGTGGCATCAAAGTCTGCTAACTCTACAGTATTACCAAACAACTGTATGTTATTAGGTATCTTGAACTCGCCTTTGCACTCTTTAGTATTAAAAGATATTGCAATGTTGAGTCCAAGATCTGTAGCAGTTTTAAGTTGCCCAATAGTCTTGACACTATTTAATGATGCCGAAAATGTGAGATGATAGTTAGACAAAACATTACGAGTAACGCGGTGTAGAACCTTTGTGTAATCATAAAATTGTATGTTAGGTAACGATGCGATAAGATCAGTCCACACCACATCACTGGTACCGTTCAGTCTGATACAATAATTGTCAGTCTCATTGCGTAGTATCTCGGCCCGTAATCTTTCTTTGAAGCCATCGGGATCTTCAAGATATTGCACAGTTCTACGAGTCATAGCCCTTTGAGCATTAGACATTCCAAGTCGGCCCGAAGATCTAAGACAGGGTTCTTTACACCCAGCAACATCAGCATAAGCACATAAAGTATTACGCGCCACAAGATCAGCGGGTTGCAAATACAATATACCTGTGGTATAATCTTGCTTTTTAAAGCCTTTTAAGATCTTAGTAGAGCTATTAAACCCCATTAAGGGTAAATTATAATTATATATATACTCCTTAATAGGTTTAATAGTCTTCAAAGTTATTGCGTTTATTCTATTCACCAAATGTTTTCTCCTGTTCCCTTTTTAATCTTTAGAGGTCGTAAGACCTCCTCTAAAGATTAAAAAGGGAGCCGTAGCTCCCATTATTTAATTAGTGCAGCCGCAAGAATCCGGATTGGCTACCATCTCAGGAAGCTGCACCATAACCATACTAATGGTTATAATTTTAGTTTGTAACTAAGCGGAATCCTCCGGGTTGATTCGTTGAACTAACATCACTATCATTTGAGCAACATCAAATTGATCAATTTGCCACACATGGCTTTTGCTGAATTTATTATTTACTACATCTTCAAATCTTGCTAACACCGCAGCATGGTGTGCAGTATCTAGTTGAAGACTATTAAATTCAGCAGTTAACGTATCAACTGCGTTCTCAAATTTCATTAGCTTTTTAAGTTCAAAAGATACATCACGGCGCTCATCGACAACAACAGAATTAGTCATATTGACTCCTAAGAAAAGATTACAATTATAAATGGGGTCAGCGGAGCAGCTAATAGTGCAACCACTGGTATCCAAATATCTAAATTATATTTGTCCATAAAAACTCCAAAAGCCCCCCGAAGGGGGCAAAGTTAAATTAGATCATTCCGAGATCAGCGGCAGTCGCAAGACGAGGAGCCGAAGAGGTTTTAAAGTTCTTTGACTGCTTTGGATTTGCAGTAATTTTAACTTCTTTGTTGGATTTCAAGTCATCAGTTCGGAGAACTTTGATATACTTCGAGGCAGCGGAAGTCTTACCATTGATTTTTTTCACCGAAAACAATTTGTTGATATCCCCAGCCAAAGGCTGTCCTTCGTGAACCGACTTGATCGAAGCCCCAAAGCGGGCTTTGAGTTTATTAAACTCAAATTTCTTAAGATCATTCTCACCGATGAATTTATATGCCAAAGTCGCAGCACAGGCATAGATCGCTTTGTCGGTCGCAGGTTTTGTCAAATCATACTTAGCCATAATCGTTTTCCCGATTGTGTAATTTTTCGTCGAGCCGAAGCCCTTCCTAGGTTTGACTATCTTTAAAATCTTCAGAAGTCGTAAGACTTCTTCTGAAGATTTTAAAGATAGTCAAACCTTATCCACCTAGTCCTATTAAGCCTAAGAAGGCTTAATAGGACTAGGTGGAAATGTAAAAGACCCTTTGGGTCTTTTAAACTTTGGAGTCTGTTAGCTCCTCTTAGGAGGAGCTAGATGGACTTGGCAGCTTGGGAGTTAAATAGCTTTCAAGTTCTTGAAAGCTATAAAGAACTTTGAAGTTTATTCTAAACTTCAAAGACTAAAAAGACTTCAGTTTACTTTGTAAACTAGAAGTCTTTAAAATTCTCTGGAGGGTTCAGCCTCTAAAGTCTAAGAAGACTTTAGAGTCTGGGAGGGATCTGCTTTAAAGTCTCTAAAGACTTTAAAGTATGCGCGGAAGAATAATGGAGTTTGCCAAGTTCTTTAGAGAACTTGAGAGGGCCGGGCAGGAGGCCATACCCCCCACCCCCTATATATACTAAATCATATACATTTTGAACCAAAAGCAATGTCAACCAGTTTGGAAGGGTCTTCAAAGTCTCCACAACCCTATATAAGCCAAGAGTAGTGTGTACCAGTTTGGGCGGGTCTTCAAAGACCTTCAAAGAAGGGAGATATATATAGATATAGCCCCGGTGGGTCTATAAATATTATAGAGTTAATTTAGAGATTTGTCAAGAAAAAACTTGACAAATCTGTAAACTACCTCTATAATAAAACAATGAAAAAAGAATTGACAACAAAGCAACAGACTTTCTTAGATTATTTAGTCGAGACAGGAGGTGATCCAAAGCAAGCAGCAGATTTAGCAGGCTATGCTCCTAACACTCATTGGCAGGTAACTAAAGCCTTAAAAAATGAGATAATAGATTTAGCCTCTAATATTCTAGCTCAATCTGCACCTAAAGCTGCCATGAAGCTTGTGCAAGTTATGGAGTCTGAAACACCTATGCCTCAAGTCAATGTAAGACTACAGGCAGCTCAAACGATTTTAGATCGCACAGGGCTAGGAAAAGCAGACAAACTAGATGTCAGCCATAAGGTAGAAGGAGGGATTTTTGTGCTACCCGCTAAAGAAGAGGTAGTAATTAATGTTGAAACGTAGGTCAAGTTCTACAATTCCATTTGGATATGTGCTTTCTGAAGATACTAAGTTTCTAGAAGAGGTTCCAGAACAACTAAATATATTAGAAGAAATAAAGCCTCTGATAAAGGATAGGTCTTTAAGTTTGCGCGAAGGGGCTATGTGGGTTGAATACAAAACAGGCCGTAAACTAAGTCACGCTGGTCTAAAAAAGATTGTAGATAATGAATGATTGGGATGTAAATCCTGACAGATACCAGACAGATGATGATGGAAACTTTGTATTAAAAGTAGACGGAACACCTAGAAAGAAATCTGGAAGGGCTAAAGGATCTAAATCCCGAGGCTATCATTACAGTAGAGCCACTCAAAATAAAATGGCTGCTAAGAAAGCAGTACGTGTAAAAGAAAAACTTATTGCAAAAGCAGAAGCTAAGATTAAAAATCAAAAGACTGCTTTAAAAACTTCTAAGGCTACACTTGCTAAACTAGATAATAGCGAAAAAGCTGTTGAAGGTAAAGTGCTTACAGAAGATACTATTGAGCAACTTCCTAAAAAAGTAAAAGAAGAAGCCCTTGAAAATATTATCTTTAAGCCTAATGATGGGCCGCAGACAGACTTCCTAGCGGCTCCAGAGACGGACGTATTGTATGGTGGCGCAGCAGGGGGTGGTAAGTCCTATGCTATGCTCGTAGATCCCCTTAGATTCGCCCACAGGGCTGCTCACAGGGCGTTGATATTAAGACGCTCCATGCCTGAACTGAGGGAGCTTATAGATAAGTCTAGGGAGTTATACCCAAAGGCTTTTCCGGGATGTAAGTTCAGAGAAGTTGAAAAGATCTGGACATTCCCTAGTGGTGCTAAACTAGAGTTTGGCTTCCTTGAAAGAGATGCAGATGTCTATCGCTATCAGGGACAAGCTTATA
>Ga0181422_1000468_pt1 | contig 13100 bp, 14 predicted proteins | sample 45SPOviralmetaG_FD_130147 | JGI IMG/M metagenome (GOLD analysis project Ga0181422, IMG submission 130147) | Marine viral communities from the oligotrophic San Pedro Time Series (SPOT) site, San Pedro Channel, CA, USA - 45 SPOT_SRF_2013-07-18 | ecosystem: Environmental > Aquatic > Marine > Strait...
ATGCTGAAAGGTGAGTTTGAACATGAAGATAGTACCGGTGCTAAGGGAATAATGTCATCTGGTGATGTACAATGGATGAAAACAGGCAGAGGAATAATTCACTCTGAAATGCCAGCTATGTCAGATGGTAAATTATTAGGATTTCAACTTTGGGTTAATATGCCAGCTAAATTAAAGAAAAACAAACCTGAATATATTTATATTAAAGGCAATGAATTAGGCACTCACAAAGATAATGAAAAAATAGTGAAGGTTATTGCCGGTAAGTACGAAAAAGCCGAAGGACCAGAAAAAAATCATAACGTTGAACCGATATACTTTCATATTGTTTTAAATGAAGGAAAAGAATTTAGTTGTGAAGTGCCTGAAGGTCACAACAGTTTTATTTATTTGTTAAAAGGTGAATTAAAAATTGGTGAACAAAATCACGTTAAAACAGGTAATTCAAATTTGATATTATTAGAAAGAGGAAATAAGCTAATACTAAAAACTAATAAAAAAACTGAATTTCTTTTCATCGCTGGTAAACCCATAGGTGAACCTATTGCTAGAGGAGGTCCATTTGTTATGAATACTAAGGCTGAAATCCTAGAAGCAATCGAAGATTATAATAACGGAACATTTGCTAAATATTAAAAGTTCAAGTACGTTTCTAGTAAAATGTCAAAATCAATAATCATAAAAAAAAATGGTGGACCTGAAGTTTTAGAACTCCAAGATATTAAAGTAGGTGCTCCTGGTCCAGATGAGCTTAAAGTTACAAATCACGCAATTGGTTTAAACTATATTGATACATATCACAGATCAGGACTTTACCCTCTTCCACTTCCTAGTGGAATTGGATTAGAAGCTGCTGGTAAAATAGATGAAGTTGGATCAAATATAACTGAATTTAGTAAAGGTGATAATATTGCATACGCTGCTATGCCAATAGGTTCTTACTCTCAACAAAGAATTATTCCTGCTAAGATAGCGATTAAAATTCCGGATGGCATTTCTTATCAACAAGCAGCTACTTTAATTACGAAAGGACTGACCACAAATTATTTGATTTGTAAAACTTATAAACTCAAAGCAGGTGAGACAGTTTTATTTCATGCGGCTGCAGGAGGGGTTGGTCAAATATTTGCTCAATGGGCAAATAGTATTGGGGCAAAAGTTATTGGAACAGTAGGTTCGGATGAAAAAATTAAAATTGCGGAAGAAAACGGCTATGCACATGTCATTAATTATACAAAAGATGATTTCACAAAAAAGGTAATGGAAATTACGAATAACCAAGGAGTGCCTGCAGTATTCGATGGTGTTGGAAAAAATACTTTTAAAGGATCTTTAGCATGCCTAAAAACAAGAGGAATGATGGTGAGTTTTGGTAATGCTTCAGGACCATTAGAACCAGTGAATGTTCCTAAAGATATTCAACCGAAAGGACTCTACTTAACAAGACCGTCTATAGCTCAATATTTCACAAATAGAAAAGAACTTCAAAAAGGAGCTGATGAGGTATTTGAAAAAGTAAAATTTGGTAAAGTAAAAATTAAAATTTACAAAGAGTATAAGTTAGCAGATGCTAAGCAGGCTCATGAGGATTTAGAAGCGAGAAAACTTACCGGCCCAGCAATATTAATTCCTTAATGAAGAATAAAACCATATCACCCTGCATAAGTATTTGCAGAACCGATCCTGTTACTGGTTATTGTTATGGTTGTGCAAGGACAAACAAAGAAAAAAAATTATGGAAAGAAGAAAGTACTAAAAATCAATGGAAAGAAGAAAATTTAAAATTAATTATCTCAAGAATGCAAGGTTGGCAATTAGAAACTTTCAAAGAGTCATATGATCATAAAAAAAATAAAGGCATATCTTTATTTAAACAAGATCAGTTAAAAAATAAATAAAATTAAAAATCTTTTTTCATCGAGTCCATATCACTCAAATGATATTTTAATGCCTGATTTGAAAGCCTAATCTCCTGTAAAAATAAAAAAATTGAAATAATCATACAGATACAACATCCTGCAAAAATTACTCTAGCGAGTTGTAGATACCCCATATAAAGCATAAGGACGGTAGTCATGTTAAATAAAAAACCGAAGGCTGCAAAACCCATAGTATATTTTAAAACATTTGTTCGATTATTTAAAACGTGTAGCTGGTTTTCCCATTCAGGAGGCGTTCTTTTATCAAATGTTGTTTGGTCATGTAGTTTTCTAATCAATCTACTTAGGGTATGAAACCTATTACTGTACATAGTCATCATTAAAGGAATAGCTGGAAACATTAATGCTGCAACTGTGTAATCTATATCCATATCGAATCAAATTGATTATGAAGATAGTGTTTGATATTTACAAGTAGAATTTCATGAAACATTTAAAAATATTCATAGAGTTAACAAGACTTAATAAGCCCATTGGTTTCATGCTTTTATTTTGGCCATGCTCGTGGGGCTTAGCTTATGCTTATTCCATAAATCAAGATTTCAATTTATTTATTTATTATTTAACTTTATTTTTCTTTGGATCAGTTTTGATGAGAAGCGCCGGATGTATCGTCAATGATATAGTTGATAAAGACTTTGATAAAATAGTTAAAAGAACTAAATCAAGGCCTATTGCAGCTGGTAGAATATCTGTAAAACAATCTTTTTTCTATGTATTAGTTCTCTGTGGTTTAGCTTTTTTAATTTTAGTGCAGTTTAATTTACTCACTATATTTCTAGGTATGGGTTCAATGATTTTTGCTTTTACGTACCCATTTATGAAAAGAATTACATATTGGCCTCAATTATTTTTAGGATTTACTTTTAACTGGGGTATAGTTATGGCGTGGGTTGCGTTTAATAATAGTATTTCTACAGAAATTATAGTTCTTTATTTCTCAGCCATATTTTGGACATTGGGGTATGACACAATTTATGGAGCTCAAGATATGTCTGAAGATGAAATAATTGGTTTAAAATCAACTTCTATAAAGTTTAAAAAAAATATTAAATTATTTGTGTCTGCCTCTTATTTAATAACAACCTTATTGATATTGTACGTATTTAAAGGTTTCATTGGAATAAATCTTTTTTCTATTTTGTTAATTTTTTTTATATCATCGCTTATTTATCAAATTACTAAGTTTAAAAGATATCAACCAAAAACTTATTTAAATATATTCAAATTTAATAATTGTACGGGTTTACTATTGTTTTTATGTATTTTTTCAATAAATTTATAAAATGAAATTTGAAGAATTAAAAATATTATTAAAGAAATTGTATAATGGGTATGTAAAAAAACATATAAAAAGAATATTAATAGCTCTTATTCTTTCCTTGGTGGTAGCTGGTAGTACTTCTGGTATAGCTTGGTTATTAGATCCTGCAGTAAAAAAAATATTCATCGAACAAAATAAAATATTCGCTTGGTCAATTCCAGTCCTAATAATTGTAGCTTTTTCAAGCAAAGGTATATCTCTTTATTTTGCCAGAATAAATATAATTAGAGTTGGTGAAGAAGTTGCTGGTGCGTTGCAAAAAAAAATTGCAAAAAATATTTTATTTTCAGATATTCAAACCTTAGATAATAGACATTCAGGAAAATATATCTCTAATGTAATGTTTGATACACATCATGTTCAGCACTTAGTAAGCACAGGTGTATTAAATTTAATGAAAGATACTTTTTCAGTTATAGCGCTGGTGTCATTAATGTTTTATCAAAACTGGAAATTAGCATTATTTGCACTTTTATTGATGCCATTGGCAGGAGGTCTCGCAAAATCTTTAGGTAAAAGAATTGGAAAAGCTACTTCTAAGGCAGGAGTATCATCCGGAAATTTGGCATCATTTTTATCTGAAATTTTTAAAGGATCTAAGATGATTAGAATTTATCAAAAAGAAAATCAAGAGAATGCGAAAGCTAATCTTGTGATAGATGATCTTGTAGAAAAGAATATTAAGATAGGTAGTATCATGATTAGAGCTACTCCTATTATGGAGATACTCACTGGATTTATGATTTCAGGATTTATTATTTTTTCAGGCAGATTGATAGCTTCAGGTGAAATAGGCGTAAACAATTTTTTTTCTTTTTTAGCTGCAATGATGTTGGCTTATCAACCAATAAGATCTTTGGCTACAATTAATATGGCTGCATATCAAGGTGCTGCTGCCTTCAAAAGAATAAATGAGATAATTGATGAAAATATAAAAGTAAAAGAAATAAGTGGTATGCCAAAATTAAGTTTAAGCAATTCTGATATTAAATTTACTAACGTTGGTTTTAAGTATGATTCAACAGATGAAAAGGCAATTAAAAATGTAAATTTAAGTATACAAGGAAACACTATGGCTGCCTTTGTGGGACACAGCGGTGCTGGTAAAAGTACAATTATAAATTTATTGCCTAGATTTTACGACCCTCAAGAAGGGTCAATAGAGATAGATAAGCAAAATATTAAAGATGTTTCTCTTAACTCTCTTAGAAAGAATCTATCTTTAGTTAGTCAAGACGTAATTTTATTTGATGATACTATAAAAAATAACATTGCTTATGCTAAAGATAATGCAAATAGTGATGAAATAACTAGGGCATGCAAGTTTGCTGCAGCAGATGAATTTATTAATAAGCTTCCCGAAGGTTACAATACTATTATTGGGGAAAATGGGGTTAGGCTTTCAGGTGGTCAAAAGCAAAGAATATCAATTGCTAGAGCAATTTTAAAAGAGTCTCCAATTATTTTATTGGATGAAGCAACCTCTTCTTTGGATGCTGAGTCTGAAGAAATTGTACAAAATGCAATTAGTAATTTAACAAAAAATAAAACAACTTTAGTAATTGCTCATAGACTTTCAACAATTCATAACGCTAATAAAATATTTGTAATGAAAAATGGAAAAATTATTGATTCAGGAGATCATGATTTCTTAATTAAAAATTGTGAAGAATATAAATCTCTTTATAAAAAACAATTAAAATAAATGATATTTACATACAGAGTATTAACCGCTCTAATATATCCATTGTTATTTATTTTTATTTATTTTAGAAAAATTTTTAAAAAAGAAGATCCAAAAAGATATAAAGAAAAAATTTTAGTTTCACACTTCAATGTTGATAAAAGAGAAGATTTAAAATTAATATGGTTTCATGCTGCAAGCATAGGAGAATTAAAAAGTATTATACCTATTATAGAAAAATTAAATTACAATAAAGATGATTTAGAATTTCTAATTACTACTACAACTTTAAGTTCTAGTAATCTCGCTTTAGTAGAATTAAAAAAATTGAAAAATATTCGGCACAGATTCTTGCCCTTTGATGTTGAATTCTTAATTAAAAAATTTTTAAACCTATGGAGGCCAAATGCAATTTTTTTAGTAGATTCAGAAATTTGGCCAAATTTAATTTTACAAGCTAAAAAGAATAAAATTCCATTAGTTCTTATAAATGCGAGAATAACAGCAAAAACTTTTAATAAATGGATTAAATTTCCAAATACGGCAAAAAAAATTTTCAATTTATTTGATTTATGTCTTGCTTCAAGCTTAGAGACCAAAGATTTTCTTAAGAAATTAAATGCAAAAAATATTTATTTTAATGGTAATATTAAACTTATAACTGAAATAGATAAAAAAAAAATCAAAAATATAAATGAAAAACTCTTGTTAAAAAAAAGATTTTGGCTTGCTGCAAGTACTCATAAAGGTGAGGATGCTTTATGCTTAAAAACTCATATTCAATTAAAAGAAAAATATGAAGATATCATTACAATTATCGCACCAAGGCACATTGAAAGAGCTCATAGCATTAATTTTTTAGCAAAATCTTTAAATTTAAATGTTCAAATATTAAATCAAGATGAGCTAATCTTAGAAGATAAGGAAATAATAATAATAAATTCTTTTGGTATTTTACAGAATTATTTTAAATATGCAAAAAGCGTATTTATTGGTAAATCTATGATAAAAAAATTAGAAAAAGAAGGAGGTCAAAATCCTATTGATGCCGCAAAATTAGGATGTAAAATTTATCATGGACCTTATATTTATAATTTTAAAGAAATTTACGAAATTTTAAGAAAAAATAATATTTCAAAAAAAATAGAAAACTACACTGAGTTAAGTAATTACCTGATTGAAGATCTTGAGAAACCCCTTAAACAAGATAGTAAAATTTCAAATCCGATTTATAGTTTAGGCCAAAAAACTTTAACTGATACAATGAAATGTATTAATAAATTTTTGTTAAATGAAATTTAATAAACCAAAATACTGGGACTCAAAAAATAGTCTGCTACCAATATTATTTTTTCCTTTTTCACTAATTGTATTAGCAATTATTTTCTTGAAAAAAAAAATAACGAAACCTGAGACATTTGATATTCCAGTAATTTGCTTAGGAAATATTTATGTTGGTGGAACTGGAAAAACTCCAGCATCAATTTTTGTTGCTAAAGAGCTATCAAAATTAGGAAAAAAACCAGTCATATTAAGGAAATTTTACAAAAGTCATGTTGACGAACATGTCTTGATCAAAAACGAATTTAACAATCTAATTCTTAACAAGAATAGAAATATTGGATTAAAAATTGCTAAAAAAAAAGATTATGATACCGTAATTCTAGATGATGGATTTCAAGATTATAAAGTAAAAAAAAATCTAAACATAATATGCTTTAATCAAAATCAATTAATTGGAAATGGTTTTGTTATACCTTCTGGACCTCTAAGAAATAGTTTAAGTTCGTTACAGGCTGCAAATATAATCTTAATTAATGGAAATAAAGATGAAAAATTTGAAAAAAAAATATTAAAAATTAATAAGAATCTAAAGATTTTTTACTCTAACTATAAGCCATTAAATTTAGATGATTTTAAAGGTAAAAAATTATTAGCATTAGCAGGGATTGGTAATCCGAAAAATTTTTTTCAACTAATAGAAAAACATGGTTTAAAAATTGAAAAAAAAATGTCTTTTCCAGATCATTATGAATTTAATAAAAAAGAAATTGATAATATTAAATTAGAAGCAAAAAATAAAAACTATCAGATTATTACTACTGAAAAAGATTATATTAAAATAAAAGAATTTGATGATAATCAAATTAAATGCCTTAAAGTATTGTTAGATATTAATGAAAGCGATAAATTTCTAGCAGAAATAACTAAAATTTATGATTAAAAAATTTAACTATTTTCTTCAGACTTTCCTTATTTATTTAATATTTTTAATTGCTCGTATATTGGGAATTAAAATAAGTAGATATATTTTTTCTTTTTTATTTTCTATTTTTGGTCCTTTTTTTAAATCAAAAAATACAATTACTAAAAATCTTCAAATTTTTTCTTCAGACATAACATTTCAAGAAAAAAATAAAATCATTTCTAATATGTGGAAAAATTATGGAATGACGTTTATTGAGTATATTTTTTTAGACAATTTCAGAAAAAAAAATGACCAGATAACTATTGATGGTGAAATTAATTTACTTTCAAATACAAAAAATAATAAGCCGGTTATTTTTGTTTCTGGCCACTTTGCAAATTTTGAATTGATGTCAATGGAAATCTCAAAAAGAAATGTTAAATTAGCTACAATTTATAGACCGCTTAATAATTTTTTTTTAAACCCATTAATGGAATTTCTAAGAAAAAAGTATGTTTGTAAAAACCAAATAAAAAAAGGAATTAATGGAGTCAGGGAAGCGATTCAATATATTAAAAATGATCATAGTATAGCTTTAATGATTGATCAAAGAGTGAGTGAGGGCGAAAAAGTAAATTTTTTTGGACAACCTGCATTAACAACTACTTTACCTGCTCAACTAGCGACAAAATATAATTTAAATATAATTCCTGTTTTTATTAAAAGAACTGAGGAAAATAGATTTTATATTGAGTTTCAAAATGAAATAAATCCAAATAATTTTGAAAATAAATTAACACTAACAAATGAATTAAATAAAGTTCTTGAAAAAATGATTGTCAAGAATCCAAATCAATGGATCTGGACTCACAATAGATGGAAATTATAAAATTTATTTTTTTAAGGCTTTAAATCTCTCATTAGCTTCTTTTGGTGAATAATAAGCTTCTTGCAAATCCACATTCCAGTAATTTAAACTTTGTATTAATATTTTTTTATTAGAAATCGCGCATAAGACGTAATCCCCTTCCTCTATTATTTCAAAATAATTGTGCTTAAAAATAAGTTTAGCTTTTTTTTCTAACATCTTTAAATTATACAATATAAAAACTATCATGAATATTGGATTAATTGGCAGTGGTGGAAGAGAACATGCTTTGTGCAAAAAAATGCATGAGTCTAAACTAGTTAAAAAAATTGTATGCTTTCCTGGAAATGCTGGGACTAGTAAGATAGCAATAAATGTCGAAGTAAACATTTTAGATTTCAAAAAAATCCTTGATTTAGTTAAGTTTCATGAAATTGACTTAGTGGTAATTGGTCCTGAGGAACCATTAGTAAAAGGTTTAGTTGATTTTTTAAGAATAAATAAGATTAAGGTTTTTGGTCCCAACAAGTATGCCTCTAAGTTGGAGGGGTCAAAAGCATTCATGAAAAGTATTTGTGCGAAAAATAAAATACCCACTGCAAAGTTTAAAATTTGTATTAAAAAAAGCCAAGTTCTAAACTTTATTAATAAATGTAAATTACCTTTAGTTGTTAAGGCTGATGGCCTTGCTGCAGGAAAGGGTGTAACAATATGCAAAACAAAAAAACAGGTTATGGAAATTTCTACAAAGATATTTAAAGGAAAATTCAAATCATCCAAAAAGTTAGTTTTAGAAGAATTCTTAGAAGGTGAAGAGGCTAGTTATTTTCTTGTGGTAGATAGAAATAGTTTTAAATTTTTCGGTTCAGCACAAGATCATAAAAAAGTAAAAGAAAATGACAAAGGACCTAATACAGGAGGCATGGGAGCTTATTCTCCTGCCCCGATTATAAATAAATTACTTGAAAAAAAGATAATTACTAAAATTGTAAAACCAACTTTAATGGCATTAAAAAAAAAGAAGTGTCCGTACACAGGATTTTTATATGTTGGTTTAATGATCAAAGATAATGAGCCTTACTTAATTGAATACAATATTAGAATGGGCGATCCTGAATGTCAGGTCATACTTCCAAGATTAAAAACTGATTTAGTTAATATAATTATCAATGCTGTAGCTAATAAGTTAAATAAAACAAAAATTAAATGGAAAAAAGATAAAAGCATGACAATTGTTTTGTGCTCTAAGGGATACCCTGGCAATTATAAAAAAAATGTGAGTATAAAAAATTTTGACAAGCTAAAATTTTCCAAAAATGAATTTATTTATCATGCTGGCACTAAGTTCAAAAATAACAAACTGATTTCTAATGGAGGGAGAGTTTTAAATATTACCTCAACAGGAAAAGACTTTTTTAATATAAGAAAAAAAATTATAAAATTAATTAAAAAATTAAATTGGAAAGAAGGCTTCTATCGAAAAGATATAGGATGGAAAGTAATAAACACAAATGCGAATAATTAGTGGGACTTTAAAAGGTAAATCAATTAATTTTTTAAAAAATTCAATCACGAGACCGCTAAAAGACTCTGTGAGGGAAAATATTTTCAACATTTTACAACACTCCAATTTAATTCAAGTAAATATCAAAAAATCAAATGTTTTAGACTTGTACTCTGGGATAGGTTCTTTCGGCCTAGAATGTATTTCTAGAGGGGCAAAAAAAATTACTTTTGTAGAGCGGGACAGAAAAGCAATTAACATTTTAGAACAAAATTTAATTCGATTATCAATTACTAAAAAAGCTTTAATCATTAATAACAAAATAGAAAATATTTTGGATATGAATAAAGAAAAATTTAATATTTTTTTTCTAGACCCTCCTTTTGCAGATAGCCAGTATATTCTAAATCTAAGCTTAATTAAAAAAAAAAAAAATTTATGATAATAAACATATTATTATTATTCATAGAGAAAAAAGGTCTGAGGATAATTTTAGTGATATTATAAATATATTAGATATTAAGAAATACGGTAGATCTAAAATAATATTTGGTGTTTTTAACTAAGCAATTTTTTTGTATAGACTTTAATTTGTTCTACAGCAGGCTGGTCATAAGGATTAATTTTGGTAAGTTTTCCAATGATAATTATTTCAAGCATAAAATATGAAAATAATTTACCAAGTGTCTCTTCATTAAGAGCTTTAATGTTGAATTCTCTAAAGGGAATATTATTTTTTTTAAACACCTTTATTAAAGCATTTTTTTGTGCAAATTTTATTGAACTTAAGTTTTTATTCATTAAAAAATTTTTTTTTCCTATGTGCTTATTTATTTTTAATTGTTCTTTTAATTTTTCTTCCTGACTAAAAATATAAAATATTTTATCTTTTGGCCCATCTAAATAAAGCTGTAATAAACTATGATTATCTTTAGGCATACTGGATATTACAGGAAGGAAGCCCTTTCCTTTTTTTCCCAGACTTTCTGCAATTAATTGCTGGCACCAAAAAAGAAATTTTTTAAGACTTGGAGAATAATTTAGAAAAATTAAATTACTAATTTTTTTTGCATATAATAAGCTAGCCAGTTTTATGGAACTATTTTTTAAAAATTGTTTTTGTTTTCCTTTTAAAAATCTAAGCAGATTTGCTCTTAAATTAATTATATCTACACCCATTATATAAGCTGGAATTATACCTACTTCAGAAAGAACTGAAAAACGACCGCCAATAAATTTTTTATGTTCTACATAAAACAAATTAAATTTTTTTGATAAATTAAATAATAAATTATTTTTATTTTCTGAAATGATAATAATATTTTTTGATTTTTTTTTAATTATATTTAAGGATAAAAATGTAGATAAAGTCTCTACTGTATTTCCAGATTTAGAAATAACTAAAAAGAGTACCTGACTCAAATTATTCTTTTTTTTAAAACTAAAAATTTTTTTTTCATCTAAATCATCAAAAAAATATATTTTTTTTTTTATTTTCATTGCAAGAAATTCTTTTATAGCTTCTGAACCTACAATAGATCCACCCATACCTATTACGGCTACAGTCTTATATTTATTAAATTTTTGTAAATCCTTAATTTTAAAATTAAATTTGAATTTTTTTCCTAATACGCTTAAAGATTTTTGAGGGTTATTAATGTCTAGATTTATCTTTGAAAAAATATTCTTAAATTCCTTATCAAATTTTCTTATAGATTTTTTATCTAAATATTTTTTTTGAATATTATTTCTAATTAATAAGTTATTTTTAATCACTTACGTATTCTATTAAGTATTGACTCTTCTACTGTAGAGGATTTGTTACTAAGACTTTTATTTTGTTGAGGTGCTTTCAAAATTTTTTTTATTTTTTCGTCATCATTGTTATCTTTTTTTAAAATTGATCCTGGTTCAGGTAATTTTTTATAATCAGGTGGCAACACTAAAGGGTTTCTTTTTTTTACTAAAAATTCATCTGTAGTAGTTATTTTTTCATTTCTTAAAATTTTTCCTGCTTCTTTTGCACTACTACAAGAAACTAATATAAAACAAATTAGTAATAATAAATTAATTTTTTTCATTTATTTTTCAAAAATACCTTTCATTAGAAAAGCTATTATACCTAAAGTTATGAATATATCCGCAACATTAAACGTAAACCAATGAAAATTATTATAATGTATATCAATAAAATCTGGGACTGCGCTTAAAGTTAGCCTATCATAAAAGTTACCTAGTGCACCTCCAATTATAATTGAAAAAATGTATTTTTCGATCTTTTCTACTCCAACAGAAGTATAAAATAATATTAAAATTACTATAGTAATTATAATTGTAATTATGTTGTAAATTAAAGATGAGTCGTAACTTAATAAGCCAAAACCTATTCCAATATTCCAAGTTAAATCGAAATTAATAAAGTTATTAATAAAAATTTTATTATCTGTATAGTTGTTGATTACAAATATCTTTGTAATTCTATCTAAAGCAAATAAAAAAAAGATAATGATAAAAAAAAAGATATTCTCTTTTTTGTATAATTGAAAAAATTTTTTACTAAAATTCTTTATTAATTTCATTTAATTTTTTTAATTGCCTCCTCACATCTACTACATTTGGTTTCTAATATTTTCCAACATCTTGGGCATTTTGTACCGGTTGTTTTTTTTACTAATATTTTTAATTCTGAGCTGCTATCAGATTTTATCTTTTCTGCTTTTGAGGTAATAAAATATTCTGCTAAGTCTAGACCTTCAAGTAATTTAAAATTTTCACTATTAGTTGAAATTTGAATTTCTGCTTCAAGGCTAGAGCCAATTTCTTTGTTAGTTCTTTTTTCTTCAATCGCAATATTTGCTTCTTGCTTAATCTTAAATAATCTAGACCATTTTTCGTAAAGATTTTTATTCTCCCAATTTTTTGGGATTGAAACAAAAGTATGTTCATGGATGCTATCTTCTTTACTATTCACTAAATTAAAAATTTCATCTGTAGTAAAAACCATGATTGGTGCAAACCATTTTAGCAAACTTTCTAGGATTATATTCAAAACAACAACACAATCTTTTCTTTTTTTTGAATTTATACTATCACAGTAAAGCACATCTTTTCTTATATCAAAATAAAATGAAGATAAATCAAGAGTACAAAAGTTTAACAATTCTTTTTGAAGTTTATGAAAATTATAATTTTTAAGATTTTCTTGAATAGATCTATCTATAATATAGAGCTTATGAAGTATGTATTGTTCAAGTTCATCTAGTCTTTTAAAATCTACTTTATCAAGATCCTGCTTTTCATAGTTATCTTTAAGATTACCTAATATAAATCTAAAAGTATTTCTTATCTTTCGATAAGACTCTGCATGCTGCGTAAGGATACTTTTATCAATTCTTAAATCCTCAGCATAATCAGATGAAGCCACCCAAACTCTTAGGATATCCGCACCATAATTTTTTAAAATATCTTCCGGTGAAATTACATTTCCCATAGATTTTGACATTTTTAAACCTTTACCGTCGACTACAAACCCATGTGATAAAATACTTTCGAATGGTGCGCGCCCTCTTGTTCCACAAGATTCTAACAAAGA
>Ga0181422_1000471_pt1 | contig 13055 bp, 13 predicted proteins | sample 45SPOviralmetaG_FD_130147 | JGI IMG/M metagenome (GOLD analysis project Ga0181422, IMG submission 130147) | Marine viral communities from the oligotrophic San Pedro Time Series (SPOT) site, San Pedro Channel, CA, USA - 45 SPOT_SRF_2013-07-18 | ecosystem: Environmental > Aquatic > Marine > Strait...
AAGGAGAATGACCTTTTCCAACAAATGCTAAAGGCCTAGAGTCTTTTTTTGCTCCGTTCCATTCCATCGTCACAAGATATGATCCTCTTATACTTCCCATTCCAACTCCAAGTAAAGCATTCATACCTAGTTTTTTTAATTTCTTTTTATCAAAAATATTAATTTTGATTCCATCTTTTCTAAGTGAAATTAATCTTTTAGCATATTCATCTGGATGTAAGATGTTTCCTGGTTCTGAAACTAAATCTCTTGCATAAAAAGTTCCCTCCTCCAAGGCTTTGAATTTTATTTGATTTTTGACTGAAGGTTTATTTTTATTTCCATACAAATAAATTGATATAACTCTATTTTCTTTTTTAGTTTTATACTTTTTAAATTCATATGATTTTAATTTAAGTCCATGAAGAAAGTGGCTTATAAAATTTCCAAATTTACTGTTAATTGTATCGGTATTTAAAAAATATTCACAATTTTTACCATAATTCACTGTTCCAAAAAATTCTGCTCCTAAATTTTCGATATCTGAAATTTTAAAATTGTTTTTAATTGATATCAGTACAACTTTTTTTTTTGAACTTAATTCAAAAACTAAAAAATTTTTTTTTAAATCGCTACTTTTAAGTAGATCATCTATGTATGAAAATTCAGAACTATTAAGAGCTTTTTTAAGGTTATTAATTTTAAAATTGTCGTTTACAAACAAAATTAGATTAGATGAAGATTTGTTTATTGACTTTTTCGAAAGGCTTATTTTTATAGACATAATTATTTTAATTTTTTAAATTGGATTGAATGGTATATATGATCAAATATATCAGATTTCAACGTTAAATTTGCTATAATTAAACCATTGATTGAATTTATTTATTGAATGCATTATCTATATACAATTACAAAATGCTTCAAAACAAAATTTATTATAATTTTATCGTCGAAATTACTAAAACATTTGCCGTAATTCTATTTGGTTTGTCAATAATTGCCTTAACAGTAAGAGCGGTAAATTTTTTAGATTTAGTCGTTGAAAATGGCTATCCTTTAAGCACATATTTTAAATATTCATTTCTGAATTTTATTGGGATAGTTCCTAAATTTATACCATTTTCTTTTTTAATTGCTTTAACAATGTTTATAATAAAACATTTACAAAATAATGAATTTTTAATTTTATGGACGGCAGGAGTAAAAAAAATTCAAATAGTGAATGTATTTTTTTTATCTTCGGTTTTAATATTTTTACTATACTTATTTTTTTCAACTTTTCTTACACCTTTCTCACTAAATAAATCTAGATATCTTTTAAATCAGGAAGAGTATAATTCAATATTACCCACTTTAAAAATACAAGAGTTTAACGATACTTTTAAGGGGCTAATTTTTTTCGTAGAAAATAAAAAAAATAATCAATTACAAAATGTTTTTTTGCAAGATAAAGGAAATCATTTTAAAAATTTAAGTTCAAATATAGAAAAAAATACAACTACAAATATAATTGCACAAACTGGTCTAATTGAAAATAAAAAAATAATTTTACTAAATGGTCAGATAATTTCTTCTAATAAAAATTTAGATGACGAAATTATAAAATTTGATCAATTAAATATTAATTTAAATAATATTAATACCCATACAATCAAAGGTACAAAGATTCAGGAAACGTCAACTTTAAAATTAATAAGTTGTTTGATAGAAAAAAATTTAACATCTCCAAATTGCGGAGCAAAAAATGAAATTATTTCATCTCTAAATAGAAGATTAGTTTTACCATTTTATATTCCTGCAATCTCTTTAATTGTTTCTCTATTGCTCATAAATGCAAAAAAGTTTTATTTAAATAGAAATTTAATATTTATTTATAGTTTTACATTATTAATTTTTACAGAGTTGATGGTGCGTTACACAGGAATAAACAATTACATATTTTATATTTTTTTACTTTCACCAGTTCTATTACTAATTTCAATATATTTTATTTTATTTAATAAATTTACAAATGAAACTATTTAAATTTTAAAATTATGAATAAAATAATTTTACATTATCTTCTTAAAGGATTTATAAAAAATTTTTTAATTGTAGTAGGAGTTTTTTATTGTTTTGGATTAATATTAAATTTATTTGAAGAAGTGGAATTTTTTAAAAATTTAGACGTAAGTATTTTAACTCCCCTAATGCTAACTAGTATTTATATACCTAGCTTGATAATAAAAGTTTTACCTTTTGTAATTTTTATTTCCTGCATTTGGTTTATACTTGAGTTAAAACATAGTAAAGATTTATTAACAATAAAAGTTTTTGGTTATTCAAATATAAAGATTTTTTTCATTTTGGCCATTTGTGCTTTTTTAATTGGTTGGATTATTCTTTTTCTTGTAAACCCTATTACATCTAACATGGCTAAGTATTACGAAAAAGTAAAAGCAAACTATTCGAGAGATGTAGATCATTTAATTAATTTTAAAAGAGATGGACTTTGGATAAAGGAGAAATTGGAAAATAAACAAAGATTTATCTACGCAAAAAAAATAGAAAACGATTATTTAAATAATATTACGATAATACATTTAGACGATAAATCCAATTTTCTAGAAAAATTAATAGCAGAAAAAGCTTATATAAAAGAAAATGAATGGACATTATATAATGTAAATATAATTAAATTAAAAGAGGGAGTAACGAGTAAAACTTTTAATGAACAATATAATATAGTTTCAATTTACAATTTAAGTAAGATAAATAATCTTTTTAAGAATTTTGATACCATGTTGTTTGTAGATTTAATGTTTAATTTTGAAAAATTATTAGACGTTGGATATGGTAAAAAATTCTTAGACCAAAGCCTGCATTCATTGCTCACTCTACCCTTTTTCTTATTTTTGATGACTAGTATAGCTTCAGTTTTAGCTCTAAGTAATCTCAATAAAAGAAACAACGTTTGGACGACTGTTGTTATTGGAATAATTGTAGTGATAATAGTGTTTTATCTAAAGGACTTTTCTCTTGCGTTGGGTCAAATTGACAAAATTCCTCTGACCTTATCGATTTGGGCCCCAATAATTGCTTTGTGTTTATTTACATTTATAGGAGTAATTCAAATAAATGAAAAATAATATTATTTTTTTGATTATTATTTATTTTTTTTTTCAGTCACTCTCTGCAAAAAATTTGTTAATTGAAGCTAAAAATATTTCAATAGACAAAAATAAGGAAGTTACAGTTTTTAAAAATCAAGTTTTAGTTAAAACTGATAAAAACCACACGATAGAAAGTGAATTAGCTGAATACGATAAGATTAAAGGAATTATAAAATTTAATGAAAACGTAAAACTTACTGATGATAAAAATAATATTATAACCACATCTGCTGCTGAATATGACGAAAATAAAAAAATTTTCAAAACTATTGGTTTGACTAATATTATAACCTCTGAAAACTATAAAGTTGAAGGTGAAAATATAATCCTAAAAAAGGAGATTAATACAGTATTATCTGAAAAAAATACAATAATAAAAGACAATGAGGGAAATTCAATTTATTTAAATAATTTTGAATTTAATAAAGATAATCAAATATTCAAATCTATCGGATTAATTAAAATTGAAGATAAATTTAAAAATTCTTATGAATTTTCACAAATTTACATTGATACAGAAAAAAAAGAAATTCTTGGATCAGACGTAAGCACTTATTTAAACAATAATCAATTTAAGGTGGATGAAAAAAATGACCCAAGGATAATGGCCAATACTTTTCAAGGGAAGAAAGATAAAAAAATTTTTAAAAAAAGTATATTCACTTTATGTGGTTATAGAAAAAATAATGATGGTGAAAAATGTCCTCCTTGGACTATTCAAGCTAGTCAAATGTTGCACGATAATAAGAAGAAGACCATTTATTATGATAATGCACTTATTAAAGTTTATAATATTCCAATTTTTTATATACCAAAATTATCTCATCCGGACCCCACAGTTAAGCGAAGATCGGGGTTTTTACCTCCGACTTTAAATAATACAAAAAATCTTGGATCTGGAATTACTGTTCCATATTACTTAGCTCTTAATAAAGATAAAGATTTTACATTTACAAATAAATTATTTGCAGATGAAAATCCACTTTTTATGGGTGAATACCGGCAGGCATTTTCTAATTCAGACATAATTATAAACATGGGCTATACAGAGGGTTATAAAAATACAACATCCAAAAAAGTAAGCGGGGACAAATCGCATTTATTTACAAAATTTACTAAAAATTTTATCGGTGATAAAAATTCTGAAACAAATTTATCTATCCAGACACAAAGTGTATCCAACGATAAGTATTTAGAACTTTACAAAATAGAATCTAATCTAGTTGACTATAATCAAAACTATTTAGAAAACTCCTTAAATTTCTCTCATTCAAGCGATGATTATTTTTTAAGTATTGATGCATCAATTTTTGAAAATTTAAAAGGGTCATACAATGATAAATATGAATATATTTTTCCTGAAATTTTATTTGATAAAAATTTATATCAAAGCCAAACTTTAGGTATATTAGACCTACAATCTAACCTGAAAGTTAATAATTACGATACAAATAAAACTTCAAAACTATTAATAAATGATTTTAATTGGAAATCGAAATATTATGATTTTAAAAATGGATTGAGAAACTCTTTTTTGGGAAAAGTAAAAAATGTTAATTACGAAAACAAAAATATTTTAGAATTTAAAGAACAGACTATCAATGAAGTTCATGGTGCGATTGGTTATCTTTCTGAACTGGAATTGATAAAAAATACTAGAAATTCAAAAAATTTATTAACACCTAAACTTTTTTTAAGATATGCTCCAGGTAATATGCGTAAAGAATCAGAGGGTACAAGGCTAACCCCTGAAAATTCTTTTTCAATGGACAGATCTTATCAAGCTTACAACTTAGAAAAAGGTTTAAGTGCAACAGTAGGTTTTGATTATGAATTGACTAAAGAAGACAAAAATTTTCAAATATCTGTGGGTCAAATTGTAACTGATAAAAAAAATGACAAAATTTCACCAAGCACAAGTTTAAACGATAAAATTTCAGATCTAGTGGGTACATCAAATTTAAAAATTAACGATAGTCTCAGTTTAAAGTACAACTTCTCATTAGATAATAATTATGAAGATTTAAACTATAATGAGGTTGAGACTGCTTTAAATTTTAATAATTTAGAATTTAATCTTGGTTATTTACAAGAAAAAAAACATTTAGGAAACAACGAATATTTAAAGACAAGTTTAAAATATAAAACCGGAAGAAATCAAGAATTATTAATTCAAAATAAAAGAAACTTAATAAGAGATGCTTCAGAATACTACAACCTAAGCTATGAATATTATAATGATTGTTTGCGTGCTGCTCTAGTTTTTAGAAGAGAGTTTTATAACGATTCCGAGTTAGAACCAGAAAATTCATTAATGTTTAAAATAACCTTAGTGCCTTTTGGAAGTATAATTAGTCCAACATTCGATCAATGAAAATTAAAAAAAAAATTTTAGCTTTATTATTTATTTCTTTATACAGTACAGCAATTTTAAGTCTGGAAAATAAGATCATTGTTAAAGTAAATAACGATATAATTTCTTCATATGAATTAAAGAATAAAATTTTGACAACTTTGTTTCTTGCAAACGAGGGGGTGAATCAAAAAAATATAAACAAATCAAAACCATTGGTTTTAAAAAATTTAATTGAGTTGAAAATCAAAAGAAGAGAAATAAGTAAATATAAAATTGATATTTCAGACTCGGAGTTTTCAGAAAATTTAAATAAATATGCAAAAAACGACTTAAATAGTTTTAAAAATGAATTTAAAACAAATAAAATTGATTATGAAATTTTTAAGCAAGACTTCAAAACTGAATTAAAATGGCGAAAATTAATCTATTATTTGTACAATAAAAAAGTTGAAATACCAGAGTCTGAAATAAACTCTCAACTTAAGAAAATTTTGAGTGATGAAGAAAAAAATGTTGACTACAGATTCTCTGAATTGGTTATAAGTTTTAAAAATGAGTCAGAAAAAAATAAAAAGATTAAAGAAATGAAAGAACAAATTAATCTTATTGGGTTTGATAAAAGTATTCAAAAGTTTAGTGAGTCACTAAGTAAAAATAATCTAGGAGATCTAGGTTGGGTGAATTCTACAAGTCTCTCCAGTGTTATTTCCAAAAAAATCGTAAGCATGAAAATTAACGATATTTCTGATCCAATAATTATGGGTAACAATATACTTTTTTTAAAACTGAACAACATTAGAGAAGTTAAAAAAGAAGAGATAGATAATGAAGAACTTAAAAATAGGATTTTAAATTCAAAAAAAAATCAGATGTTTAATATGTTTTCTAGCAGTCACCTTTCAAAGCTTAAAAATATAGCAACAATTGAATATAAATGAGTAAAAAAATTCTTATTATCGCTGGAGATCCACATAGCATTAATTCTGAAATTATTTTTAAAGTATGGAAAAAAATTCCTTATAAATTAAAAAAAAATATTATTGTTATTGGAAACTTTAATCTTTTGCGAACACAATTTAAAAAACTAAAATACAATATTCAACTTCAAAAAATCAAAGATGTAAATAAAAAATATAACACAAATGAATTAAAGATAATTGATGTAAATTTAAATTTTAAAAATCCTTTCAAGATTCAGAAAGATGAATTAAAAAAATATATCAAACAATCTTTAAGTGTTGCACACAATATTCTTAATCATAATAAAAATATCGCCGGATTGATTAATTGTCCAATTAGTAAAAATCTATTAGGTAATAATGGTTTAGGTGTGACAGAGTATTTGGCTGCCAAATGTCGTATTAAAAAAAATTCTGAGGTCATGTTGATAAGAAATAGTAAAATAGCTGTTACTCCAGTAACCACTCACATTCGCTTAAAAGATGTTGTTAAAAAACTAAAAAAGGAAATTATTATAACCAAAATCAAAACCATTAATCAGCAATTTAAAAAAATTTTTTTAAAGAAACCTAAAATAGCGATTTTAGGCTTAAACCCTCACAATGCAGAATTAAAGAAGAGCTCGGAAGAAATTAAATTAATTATCCCAGCAATCAATAAAATTAAAAGATTAAAAATAGATATATCCGGTCCTTTCTCTCCAGACACTATTTTTATTAAAGACTTTATAAAGTATGATGTAATTGTTGGCATGTATCATGATCAAGTTTTAACTCCATTTAAAACTCTTTACAAATTTGATGCTATAAATTTAACCCTAGGATTAAATTATTTACGTGTATCTCCAGATCATGGCGTAGCAAGAAATTTAATCGGTCAGAATAAAGCAGACCCAATCAGTTTAATTGAGTGTATTAAATTTATAAATAAATTTGGATAAATGTATTACAAAAAATCTTTAGGCCAAAACTTCTTAACAGATAAAAACATAATAAAAAAAATAGTCTCCTTAACTGCAATTAAAGGTAAAGATATAATAGAAATTGGACCTGGGTCTGGTGCACTTACAAAGGAAATTTTAAATCAAAAACCTAAAAGTTTAAGTTTAATAGAAAAAGATAAAAATTTAACAGATGAATTGATGCGTAAATTCATTAAAGAAAAAAATTTAAAAATTTTTAACAATGATATATTGGAATTTAATTTGGAAAATATTGTCAAAAAAAAGACAATAATTTTTGGCAACTTGCCCTATAATATTTCTTCCCAAATTCTTATTAAAATTTTAAGATTTAAAAAATGGCCGCCTAATATAAGTGATTTGATTTTTATGTTTCAAAAAGAATTAGGAGAAAAAATTATAGGTAAATTTTCTTCATCAAATTATGGTAGGCTCTCAATTATTACAAATTTAAGATTAAAAATTAAGGATAAGTTTTTTGTCTCTAAAAATTGCTTTTTTCCAAAGCCTAAAGTTACATCTATGGTTTTACATTTTCAACCAAAACTAAACAATACTTACAAAATTAAAAAAGTCTCTAACTTAGAAAAAGTAACAAATATCATTTTCTCTAATAAAAGAAAAATGATTAATAAAAGTTTAAAAAAGATACTTAATTCCAATGAAATAAATAAAATTTTTGACTTAAAAGTTAATTCTAGACCATCAGAATTGAAACCGGATATTTACTATAAAATTACTGAGTTATTTGAGAGTAAAAATTAAAGTTTTTTTTGTTCAAAATTATATTTTCAATTTGATTAAAACATGTCTCTAGATTTTCATTGATGATAACATAATCATAATCATTCCAATGAGTAATGTCATCATTAAATGAATTGAACCTTTTTTCTATTTCTTCAGGTGTATTTTGATTTCTATTTATCAGTCTTTTTTTTAGCTCTTTCTTACTATTTGGTATTAAAAAAATCTTTAATAAATTTAATTTTTTAAATTTTGAAAGTTGTTTTGTGCCCTGCCAATCTATATCAAAGATGATGTCATTTTTTACAAGTATTTCATCGACTTTTTTTTTAAGAGTTCCATAATAATTATCAAAAATTTTTGCATATTCATAAAATGAATTACTCTCAATTAGTTCATTGAATTTTTTTTTTGAAATAAAGTGGTAATCTACACCATTTACCTCGTTTGATCTTGGTGGTCTCGTGGTATGAGAAACCGATAATTTGAAATTATGATATTTTTGTTGAATTTTTTTTGTAATTGTAGTTTTACCTACCCCTGACGGAGATGATAATATTACCATGATATTTTCACTATCATGTTTCATTACTAAAAATTAACTTGATTTACTCTCAATAAATTTAATAGCGTCACCAACAGTTAGAATTTTTTCAGCTTCACTATCTGAAATTTCAGAGCCAAACTCCTCTTCAAAAGCCATAACTAACTCTACTGTATCTAAGCTATCGGCACCTAAATCATCTATAAAACTTGCTTCTTCTGTAACTTTTTCTTCTTCAATTCCTAGATGATCTGCTACAATTTTTTTTATTTTTCCTTTAATATCTTCTGACATGAATTCCTTTCTTATTTATTTAATTTCTTATTAGATTATTAATAAGAATTGTCAAGCCATATACATTCCGCCATTAACATGAATGGTTTCGCCGTTTATATACCTTGCCATGTCAGATGCCAAAAAGGCTACACAGTTGGATACATCTTCTCCGGTACCTAGGTCTCCCGATGGAATTTTACTTATTAATGTTTTTTTAAACTCATCATTTATTTTATCGGTCATTTCTGTTTTAATAAATCCTGGGGATACACAATTTACGTTAATATTTTTTTTTGCATATTCAATTGCTAAACTTTTGGAAAAGGCCACTATTCCAGCTTTTGATGCAGAGTAATTTGATTGTCCTAAATTTCCAGTATGACCCACTATCGATGTAATATTTATGATTTTTCCGTATTTCTTTTTAAGCATTTTTTTTATAGCAAATTTGCACATTAAAAAAGTTGATGTCAGATTAACGTCAATTACTTTTTTCCAATGTTCTTCTGGCAATCTAATAGATAAGTTATCTATAGTAATTCCAGCATTATTTACTAAAATATCAAAACCTTCTAACTTGTCATTGATAAGATCAATAAATTTTTCAATTTTATCGTGTTCATCTAATTTGAATCTTTCAACAATAATATTCGGAAAATCTTTTTTAAGTTTTTCTAACTTCTCTTGATTTGTCCCTGTAGCTAATATTTTTGAGCCCAGATAATTAAATTTTTTCACAAGAGAATTACCTATACCGCCGGTTGCTCCGGTAATTAATACTTTTTTATTTTTTAAATCCATCTTGTAAATTTTTAATATCAGCTATTGAGTTAATTGAAAAGCTATTAACATCTTTTAAAGTCCTTTTCACCATTCCAGTAAGTGTTTTACCTGGGCCAATTTCAATAAAATTTTTAATACCTGCTTTGTTCATTTCAATTAAACTTTCTCGCCATTTAACTGTAGAAAATATTTGATCAACTAATAATTTTTTTATTACTTCTGGGTCATTTTCTGATTTAGCTGTAACATTATTAACAATGCTTAAAAAGGGTTTGTCAAATTGTATGCTAAAAATTTTATCTTTCATGCTTGCAGCAGCCGGTTTCATTAATGAACAATGAAAAGGTGCACTTACTTTTAAAGGTATTGATTTTACCCTTTTTTCTTTCAATATATTTTGAAAAGTATCTATACTTTCTTTATTTCCACTAACAATTACCTGGCCATCCGCGTTATCATTTGCTATTTCGCAGACTCCTTTTTCATTGTTTCTTTTTTTTAAAAGATCAATAATTTCTGCTGTTTTCATTCCTAACACAGCAATCATCGCACCTTTGCCAACGGGCACAGCATCCTGCATAGCTTTTCCTCTTTCATGTAATAAATATAATGCATCATCGAAACTCAATGCGCCCGAACAAACTAGAGCGCTGTATTCTCCTAAAGAATGACCAGCAAAATTTTTAAACGAATTAAAATCGAATCCAAATTCATCTTTAATTACTTTATAAATTGAATAACTTACTATTAATATAGCGGGCTGAGTATTTTTAGTTAATTGTAATTCATCCTCTGGTCCATTTAAAATTAATTTAGATATTGGGTAATTTAATTTTTCATCAGCTTTTTTAAATATACTTCTAACTTTCTCAAAATTTGAGTAGAATTCTGTTCCCATACCTACAACTTGTGATCCCTGACCAGGAAATAATAATGCGCTCATTTATATAAGTTTTTTTAACTATTATTAGTATTGCTATAATTCTTCATTATAGTATAAACCAGTTTTTATAAATAATTAATTTTGCAATTTAAACACATTAAATATGGCTTTTTACGAAAACACAATTGTTGCTAAACAAGATTTGGCAGAAACTGAATTAAAGACTATCAAAGATAAATATAATGAAGTTATTAATAGCTCATCCGGCAAAGTAATCAAAATTGAGGAATGGGGACTTCTTAATCTCGCAAATAAAATAAAGAAATATAAGAAAGGTTTTTATATTCATTATAAATTCGAAGGAAACAGCAAGACATTAGATGAAATAGAGAAAAAAATTAAAATTGATAGATCAATCATAAGACATTTAACAGTGAAATATAAAAAATTAGACACAAAAAATGAATTTTTTAAAACTGACAAATAATTATGAAAAGAAAAAATAAAAAGTTTCAAAGAAAAAATTCAGGCTCACTTAACAAATTAAGTTTATTTCAGAAGAACGATAGCAAGTTTTCAAAACAATGTCCGCTATCAATTAAAAATGCTCCCGTCATAGACTATAAAAATGTGAGTTTATTGAAGAAATATGTTTCTGATAACGGTAAAATTATTTCCTCTAAGATTACATCTGTATCATTTAGCAAACAAAAAAAGCTTACGAAAGAAATAAAAAAAGCTAAAATTTTAGGACTTATTTAATGGAAATTATACTGTTAGAAAATATTCTAAACCTTGGAAATATTGGAGATAAGGTAACTGTAAAAAATGGTTATGGAAGGAACTATCTTTTAAAACAAGGTAAGGCATTAAGATTTAGTAAAGAAAATCTTGAAATTATCAAAAAGAGAAAAGATGAATTAAATAAAAAAAATAATGAAATAAAAAATGAATTTAAAGAAAAAGCGAAACTGGTTAATAATAAAACTTTTTCTTTTAATAAAGAGAGTAAAGAAAATGGTGATTTATACGGGTCAATAAAACCTAAAGAAATAGCTAATGAGATAAATGATAAAACAAAAGCAGATGTCATCCCTTCTCAAATTATTCTTAAAGATGATTTGAATAAAGTAGGTTTATTTAAAGTTGAAATTCACTTTCATTCTGAAGTGAAAGCCCAAATTTCAATTAAAATAGACAAGATACAATCAAAATAACTTCTCCACAGTTTTAAAAAAAAAGTGTGTAACTTTTTTCTTTATAGGTCACACGTTTCTCATATTATGTATTAGTGGAAGAAATTAAATCTATTCAAAAAAACCTAGAAAATAAACAACCGTCAAATTTAGAGGCTGAGCAGGCTCTTTTAGGTTCTATTTTAGTTAACAATGACATTATTGACGAAGTCTCTAATCTAATTAATTCAAATATATTTTATGATCCTGCACATATAAAGATTTATGAAGTTATAGAAAGTTTAAATAACAAAGGTATGATTGCTAATCCCATAACTTTAAAAAATTTTTTTGAAAAAGATAATATGCTTAATGAGGTTGGTGGCACCGAATACTTGGTAAAGCTTACTAGGTTTTCAGGTTCTATAAAACAAGCTATTGATTATGCCAAAATTATACACGAAATGTATTTAAGAAGAGAACTGATACAAATATCTGATCATTTATCTTCCGAAACTTTAAACGCAAACTCTAACGAACAAAACGCTGAAAATATAATTGAAAATACAGAAAAATCTCTTTTTGATCTCGCAGAAAGAGGAAGTTTTTCTCAATCATTTTTAAAGTTTAATCAAGCATTGGACCAAACTATTGAAATGGCAACACAAGCTATGCAAAGTGATCAAGGAATTGTCGGGGTGCCTACTGGTTTAACAGATTTAGATGAAAAATTAGGAGGTTTACATAAATCAGATTTAATTATTTTAGCAGGTAGACCTTCGATGGGTAAAACAGCTTTAGCCACTAACATTGCTTATAATGCTGCTCAACATCTTTTAAAAAGAGAGGAAAAATCATCGATCGCATTTTTTTCATTAGAAATGTCCTCAGAACAATTATCTACAAGAATTCTTTCAGAACAAGCAAGAATAAAGTCAGATGATATAAGAAGAGGGAAAGTTACTGAAGAAGAGATAAATAGGTACATTGAAACTTCTAGAAATATTTATAATTTACCACTTTATATTGATGAGACACCGGCAATTACGATTGCTACATTAAGCAATAGATCAAGAAGAATTAAAAGATTGTTTGGTCTAAATTTAATTGTTGTTGATTACATCCAATTAATGAGATCAAGCTCCAGTAAAAATGAAGGAAGAGTTCAAGAAATTTCTGAGATTACACAAGGACTAAAAGCTCTAGCAAAAGAATTATCGGTTCCAGTTTTAGCTTTAT
>Ga0181422_1000473_pt1 | contig 13035 bp, 10 predicted proteins | sample 45SPOviralmetaG_FD_130147 | JGI IMG/M metagenome (GOLD analysis project Ga0181422, IMG submission 130147) | Marine viral communities from the oligotrophic San Pedro Time Series (SPOT) site, San Pedro Channel, CA, USA - 45 SPOT_SRF_2013-07-18 | ecosystem: Environmental > Aquatic > Marine > Strait...
ATAATTTTTTAATTTAAATCTGTTAGGAACATATATAATGAAGTTTTCTTTAAGTATATTTAAATATAAATACCAGCTATGCAATTTATACATAAATACAATTATTGCTTGAAATGAGAGAAGCCAACACTAAAGATCTGTCTTTATTGCTATTGCTTTCGATTATTTGGGGGTCAGCTTTTTTTAATATCAAAATAGCGACCTACTCTTATGAACCTTTTACATTAGCATTAGTAAGAGTTATTTTTGCGAGTGTACCATTATTTATATTATGTAAATTCAAGAAAATTAAGATTGAAGCTTTTGGTAAAAATTGGAAATGGTATGCTCTTATAGGACTTTGCAATATAGCTATTCCTTTTGTCTTAATAGCGATTGGAACAGCTAAAATTAATAGTTATTTAGCAGCTATTTTAATGAGTACGACTCCTTTAAGCGGTTCAATACTCGCACATTTATTTACAAAAGATGAAAAATTATCCTATCTAAAATCCCTAGGTGTATTAATTGGTTTTAGCGGAATTATTTTATTATTTTTTGACAAGGTGATTATTAATAACGATAATTATATATATGCTATTATTACAATTCTAGGTTCAACTTTCTATTGTATCGGAGGCCTGTTAACTCTAAAGTTAAAAAATAGAATTAATGAAAACGTAACAACCTCAACTACTTTGTGGTCAGTTATTTTTTTATTACCATTCTCAATAATGTTTGAAACACCATGGGACTCTAATCCAACACTACAGTCAACTATATCACTTTTATATTTAGGTGTTATTGCTACTGGATTGGCTTGGCTAATTCGATTTAGAATTTTGACAGTTAATGGATTAGTATTTCAGACGCAAGTAGCTTACTTAATTCCAATTTTTGGAATAATTTTTGGATACTTTTTGATGGATGAAGCTATAACATGGAGAGTTATATTTTCTCTAGTTGTAATACTTGTCGGAATTTATATATTTAAAAAAAACAATAAGGTTAAAATTAATTAATGCAATTAGAGTCAATTGAGTTCAGTTTTCTATCAATTTTTACACTCTTAACATTTTTTATATTTTTTTTAGTAAGTAAATATTCTTATAAAATTAAAAATGGCGCTCTTTTAGATAAAGATTTTACCAAACCACAAGCTTTTCATCTACGTGCAATCTCTAGAAGTGGAGGTATAGCAGCAATAATCGCTTTAAATATTTTTTTCTTTATTTATTTTCTTCTGAATTCAAATATTTTATACGATTATATTTTTATATGTAACTTAATGTTTTTTATTGGCTTTCTAGATGATATCAAAATTAAAGTAAGTCCATTTAAAAGATTGTTATTAATGATAATTTTTCTTTTTTTTTCAATTAATATTCTATCTTTAGAAATCTCTAATATTGACATACCTTTTTTAACAAAAATTTTAGAAATTGATATTTATTCTTCAATTTTTGTGATGTTATGCTTTTTATTTATAATTAATGGCGCAAATTTAATCGATGGGTTTAATGGGTTACTGTCAATTAATTTAATAATTATTAATATTATTTTGCTTTATATCAATATTTCAAATGGTAATAATGAACTTTCATTATTTTTAATTGCTCAAATAATTATTTTACTTTCTTTTCTTTTGTTCAATTTTCCAAATGCTAAAATATTTTTAGGTGATAGTGGATCATATGCAATGGGTACGCTGATTGCTCTAAACACAATAATTACAAATAACTTAAATCCTTCTTACTCCTCTTTTTTTTTCTCTAGTCTTTTGTTTTATCTTTTTTTTGAGGTATTTTTTTCTTTTTTAAGAAAAATAATACAAAAAAAATCACCTATGCGCCCAGACAATAAACATCTACACATGATAATCTATGAGAGGATAGCTTTAGTTTTTGGTAAAGATAAAAGTAATTACATCAACTCTATAATTATTAACTCTGTATATCTTATGCTTATTTTACCAGCTGTAATTTTTGCAAAAGACCCAATGATCAGTAAATATTGGTTTTTTTCTTTGATTACTATTTACCTTTTTATTTATTTAAGACTTTATCATTTAACAAAAAATTAAATTGATATATAAAACAACGATTATTAAGCGGGCAAGTGGCGGAATTGGTATACGCGCTGGTCTTAGAAACCAGTGCCGCAAGGCTTAAGAGTTCGAGTCTCTTCTTGCCCACCAAAATACTATGAAAGTAGAAACTAAATCTAAAAAAGGACTAAGGACTATTTTATCAATAGTAGTTGATAAAAAAAGTATACAAGAAAAATTGGACGAAAAACTTAATGAGTTACAAAAAGAAGTAGCTTTAAAAGGTTTCAGGCCAGGAAAAGTCCCCCCAGCTGTGATTAAAAGTCAATTTGGAAAATCTATTTATGGTGAGGTAGTGGATAAAATTTTAAGAGACACTTCTTCAAAAGCTATAGTTGAAAAAAAATTAAAAGTAGCCGGTCAACCAAAAATAGATCTTAAACAATTTGGCGAAGGAAAGGATTTAAATTATGAACTACAGATTGATTGTTTGCCAAGTGTAGCTTTAAAAAGTTTTGATAAATTTAAAGCGACAGATTTTAAAATTAAAATTGAGTCAAAAATTATTGATGAGAAATTAAAAGAAATTTCAGATCAAAACAAACAATTTGAAGATAAAAATGAAAATGAAAAAGCTTTAATAGGCAATCAAGTTGTATTTGATTATTCAGCTACAGTTGATGGAAATAAATTTGAGGGAAGTGAGGGAAAAGGGGTCCAACTTGAATTAGGAAAAGATCTTTTTTTAAAAGGTTTTGACGAGCAATTAGTTGGTGTTAAAAAAAATGAAATAAGAAAAGTTGATGCAATACTTCCAGCTAATCATCCGAAAAAAGAATTAGCAAATAAAAAAACTAAATTTGAATGTAAAATTTTGAATGTGAAAAAAGTAAAAGAAAATAAAATAGATGATAACTTCGCCAAAATGATGGGCGCTAAAGATATTAAAGATTTAAAATCTTTAATAGAACAACAAGTTTCAAGTCAGTATTCACAAGCATTAAGCTCAATAACAAAAAAAGAAATTTTAGATCAAATTGAAAAAAACCATCAAATTGATTTACCACAAAATTTAATTGACCAAGAAATTTTAGTAATGACAAAAAATCTTAAACCTGAAGAAAAAGATAAACATAAATCAAATAATGAAAAATTAGCAAAATCTCGAATTAAATTGGGACTTCTTCTAAATGAATACGGAGAAAAAAATAATCTTAAAGTATCAGATGAAGAAGTAAGATCTGAAATACAAAAACAAATAAAAGGTATGCCTGGGCAAGAAAAAATGGTGCTCGAATATTATCAAAAAAATCCAAGTGCATCCCAGAGTTTAAAAGGTTCTATTTATGAAGAAAAAATAATTGACTTAATAAAATCAAAAATTAAACTTACAGTCAAAAATATCGATACAAAAGAAGCTGAAAAAATTATTTCTGAATTTAACAAATTTAATACAGATGATTTTAAGAACTCAAAAACTAAATCTTTCGATAAAAATAAACCTAAATCAAAAAAAATTAGCAAAAAGTAACCAATAGTTGTATAATTTTAAGAATGAGTCGTGAGCTTAATGAAAAAATGAATAGTTTAATTCCTATGGTTGTTGAACAAACAAGCAAAGGAGAGAGAGCTTATGATATTTATTCAAGATTATTAAAGGAAAGAATAGTTTTCCTTGTCGGTCCAGTTAATGACGGAGTGGCCTCTTTAGTAACTGCTCAATTATTATTTTTAGAGTCTGAAAATCCTAATAAAGAAATTAATTTTTATATTAACAGCCCAGGGGGCCTTGTTACAGCTGGCCTAGGTATCTATGATACAATGCAATACATAAATTCACCTGTTTCAACTCTATGTATTGGACAAGCTTCATCAATGGGCTCATTCTTATTAGCTGCTGGAGAAAAAGGTAAGAGATATTCTCTGCCAAACTCAAGAATTATGGTTCATCAACCTTCAGCAGGTTTTCAAGGACAAGCTACTGACATAGAAATACATGCTAAAGAAATTATATCGCTAAAAGAAAGACTAAACACTATTTACTCTAAACATACAGGTAAGACAGTTAATGAAATATCTGAAGCTTTGGAGAGAGACAATTTTATGACAGCAGATGAAGCTAAAAAATTTGGTCTAATCGACTCTGTTGTGGAAAAAAGGAAATAAAGCACAAGATATAGCAATCTATACAACTTCAACTTGATAAGAGAATATTAGAGATTTATATTAATCTTATTGATTCGATATGACAGAAAAAAATAATAAAAATATTTTATATTGTTCCTTCTGCGGAAAAAGCCAACATGAAGTAAGAAAACTTATAGCAGGCCCTACAGTTTTTATATGCGATGAATGTGTTGAACTTTGTATGGATATAATTAAAGAGGAAAATAAAAGCTCTTTGGTCAAACATCAAGATGGTGTGCCATCTCCAAAAGAGATATGCAATGTACTTGACGATTATGTAATAGGTCAAAAATTTGCAAAAGAAATTTTATCAGTAGCCGTGCACAACCATTATAAAAGATTAAATCATGAGACAAAAAATAACAAAGATATAGAACTTTCAAAATCAAATATATTATTAGTAGGTCCAACTGGTTGTGGAAAAACACTCTTAGCACAAACTCTTGCAAGAATTTTAGATGTTCCATTCACAATGGCTGACGCTACTACTTTAACGGAAGCAGGTTATGTAGGAGAAGATGTTGAAAACATTATATTGAAATTATTACAAGCAGCAGATTATAACGTTGAAAAAGCTCAAAGGGGGATAGTGTATATTGATGAGGTTGATAAAATCAGTAGAAAATCTGAAAACCCATCTATAACAAGAGATGTATCAGGTGAGGGAGTACAACAAGCATTATTAAAAATTATGGAAGGAACGATAGCAAGTGTTCCCCCACAAGGAGGCAGAAAACATCCTCAGCAGGAATTTTTACAAGTTGACACAACAAATATTTTATTCATTTGTGGAGGAGCTTTTGCTGGTTTAGATAAATTAATTGATAGCAGAGGCAAAGGAAGTTCTATAGGTTTTGGAGCAAAAGTTAAAAATTATAAAGAACAACCTCTTTCAGAAATTATGAAATTATTAGAGCCAGAAGATTTAATTAAATATGGATTAATCCCTGAATTTATAGGAAGAATGCCTATCATAGCAACGCTTAATGATTTAGATGAAAAGTCTTTAGTCAAAATTTTAAGAGAACCAAAAAATTCATTGATCAAACAATATCAAAGGTTATTTGAATTTGAAAACGTTTTACTAGAGTTCAAAGATGATGCGATTAAAGAAATAGCAAAAAAAGCAATATCCAAAAAAACTGGAGCAAGAGGATTAAGGTCAATTTTAGAAAATATTCTTCTTAAAACAATGTTTGAGCTTCCAGATATGGAAAATGTGGTTAAGGTTACCGTTGATAGCTCAGCTGTTTTAGGTAAAGCAGAACCCATTGTCACATATGGAAAAAAAGCATCAACATCAGTAGCTTAAAATAAATTTGTTTCTTGAAATTAACTTATTAATAGCCATATTATAAGGAATGAAAGCTTCATATTTAAAACCACTATTACCATTAAGAGATATCGTGATTTTTCCTTCAATGGTTGTGCCGTTATTTGTAGGAAGAGATAAATCTATTAAAGCATTACAGGAAGTAATGAAATCTGATAAATCTATAGTTTTAGTTACACAAAAAAACTCAGAAATAGATGATCCTAAAAGTAAAGATTTGTATCAGTATGGTTGCTTAGGTAAAGTTCTTCAACTTCTTAAACTACCTGATGGAACAGTTAAAGTTTTGGTTGAAGGTGAAAAAAGAGTAAAAATTGTAAAGTATATAGAAGACAGTAGTAGCTTTCTAACATGTGAAGTCGAAACAGTTGAAGATCAGAATATTTCAAAGGACCTCGAACCTTTTGCTTTGGGTCTAATAAAAAAATTTGATAAACTTCAAATTTTAAATAAAAAAGATTTAAACGACAGCCCAAACAGTCTTAAAAACTTAAAAGATCCTTCTCAAATAGCAAACAATATATCTGCTAACTTGAGTATAGAAATATTTGAAAAACAGCAATTATTAGAAATTACAGATTTAAAAAAAAGATTAGAAAAAATATATACTTTGATTGAAAAAGAAACCAGCGTGTTATCAGTTGAAAAAAAAATTCGTGGAAGAGTAAAAAATCAAATGGAAAAAACCCAAAGAGAATATTATTTAAACGAGCAATTAAAAGCCATTCAAAAAGAACTTGGTGAAATTGATGAAGGTAAAGATGAATTAACTACACTATCTAAAGCTATATCTGATGCTAAAATGCCAAAATTAGCTAAAGAGAAATGTTTATCAGAATTAAAAAAATTAAAATCAATGAGTCCGATGTCCGCTGAAGCAACAGTAGTGAGAAATTACTTGGATTGGATGACAGAGTTACCATGGTCAAATAAATCAAAGATAAATACAGATTTAAATAATGCTCAGAAAATTTTAGATGAAGATCATTATGGTTTAGAAAAAGTTAAGGAAAGAATAATAGAATTTTTAGCTGTGCAAAAAAGAATCCAAAAGATGAAAGGACCAATTTTATGTTTAGTTGGTCCCCCAGGTGTAGGCAAAACATCCTTAGGAAAATCTATAGCAAAAGCCACTAATAGAAAATTTATCAGAATTTCTTTAGGAGGTATAAGAGATGAAGCAGAAATAAGAGGACATCGAAGAACCTATATAGGTTCTTTGCCAGGAAAAATAATTCAAATGATGAAGAAAGCTGGCACTAAAAATCCATTATTTCTTCTTGATGAAATAGATAAAGTTGGCAATGATTACAGAGGAGATCCGTCATCAGCTTTACTAGAAGCATTAGACCCAGAACAAAATAAAGAATTTAATGATCATTATTTGGAAGTTGATTACGATTTATCTGATGTAATGTTTGTTACGACAGCAAATACTCTAAATATTTTGCCACCATTATTAGATAGAATGGAAGTAATTAGATTGTCTGGCTACACAGAAGATGAAAAAGTTAATATATCTCAAAAATATTTAATTCCTAACCAAAGTAAAAATAATGGTTTGAAAAAAGATGAGTGGGACATTGATGAAAAAATTAATAGAAAAATTATTAGACATTACACAAGAGAGTCAGGTGTAAGAAATCTTGAAAGAGAGATTTCTAAAGTTGCTAGAAAACTAGTAAAAAAAATAGACAATAAAGAACAGATAAACAATCCAATAGGTGAAAAAGATTTAAAAGATTTACTTGGTGTTCAAAAGTTTAATTATGGAGAAATTGAAGAAGAAAACCGTATTGGAGTTGTTACTGGTTTAGCGTGGACCGAAGTTGGAGGAGAAATCTTAAAAATAGAATCTGCAATTATGCCTGGAAAAGGAAAAATGGAAATCACAGGTAAATTAGGTGATGTTATGCAAGAGTCGGTTAAGGCAGCAAAATCATATATTAGATCTAAAAGTTTAGATTATGGAATTATTCCTCCAATATTTGATAAAAAAGATTTTCATATTCACGTTCCTGAAGGAGCAACACCGAAAGACGGACCGTCTGCAGGAGTGGGTATGGTTACTTCAATTATTTCAGCTATTACTGAAATACCAGTCAATAAAAATGTGGCAATGACTGGAGAGATAACTTTGAGAGGCTTAGTTCTTCCAATCGGAGGGTTAAAAGAAAAATTACTTGCTGCGCATAGAGCAGGTATTAAGATTGTTTTAATCCCAATGGAAAATAAAAAAGACCTAGTTGAGGTTCCGAAAACAATTCTTGACTCAATGGAAATTATACCTGTAAAAAATGTTGATGAGGTTCTGAAAGTAGCGCTAACAAAACCACTAAAGAGAGTTGAATGGGTTGATCTAGATAAAGTTAAAAAAACAAAAAACGAAAAGCCTGAAGCCACAAGTAGACATTAACAAACTCTAAAGTTTAAACGTTTTTATTATGAAAATATATGATTGTTTTATATATTTCGACGAAGATTTATTATTGGATGTAAGATTAAATATTTTAGATAAATTTGTAGACAAATTTATTATCGTGGAAAGTAGATTTAGTCATAGAGGTGAAAGAAGAGAGCCAACTTTTAATTTTCAAAAATATAAAAAGTTCAAACACAAAATTAAATATATTTTATTAGAAGAAAATCCTAAAAATTTATATGAAATAAATAGTGACGATAAACAGATAAATGAAAAGATTATAATTAATGGTAACTTAAGAGAATTTTATCAAAGAAATGCTATTTCGCAAGGTATCAAAGATGCAAAAGATGAAGATATAATAGTTATTTCGGATGTAGATGAAATTCCAAACTTTAACAATTTTGATTTTGATCAAATAAATAATAATATTATTTTTTTTAATCAAATTTTTTGTTGTTATAAATTCAATTTGTTTTCTTCAATGAAGTGGTGTGGCTCAAGAATTGTGAAAAAAAAAAACTTGAAAAACCCCCAATGGCTTAGAGATATAAAAGATAGAAATTATCCTAAATGGAGAATTGACACATATTTTTCAGAAAAAAAATTTAATAATATTAAATTTATTGAAAATGGAGGCTGGCATTTTTCATATTTAAAAAAAGCCAAAGATGTTGAAAAAAAATTAAAATCAATCCGTCATCATATTGAATATGATCAAAATCCAATAGGTGTAGATAAAATTGAAAATCTTATTAAAAATAGAAAATTAATTTATAATTATAAAGCTGATCAAAGACAAAAAAATAAATTTGAAAATAATGAGACATTAGCAAAACTTGAGTTATCAAAACTTCCTAAATACATTCAGAATAATCTAGGATACTTTAAAGATTGGTTGGAATTATAAAAATTTATTTTTCAAACCACTGTTTAAATTTATTTTGATTTTTATCTAAGTATTTTGGAAGATAAGAAGAATTTACTTTTAATAACAATTTCTTTGAAAACCATCTTTTGTCATCTGTTTTATCATGATTATGATCATATAAAACTTCTCCAGCTTGTATTTTTTTTTCTATATCTATCAATTTTATATTTGAATTTTCGAAATCTTGATGATGTAAATATGATGTAAGTTTTTTATGAACATCTTTTGGTGATTTTATACAAGTAAAATGCCAACCACCATTTTCAATAAATTTAATATTATGATATTTTTTTTTTGAAAAATAAGTATCTACTCTCCACAAAGGATATTTTTTACTTTTAATATTACGAAGCCATTGAGGAGTAAGAAAAAATTTTTTCTTAATAGCTCTAGATCCAAACCATTCGAAATTTTCATAATATAAATTAAATTTATAATAAAACATTTTTTGTTTAAAGATAAATATAGTATTATCATTTTCCTGAAAATTTATTTTTTCAAGATTTGGTATTTCATCAACATCACTTATAATTACAAGGTCATTATCATTAATACCTTTTAGTCCAAGGCTAAGCATATCTCTTTGAAAATTTTCTCTTTTAAGACTATTTATTATTTTTTTTTCTTCTTTTTTTTCATGGCTGTCATTTATATTATTTTCTAAAATATTAGGTGGTTGCTCGTCTATAACTATATATTCAATTTTTTTTTTAAAATCAGAAAATAAATTAATATCAAAATTTAATTTTTTATTATCTCCATTATGAGCATACTTAGACTCTGTGATAATAAACTTATCAACGTAATTATTGAGTATATTTAGTCTTATTTCAGCGAGCATTGTTTCATCAAAAAACATGAAACAGTCATATATTTTCATTATATTTATTTCCTATTAGTTATAATTTTAATATATACAGGATTAAATGAAAAAAATAGTTATTACAGGTGGGTTAGGCTACATAGGAACAGAATTGTGTAAAATATATTCGGGGTATAGCTGGAATGACTCTATAACCGTAATTGACAATAGATTTATATCTGAACGAGTAAACCAATTAAGAAATTGGAACATGAATTTTGTGCAAGGCGATATTCTAGATAAAGATCTAGTTAAAAAGTATTGCTATGACGCAGATATAGTCCACCACCTAGCAGGAATTACTAATGTTCCGAGAGTTAAAAGCGAAAGTTCAAAAGAACATGACGAAAAAATTATGAATGTTGCTGAATTGGGAACCCAAAATATTTTAGATGTAATTACAAATAAATGCAAAATTATTATGCCATCAACACATGTAATTTATGAAGGTCTTGATAATGTTAAAAAGGATTTAGAGGAAGAAGAACCAGCTAAACCAATCTTATCATATGGTAAATCAAAATTTATTAATGAAAATCAATTAAAAGATTCCGGAAAAAATTATATAATTCTAAGACTTGGATCTGTGTATGGTTATTCAACTGACACAGCCAGAGTTGATATTATGGCAAATTTTTTTGCTAAAACAACTTCGCAAAATGGAATATTAAGATTATTCGCTGGGGGTAAACAAATCAAAAGCTTAGTCCCGTTAATTGATGTTGCAAGATGTTTTAAATTTATGGAAGAGAAAAACAATATTTCTTTTCAAACTTTTAATCTTACGAAAGATACAAAAACCGTGAAGGAAATAGCTGAAATTTGTAAAAAAATTAATCCTAAAATCACCTTAAGAGAAACTAACGATGAAATACCTAATCTAGGCTTTACACTTTCTAATAAAAAAATTTTAAGCGCAGGATTTCAATTTTTATATGGATTAGAGGAATGTATGAAAGAAATGATTACAAAATGGTCTAAGCAAGCTTTAATTAAAGATTTAGAATTTGTGAGGAATGGTGAAAACGAATTTATTGATGCAAGAGGAAAAATTAGCAATCACGAATTAACAGAGCCAATTAATATGATTGGATTAATTGACTCAAAAAAAGGAACAATAAGAGCAAACCACTATCATCCACAACAGGAACAAAAATGTTTATTTACTAAAGGTCAAATAATAGAAGTATTTCAAGATATACTAAACCCAAATTCACCTAAAATTACACAAGTGGTTAATGAAGGCCAAATGTCTATTATAAAACCAAATGTTGCTCACACGATGGTTTTTACAAAAGATACAACTTTTTTGAATTTGGTAAGGGGAGAGCGTGAACATGAAAATTACGGCACGACACATACAATTAAACATGTATTTGTTGACAATAAAGAAAAAGAGTTACTTTTAAAAAGTTATAAATTTGAATGTCGATCTTGTGAAAATACTGACCTTAAAAGAGTAGTTTCACTAGGCTATCAACCTCTAGCGAATAATTTACTTAATAAAGAAAACGATAAATGTGAATTATATCCCTTAGAGTTAAATTATTGTAACAAATGTCATAACTGTCAATTATCTGTTTCTGTTGACCCTAAAAAAATGTTTTCAAATTACCTTTACACATCTTCGACATCAAAAATATTCAGAGATCATTTCGTGAATGCTGCAAAAAAATACTCTAAAGATTTTAAATTAAATAAAAAAAAATCTTATATTATTGATATCGGGAGCAATGATGGGATTGCGCTAAAGCCTTTTTTAGATTTAGGTTTTAAAAAAATTTTAGGAATTGAGCCGGCAAAAAATTTGGCTAAACTTGCAAATAAAAATAAAATCAGAACATTTAATGGTTTTTTAGAAAGAAAAAATATTAAAAATATAAAAAAAAATGCAGATTTAATTTTAGCCTCAAATGTATTTGCTCATTCAGATAATTTAAAAGAAATGGCTAATTGCATGTTTAGTTTGTTGGGAAAAAAGGGAATAATAATTATAGAAGTTCAATATCTAATGAATACTTTAAAAGATTTAACTTTTGATAATATTTATCATGAACACTATAACTATTGGTCTTTAACATCACTAGTAAATTTTTTCAGTCAGTTTAATGCAAAAATATTTAAATCTGAGAAGATTAATACTCATGGGGGATCTTTAAGAATATATATAAAAAAAGATAAAAAAGTTAAAATTGAATCAAGTGTTAAAAAAATGCTTAAAGAGGAAGAAATATTTGGAATGAAAAAATTAAAAACATATCAAGAATTTGGAAAAAAAGTTTATGCCATAAGAAGCAATGTTCTTAAAAATATTAAAAAGTTAAAGAAAAATAATAAAATGATAATTGGTTATGGTGCACCCGCTAAGGCAACTACAGCTTTAAATTTCTATGGCATTTCAAATGAAATAAATTTTATTGTTGAGGACAATAAATTAAAACATAACAAATTTGTACCAGGAGTTAAAATTCCCATTAAAAACAAAACAAAAATTAAAGATAAAAATAATACACTTCTAGTTTTAGCGTGGAACTTTTATGATGATATAAAAAAAAATAATTCTAGATTATCCGACAATTTAGTTAACATAAAGGAACTCGAAACTAATAACTAGAAATAAGATTTTTACTTATTTCAAAAATATTTTTAATACTTTCAAAAAAATAATCTATATAGAACTCTGTAAAAGGTAGTTTTTGAATTATAATGAATTGAGAAAAATGAAGTATTTTAGTCATAGCAATAATTATTATAGCAAATAAAATTAGTGAGTTGTAAAATCCAAATGAAACTATTTGTTCAGATTTATTTTTGTTATTGTTCTGAGTAATATTCAGGGAAATACCATGTTTTTTTTTAAGATATTCAGGTGAGTACAAGTCAATTTCTCTAGTTTTTTTTATTTTTTTATTTTTTTTCTTAACTTTAGAAAGATTTGGTGTTTTTTTATTAGAAACTTTACTAATCCGAGTAGCTATATTTTGTTGAGTTTGAACTGGGAACTGTTTCCATTTGTTTCCACATGATCCACATTGTACAATCCTGCCCGAGGCTGTAATAGCTTGATCGGGAACAACAAATTTCTTTTGACATGCTTTACAGCTTAAAATCATAATAGACCAATATTATAGATATTTACCTAAATTACACTAGAATTTAAATACTTTTTTACTTTATAAAATTTTTATTGTATATCTCGATTTTATTTAATAGGGCGGTTAGCTCAGTTGGTAGAGCATCTCGTTTACACCGAGAGGGTCATAGGTTCGAGTCC
>Ga0181422_1000475_pt1 | contig 12990 bp, 8 predicted proteins | sample 45SPOviralmetaG_FD_130147 | JGI IMG/M metagenome (GOLD analysis project Ga0181422, IMG submission 130147) | Marine viral communities from the oligotrophic San Pedro Time Series (SPOT) site, San Pedro Channel, CA, USA - 45 SPOT_SRF_2013-07-18 | ecosystem: Environmental > Aquatic > Marine > Strait...
ACATCATTTACAAACTCTTCTAAAATCAGAGCTGCGGTTATTGCTCCACCAAACCGACCACCTGTATTTTTTAGATCTGCAATATCAGACTTTACTAATTTTTTATAGTTTTTGTATAGAGGAAGAGCATGATATGACTCTACCCCGTTTATGTTTGAGTCAACAAAATTATTTGCAATAGACATATCATTTGAAAATACAGCACCAATATCTAAACCTAGTGCTACATAAGATGCGCCTGTAAGTGTTGCAACATCACAAAGAAGGTCAGGGTTTTCTTCCGATGCATATGCAAGTGCATCTGCCATAATTAATCTACCTTCTGCATCCGTATTTAAAACCTCTATAGTTTTTTTATTTCGCATTGTAAGAATATCACCTGGTCTTATAGCAGTGCTACTTACCATATTTTCAACAAGAGGGGTGAATACCTTTACACCTATGTCTAATTTAAATGCTGCTGAAAGTTTAATTATCCCCCAAGCAGTTGCGGCCCCAGCCATATCTGTTTTCATGGTCTCCATGCCAGATGGAGATTTAAGTGAGTAACCTCCAGTATCAAACAAAACTCCTTTTCCAATTATTGAAACTTTAAATTTGGCTGATTTGTTATATTCACCTACTAGTAAATAAGGTTCTTTTGCTGACCCTTGTGAAACACCAAGAACACCTCCAAAACCTTCGTTTTGAAGCCATTCTTTATTATGAATCTCTAAATTAATGTCGTGATTTTGTATAAGTTTTTTTACCTCGTCTATAAAAAACTCCGGTGTCTTATCAAGAGTAGGTGTATTTACTAAATCTCTTACAAAAAAAATTGCATCTCTAGTTACTTCTTGTTCATTACTAACAATTGATTTATCAAAAGTTATCTGTTGTTTTTCATTTTTTTTATTTAAATATTTATCAAACTTGTAATCTGACAACAACATTCCAAGAGTAAATAATTCGACCTGTGAAAAGTCAACAACGCCCGTTTCATAAGTAATATTACAGTCTAGATTAATCTTAGTCCTGGCAACAGCACCTAGATAGCAAGCATCGAAATCATTGTTTATATCTGCTGTGGAAATAAGTAATGTGTCCTTTGAATCTTTTAGATACTGTTTTGGAACTAAAAGCATTTCCTTCTTTTTTCCATTGAAATTATGAATATTGAAATAATTTTTTATTTCAATGTCACTTATAAAATACTCTAAAAGTTTTTCATTATTTATATCATTTAAGAATAGAATGTTTAATTCAGTCATCAGTTACTTGGTGTCCAATCTTTTTCAAAGTCTCTAGCCATCATCCACAATAAGTCAGATAATCTATTTAGATATGTTAGTACTTTAGAGTCTCTCATGTCTAGGGTTTTATACCAAGTTACACATTTTCTCTCAGCTCTTCTAGAAATAACTCGAGACCAATCTAGTTTTGCAGAAATTATATTTTCACCTGGCACAACAAAGAAGTTTGGTAGGCCATTTTTTTCAGTTAAATTGTCTATATCTTTTTCAAGATTTTTAATCATCTCCTCGGTTACCAAGGTCTTTCCTGCAGAAAGCTTTTTTCTTTCTAATTTATCGGTCGCTAATTCGGCACCAACTATAAAGAGCTCTCTTTGAATACGTAAGATGATTGAATTAATGTCGGATGGTAGTTTTAATTCTGCTCTGATTAAACCTAGGGAAGCTACAAGCTCATCAACTGAACCATAAGCTTCTGGTGCTATGGCATCTTTCGATACTAAATTTCCATATAAAAGGCTTGTATCTCCTTGGTCACCTTTTTTAGTGTAAATCTTCACTTGTTAAGAATAATGCTAAATAGAAAGTATTAATGTACCGGAAGCACCCATTGATACAATTAATGAAAGATAGCTTAAACCTGTACTTGCCATAACACCAGTATACGATTTCTCTTGTAGAGACTTAAACGACCCAAAAGATAAGATCGCAGCAGATATATAGAGAAACACAATTACATTATTTAATACATTGTTAGAAAGAAGATTAAACAGATCCATTGAACTTTCGTAAAAATCAAAAAATACAAGAACTGAGAGGAATAAAGATAAAAAAGTAGAAAATATTGAAATATTTTTCATACCAACTCTAGATATTGTGGGATCTACCAAAAACCAGTGTCCAATCATCATGAGTGAAAAAACTGATGATACTAAAAGGATTGGTAAAGTTGATTTTAAAAGTTCTAGCCCAACTAAATTAAATGACCCAATTAAAAAACTTACAATAGATAAAAGTAAAATATAATTCTTTTCTTTTTTATTAAGTAAATTTGTATATAAGCCTAAAAAGAATATTCCTAAAAGTGTAAAAGTAGACAGATAAATAAAGACAGTAAAAAAAATAATTGAACTAAAAAGTAGTGTAAAACCTTTCTTTGGATTTGTAGTACTTACGATGTACCCAATAAAAGGAACACATAATATTAAAAAGACATATGTAAATTCACTCAATTGCATATATTATTTACAATAATAGGTATGTTTGCTTCACTAATAAAAACTAATTATAAAAATGCCTTAATTGTTACTTTATTATTCCTATTAATTGTAAGCTTTTTTGACAATACTGATGAAATTAGACTTTTAAGTTTTGAGTTTTTTCTAACTTTTATAATGTATTTTTTCATGATTATATTAGCCCTAGATGCATTAAATAATAATAAAATTATTGGTCTGATTTTGTTTTTTAGCTTAACTTTACTCCCTCCAAGTATTTTTTCAGACTATGAAGGTCAACTCTTCCCAGTCACTTATTTAATATTTATTTCTTATTTGCTTTATATCTCTGGACTTATGATGTTTAAAAATTGGAAAAATAATGCGGGAATATGAAATATTTTTCAATATATCTAAAATGATTACATGAAGCAGGGGTACTTTAAAAATATTATTTTATTTTTTTTATTTTTAGTTTTCTTTATACCTTTTTCGGCGTCAAGCCAAAAAGCAAGTGCTATTGAAATAAAATATAATGATCAGTTTAGATGTTTAGATAATGCTGTTGCTCCTCTCAACAACCTTTTAGACATTCAAACATTCTTAAACTGTAATGGCTTCAATCCTGGACCAATAGATGGACTAAGCGGTTCAAGAACTGATAATGCAATAATTAGTTTCCAGAAAACAGTTGGACTCACTGCTGATGGAGTTGTAGGACCTGCAACTAAGCAAGCTATGAGAGCCTTTAGTACAACTTCATTTACTTTCACGGGTAGTGGATGGGGGCACGGAGTTGGGCTGAGTCAATATGGGGCTAAAGGGCTAACAGAACTAGGTGCAAGTTTTTGCAGTAATACCAGCTCATGTACTTCAAATGAAGTTGTAGATTATTATTTTACAGATACTGGTGTTAGTAATTTGTCTGAAATTAGTTTGTCATCACCTGAAATAGCAACAGATAGTAACGCTCTTTGGGTTGGTTTAGCAAGAAATGCTAAAAGTATAAACCTAACAACTCTTCCTTCATCAAGCCCTCCTATGCTTTCTATTTGCCAAGATGGGCTTTCAGATACTGCGGGTGTCCAAGTTTTCTTAACATCAAGAGGATTTGAACCTGGACCTGTGGATGGGGCATTTGGTGACAAAACTTCAAACGCATTAAAAAATTATCAAGCATCAGTTGGAATTTCACAATCTGGAAGTATTGATGCTGATACACTTAATAAAATTAAATCTGAAGCAGCTTCTGATGGATCGTGTGAATCGGTATTTGGGCCATTAAAGATTAGTGGCGGTGCAACTGTAAATATTATTTCAAATGGAAATGGATGTTATTTTAATGGACATCCATTAGTTAATAGATCAACAGCAAGTTGTAATATTGGAATTAGTTGGTCGGAAGGTGGAAGGATAAGGGTTGGTCCTCGCGAACATAAACACGGAGTTTTAAAATTAAGATCAAAAAATGTTTCTTCGGGTTTCCACGTTTCGCTGTCAGTAAACATAGAAAAGTATTTATACGGGTTAGCTGAAATGCCTTCTCACTGGAACGTTAAAGCACTTGAAGCACAGGCTTTAGTTGGACGAAGTTATGCTGTTTATCAATACCTAAAGCAAAATATTCCTTCTCAAACAACTTCATTAGACGCAGGGCTTTCAGCATCTAGGCAAGCTTATTGCTGGTGTCATATCGGATCAACTGCATCAAGTCAATATTATTATGGATATCTTAAAGAAATAGCAGGTCCAAACTGGGTACAGGCTGTCAATAACACTTCTGGTAAAGTCATAACTTATAATGGTGGGTATACACAAAGCTCTGTAGTTCAAGCTTTTTATTCCTCCTCAACTGGTGGAAAGACAAACAATAATGCAGTAGGCTTTGGGTCAGCAACAGTATGGCCCTATCTTCAAACAGTAGATGATCCATGGTCAGTAGACAACAGAGTTGGTAATAGTAAAGCTGCTTGGTCTTATGATTTCTCTGGTTACCAACTATCAAAAAATATTCTATGTGGTGATACGCCATGCTTTGACTCAATAACTGATATTTACGTTTCATCTGTTGCTGAGTCAGGTGCTGCTGTTGAAGTCACCATGAAAGGATTTAAGAATGGTTCATCAAAAACTGTTACAAAATCGGGAAGAAATATTAAATCTCAATTAGGATTTACTTCACATTACTTTAAAACTTCCAGCCAATCTGATATATCAAATCTTTCAATTGGACCTATAACGGTAAATACCTCAACTGTGTCCTCTTCAACAGGTACTTCATCTTCAACTTCTACAGGAGATGTAGCTCAATATGCTACATCAACTTCAGGGTTGAATTTACTATCTGGAGCAGGATTGTTAAACAACTGTAATGAAACTTCATCAGCTTGTCAGGCTAAAACATTAACGAGGGAGGAAGCCGCGGCTGTTGTTGCAACAATTGGTGGTGTCTCTTTAGATGCACCTAATGCTTATAGTGATGACGACCAAAGTATTTATCAAAAAGCAATAAACGCGATTCCTTATTATGGTAGTCAAGTTTGTATTGGAAGCCCTTTTCAGTTTCAGCCAACTGAAACTGTAGCTAGAGATCAGTTTGCGTGTATGGTCATAAAATCTATCAAAGCGGGTTCAACAACTGAATTATCTGGATCAATAGACAAGTACTCTGATGAAGGGGCTAGTAAATGGACTAATGAAATCAATATACTTGCTGCTAATGATGTCATTCCTGCTTGTAGTTCCATTCAAGATAAGTTTTGTCCTAGTAGAAATATTTCTATTGGAGAAGTTGCCTACATAGTAAATCAATTAGTAAGTAAATCATTGATATCAAGCGACTTATTTTCAAGTAGTGCCTTCCAAGAAGGCTGGACTGCAAATGGTTCTGAAGTTGTAGAAGCAAGTGCTACTGCTGTGGCAAATCCTAATGCAGGTAATGATGCTTGCGTACCAAAAGACAATACAGCCTTGATAATAAATTCTGTTTTAGATGTGCAGCAGTTTCTATCTAGCAATGGTTTTAATCCTGGACCGATTGACGGACAAACAGGACCAAAAACTAAAAATGCAGTTATTGAGTTTCAAAAAGAAATTGGTTTACTCGCTGATGGGATGGTCGGAAATAAAACTAAAGATGCCATGAGGGCGTATACAGGATGCAGAAATCAAAATGTTTGTATTGCCAGAGATAACTCAAATGCAAAACTAGATTCAGTTGCAGACATCCAAACCTATTTGGCAAACAATGGATTTAATCCTGGAATTATTGATGGAGAAATTGGTTCATATACAAAGGAAGCTATAAAAGCTTTCCAACGCAAAGTTGGTTTAATTCCAGATGGTGTTGCTGGAAATAGAACAAAATCAGAAATGAAATCTTATACTGGCTGTTAGCTTATATATTGTAAAATTTTCTGAGCTATTTTTTCTGAACTAAATTCAAAATATTCTGTTAAATCTTCTAACGGAGCTGACTCACCAAAGGTTTCTATACTAAAACTTTCTGTTACTTTTCCAATATAATCTTGCCAGCCAATAGAGCGACCAAGTTCAAGAGTGAAGACAAACTCATTTATTTTTAGATTTTCAAGAGTGTTGGTATTAATTTGATTCAAAATAGGAGTGCTAATAATTTGTACAGACTTATTTTTTAACTTTTTAGAAACCTCAATTGCTAAATTTACTTCAGATCCAGAAGCAAATATTGTAAGATCATCTCCTTTGATTAACTCATATGCTCCATCTTGAAAATTTTTATAGCTCAAATTAGTTTCAATATAATCTAACGACTGTCGTGTCAACACAAGAGATTTAGGATTGTTACCTTTAGTAAAAATATATTGATAAGCATATTCTGCTTCTATGCTATTTGCTGGTCGAATAACATCTAGTCCTGGTATTAGTCTTAAACTCATTAAATGCTCAATAGGTTGATGAGTAGGGCCATCTTCACCAAGATAAATTGAATCATGAGTAAAAATGTAGACAGAATTAAGATTCATTAGAGATGCAATTCTTATGCTTGGTCTCATGTAATCTGAAAACACTAAAAATGTTGACCCATACCCAATTAAATTACTATGCAAAGTAATCCCATTTACGACTGCTGCCATTGCATGTTCACGAATTCCAAACTCAATTGACTGACCGCTTCTGTTTTCATGTGAATAAATTGAATTTGAGATTATTTGTTTAGTGGAAGCAGCAAGGTCTGCTGATCCTCCTAGTATAAATCTATTTGACTCTCCGATGGAATTTAAAATCTCGCTTCCTGTCACCCTTGTTGCTTTTTTGTCTTTACCTAGAGAATGGTTGAATTCAATTTTTTTATTATTAAATTCATTCCACAAATCAGCGAAATCATCGTCAGTAATTAACTTTTCTTCAAGTAAAGAGGCCCATTCGTCATATTTAGTATTATCAATGTCTCTTTTTTCATTGAAATAATCGTAAATTTCTTGCGGATGATCAAATGCATCCCCTGTCCAACTTAAGTTATTTAAGAACTGTTCCATTTCATCACTGCCTAAAGGAGAACCGTGTACTCCACTAGTATTTTGCTTATTAGGAGAATGCTTTCCAATCGTGCTTTTCGCAATTATTAAAGATGGTTTTGAGATGTTGTCCTGTGCATCCTTAACGGCATTAATAATTTGATTTTCATCGTGTCCATCTATTTCTTGAACATGCCAACCTAATGATTGGAATTTTGCACTTTGATTTGTGACGGATACCTTGTCTACATTCCCATCAATAGATATATTGTTATCGTCAAAAATATAAATTAATTTTCCTAGTTTCCAGAGACCTGCTAACTCAGCAGCTTCAAATGAAACACCTTCCATTAAATCACCATCTGAAACTATTCCATATACGTAATGATCGATGATTTCATTTCCAAAAATATCTGTTAAATATGTTTCCGCAAGCGCAAGACCGACTCCTGTCGCAAAACCTTGACCTAAAGGTCCAGTTGTTATATCAATTCCAATACCTACATCAAGCTCAGGGTGGCCGGCAGTCTTAGAATTTAATTGTCTGAAATTCTTCATGTCATCAATAGAAATCTTAAAACCATTGAAATGCAGTAAGCTATATAGCAATGCTGACCCATGTCCAGCACTAAGAACAAATCTATCCCTATTTATCCAATTAGGATTTCTATTAGAAATTTTTAAAAAATTTTTAAATAACACAGTTCCTACATCTGCCATTCCTAATGGCATACCAGGGTGTCCAGAGTTTGCTTTCTCGACAGATGAAGCAGAAAGGACTCTAATGGATTTAGTTACTTTATCAAACACAGATTAAGTATATAAGAATCTAAGCAGACGCAAAAGAATCTTTTGCATGATATGAAGATCTTACAAGTGGACCGGATTCAACATGTGGTATACCAAATGACTCACCAAGTAATTTATAATCTTCAAATTCTTCAATTGGTGCGTACCTATCAATTGGTCTATGTTTTGCTGTTGGTCTTAAATATTGACCTATAGTAACTATATCAATATCAATTTTAGATAGGTCTTTCAAAACTGAAATAACTTCATCTTTAGTTTCACCCATTCCAACAATTAATCCGGTTTTAGTTTTTCCCATAAATCCTTGCTGCTTAACATATTCGAGAAGAGACAATGACCTTCCATAAGACGCCGCAGTTCTTATTTCCCTTTGTAGTCTTGGTACTGTCTCTAAATTATGATTAAATACCTCAGGAGCAGCAAAAAGAATATTATCTATTGCTGACCTCAATCCTTTAAAATCTGGAACCAAGACTTCGACATTACATTTCTCGTTTAATTCTTTTACAGCGCGAATTGTATCTGCAAAAAACAATGATCCTCCATCATCAAGGTCATCCCTGTTAACGGAAGTAATAACAGCATGTGACAACTGCATAGCTTTAACACTTTCTGCAACCCTGGTTGGTTCATCTAAATCAAGTTGACCTGGCTTACCAGTTTTAACATCACAGAAGCCACAAGCTCGTGTGCAAACATCACCCATTATCATGAATGTTGCGGTTCCCATTGACCAGCACTCATATATATTTGGGCAAGAAGCTTCTTCACATACTGTATTTAATTTTTTTTCGCTTAATAAGTTTTTCAAACTTATGTAATCATTTCCTAAGTTTGCTTTAACCTTCATCCATTCAGGCCTTCTAGGTTCATTTGGTAAGACTCCCCTTATAGTTATCGGAATAATATTTTTATTAGGTTTAAACACTCCCCTTTTAACCATTTCATCAATATTAAATTCTTTAGTTGTCTTTAGCTGTTTAGGAGTAAATTGAGAAAACTGTTTATCTATTTTTTCATAATTGAAAATGTTCTTAAAATTTTTAGAAATTACATTTGATACATCCTCGAAAGAAATTTTGTTATTAAATTGATGAATAGAACTCATTTGTTCCAATTCATTACCGCATGGGTTTATCAAATTAAAACCTTCCAGATTATCAAAAATATTTAATGAAAAACCATGATAAGTAGTCCACTTACTAACCTTGATTCCGATCGAAGCAATTTTACCAGCAGAAGTCCAAACACCTGTATCGTCTTCTTTGGTAAAGGAATCTATAGAAAATTCATTTAGAGTATCAATGATTACATTTTCTAATGACCTTACAAAGGGCAGTATTTTTTTTGGATCAGAAAGCCTAACAATTGGGTAACCAATTAATTGGCCTTCGCCATGATAGGTAATGTCTCCTCCCCTATCAGTTTCAAAAAAATCTATACCCCTATTACTAAGCTCTTCTTCAGAGACTAGTAAATTGTTCTTCTTTGCAGAACGTCCTGAAGTTATAACCCCATCATGTTCAAGAAGCAATAAATAATCATCATTACTATTGTTTTGTGAAACTGATCTATGAATTCCTAACTGAAGGTCGTAAGCTTCCGAATAAGGTAATTTTCCAAGCCACCGAGTATTGAGAGTTCTCAATCTAATTCCTGTGACCAATCAGCATTCTCTAACCTTTCCTTAATAAAATTAAGAAATAATAATGCTACAGAACCATCAAATACCCTGTGGTCCCATGTAATACTCAAAATACCCGTGTGTCTTATTGCGATAGAATCGGATCCATCTTGTGCTTGAACAACAACTGGTCTTTTCTTAACTGACTCTGTTGAGAGGATTGCAACATTTGGTTGATTAATTATTGGGGATGTTAAAAATGAATTAAATGACCCATTATTAGATATAGTAAAAGTACTTCCGCTTACATCATCTAAACCATATTTTCCATCTCTCAGTAATTCGGAAGTCTCCGAAATTTTTCTTGCTATCCCTTTTAAATTAAATGAATCAGCCTCTTGCAAAGTGCCAACCAATAATCCCTGTTGATTTAAGTCAACAGCAATTCCTAAGTTGATATGATTATGAATTTCATGTAAGCCGTTTTCTAAATCAAAAGAACTATTTACTACGGAGTACTCCCTCAATGCTGAAACAGTAGCAAGGGAGATGAAAGGTAGATAAGTTAATGAAAAGCCATTTTCTTGTTTAAATTTCACTTTATGTTTTGCTCTTACAATTTCAATATTCTCAAAATCTACCTCAATGGAAGTCATCACATGTGCTGAAGTTTGCTTTGACATAATCATGTTTTCAGCAATTCTTTTCCTTAGTCTTGAAATATTATTTGAAGACTCTTTAGTTAATATTTCTTTTTCTTTTGTAGGCTGTTCAGCAATTTTTTCTGTTGAAATCATACCCTGACCTGATGAAATAATTTTTTCAATATCTTGTCTTCTAATCCTTCCGTCTTTACCAGTGCCCTGAACTTTTTCTATATCAATATTATGTTCAAAAGCAAGTTTTCTGACAACAGGTGATAATTTAAGATTTTGTTTATCCTTAGGTGTCTTAGAAATATTATGATTTTTTTCCTCGTCAACCTTAGGACTTGAATCTTTAACCTTCTCTTCATTTGTTTCTTCTTTTGGCTCTTCTTTTGGAGGAGTACCATTTGTATTTGTTTTATCTCCATCCAATTCAAGAAGAGAAGCGCCTACTTCTACAGTTTCACCTTCTTCTACTAATAAATTACTGACTGTTCCGTTAAATGGTGAGGGTACTTCTGTATCAACTTTGTCAGTAGAGATTTCCAATATTGGATCATCTTCCTTAACTTCGTCTCCTACATTAACTAGCCAACGAAGAATTGTGCCTTCTGTTACTGTTTCGCCAAGCTGTGGCATTGTCACTATTTGACTCATTACTTTATTGTAATTCTTTCAGGGCTTTTACCACTTTTTCAACACTAGGAATAAATGCATCTTCTAAAACAGGTGCAAAAGGTATATGAGTATTTGGAGGAGTTACCTTGAGTATTGGGTTATCAAGATTCCAAAAACCTTTTTCAGCGACTACTGAAGAAATTTCAGAAGCAATTGATGAAAATGGTACATCCTCTTGCAAGATGCACAAATTAGATGTTTTTTCTACAGAGTTTAAAATTATTTCCTCATCAAGTGGAACAATTGTTCTTATATCAATTACTTCAACTGAAATATTTTCTTTTGAGAGAACTTCAGCAGCCTCATTAGCAACAGGCACCATTCCAGACCAAGTAACCAATGTTATATCTGTACCTTGTCTAACTACTTTTCCTTTACCAATCTCTACTTCATAAAGACCCAGTGGAACCTCCATTTTCAAATCAGGTTTTCTATAAAGCTTTTTATGTTCTAAATACATTACTGGATTAGGGTCATTAACAGCTGCAACCAAAAGTCCTTTTGCATCATATGGATTGGATGGAGCAACAACTTTTATACCTGGATGATGTGCCAGTAACGACTCTGGACTGATAGAGTGAAAGGGTCCAGATCGAGTTCCAGCACCAGTAGGGCCTCTAACAACCATTGGTACAGATTTACCAGCTTTCCAGTAGTACTTGGCAGCTTCAGTTGTAATCTGGTCAAGAGCAGGATATACAAAATCATAAAATTGCAATTCAACAATTGGCTTTTTACCAGCAAGAGCTGCTCCGACAGCAGCACCCGTAAACGCTCCTTCAGAAATTGATGTATCAATAACTCTGGAAGGCCCGTATTTATTAAACAAACCTTTTGTTGCCTTAAATGCACCTTCAAAAATTCCTATGTCTTCGCCCATCATGAATACATTTTCATCATTTTCCATCAACTCATCTAATCCATTTGTTATTGCTTCTATATAATTCATCGTTTTTGTATTAGTTTCATCATTAGAAATAGTTGGAGTTGTTCTGTCAGCAAACATATCTTCGACTTCATTAATAGGATCCGGGTCGTCTTGGGTTTTAGCCCACTCTAAAGCTTCTCTTATTTCAGCTTCTAAATCTTCAGCTAGGCTCACAAACTGTTCAGTTGAGAATAGACCCTCATCGACAAAGGAGTCTTCAAATCTGGCAATTGGGTCTCTCTTCATCCAAAAATCTCTAACTTCTTCATTTACATATTCGGCAGGATCATGACCAGCATGACCATAATGCCTAAAGGTTACTAATTCAATTAAAGATGGGCCATTTCCTGCTCTTGCACTTTCGCATGCATCATGCATGACATCAATGACTTCATAAATATCATTTCCATCAATAATTTTTGCTGGTATTCCATACCCGGCTGCTCGGTCAGCAACATTTGGAGTACCAAACTCAGTTTCATTAGGGGAAGAATAAGCAAATTGATTATTTTGAACAGTAAATACAACTGGCAGATTTAATACACCTGCCATGTTCATGCTTTCGTGCCAAGTTCCAGTAGCTGTTGCTCCTTCACCACAGTTTGCTACAGCGACAACACCAGATCCACTTTGTTGAGAGGCAAGTGCCCATCCTACAGCAACTGGTGCTGAATCAGGCAAAGGAGAGACAACCATTAAAGTTCCTTTATCAACAACACCGAAGTGGCTATTTCCATCTCTACCTTTTGATGGTCCATCATGTTTACCGAAAAAATTCAGGGCAATTTCTTTAAGAGTTACTCCCTTTTTAATTTGTACTCCAAGATCTCTATGTGTACCTCCGAAAATGTCTTTTTCATTCATTCCAGCTGCTATTCCGGCCATTGAGGCCTCTTGTCCAATACCTGGATATACCGCTCCACTTAATTGACCACCTTTATACATCTTCAGTAATCTATCTTCGAGTAACCTTTGGGTTTTCATTGATTTATAAATATCCCACAGCTGATCTTTAGATAATGATGCTGAATACCCCTTACGTGTAATTTTTTCAATCTGCATTAATGTAGCCCCCTACCATTCAAACTTAATAATGATTCTCCAATAGCTTCACTCAGTGTTGGATGTGCATGTATAAATTCTGAAGCTTCACTTGGTAAGGCTTCCCAACCTACCATATACATAAGTTCATGTATCATCTCACCAGCAGCAGGTCCACAAACGCTAGCACCAACGATAGGTCCATCTTCTTCTGAGTAAACTTTAACGATACCTTGGTTTTGGTTTTGAATTAATGCCCTACCTATACCTGCAAAGCTATGTTGAGCTTGTTTTATGTCTATACCTTTTTCTTTAGC
>Ga0181422_1000476_pt1 | contig 12984 bp, 12 predicted proteins | sample 45SPOviralmetaG_FD_130147 | JGI IMG/M metagenome (GOLD analysis project Ga0181422, IMG submission 130147) | Marine viral communities from the oligotrophic San Pedro Time Series (SPOT) site, San Pedro Channel, CA, USA - 45 SPOT_SRF_2013-07-18 | ecosystem: Environmental > Aquatic > Marine > Strait...
CAATAAAAAATTTTTTAAAAATTTCAGATTTTATTAAAATTTAAATATAATTAAAATTAATTAAATTAATTATTTTCATTTTTAATATTATTTTGAGTTAGTCTATTTTCTAACTCTATTGATCTTTTAAGTTGTTTAATTCTTTTGACAATCCTATGTTGTCTTTTTATTGATGGCGGTTTAGTTACTTTAATCTTACAATGGATTATATTGTGACTAACAATAGTCTTATCCATTTTTAATAAATTCAAAGTAAATAAATTTAATTAATTTAATTATTCTAAAAATAAATCAAATTTTTATTTAGTCTATAATATTGGTATAATTATGTTTCTAAATTAGTTTCTTGTTCTTGTTCTTCTTGTTCTTCTTGTTCTTGTTCTTCTTGTTCTTCTTGTTCTTGTTGTCTTTCTTTTTTATTTAAACTCCATAATTCTGCTGCTTTAGACATTAGTTGTGTATTCTTCAATTCTGGATTAGTTATTTTTAGTTCATCAATCTTATTTTTAATGAAAATATTATATTCTGTTGGTGGTCTTTTTGGACCTGTTTTTTTCTTTTTTTGTTGTATTGTTGTTAATAAACTTTCTTTAAATAATTCATCTTTTAATTTAAATACAACTTCATTTAATTTCTCTTTCTGATCTTCTGTAAAATCTTGAATATTCTCTAATGCTAATTCTAATAATCTATCAATTACAATTTCATTTGTATCATGAATAAATGTATTAATACCACCAATTACTTTCTTTGCATTACTAATTGAATACATCTCTAATACATTATATACTTGTAATACTCTTAAATCAATTATATAAAACACTTTTTAATGAATTTATTTGACCAATATCAGATGTTCCAAATAATGATTTATTTTTAATTTGAAGTGCAGTTTTGAATTGATCTTTATTATATTTTTTATTAAATAGAGTTTTAATATTTTCTTGTGTTAATGCATAATTATGATATCTAATATCTGCTACTAAACCATTAAGATTAGTATAATTATTAGTATTTATTTTTGGTAAAACATATAATGGAGAATTATTTAATTTTAAAGCATCATTTTCAAATACATTACCAGAATTAACTAGGACATCATTAATATATACTGAAACATTTACACCATTAGGATAGTCATTATTTTTATAATTTTTATTATCTTCAAATACAATTGTAACTAAATACCAAAGATTATTACTACTAATTAAATCAAATATTTCTTTGATTACTACTTTATTATTATTTTTTTTTATAGTATTAAATTCTATAACTAGTTCATTTGAATTATTGCCGAACTTTATAAGTGGTTCTTTAATAATTACATCATCATCTAATTTAGGTTTAATACCTTTTAGTATAATTGCTCTATCTTTATAATATGGCGAACCTTTTTTATTAATCCAAAAACTGTATGAAAATTCAGCACCACCTTTATTATTTGTAGAAACTGGAAATTTTAAGAAATTATGAGATAATTTATTTTTAGTATTATAATAAATTTCAGAATTACTTAATGACATAACACCTTTAATTAAATATAAATCTTCATTATCTTTAGTATTTGTTAGAATAAGATTTGTATCATCTCTAAAATCTTTTAATTCAGGTAGAAAATAAGGCATATATACATTATTATGAAAATAAACTATAATAAAAGCAATTATACACCCTAATATAAATAAGAATGGATTTACTAATTGACCTAGTTCCATTTTTATATTTAATTAAATATAATAAATTAATAAAAATGATATTATAAAAATATAATGTTTTTAATTTTGTTTTTTTACTCCACCAATTTTATATAATGGACTTCGGAAACCATATAATGGTAATCCTAAATATTTTAATACGCTTTTTGATTTAACTGGACCTTTATTATAAACTGATTTTACATCATCCATTGTTTTAAGATTATTATCAAATACTTGTATTCTAGATAAATAACCATTAAATGAATGAATACCATTAGGTATATTACCTACTTGAATATCACCACTAGATGGTGATACAATATTTGATAATCCAGTAGGACATTCATCATTATTCTCATTTAATACTCTTGTTGAATGTTTTTCACCGTTCATAAATAAAGTTACAATATTATTATCAACATTTAATAAAACATTTACCCATGTTTGTAATGGTACATAATCAATTTTAAATGTTGCATAATAACAATTATCTTTATTAATAGTTGTATTTGGATTTGGACCTAATGAACAAGTTTCTTTTGAGTAGATATCAGTTGTTGTAACAACTCTTTCAGCATCCTCTCTAGACATACCTTTACTAGCCATATACCAGTTTACAACACTTTGACAAGTACTATTATCTATAGGTCTTCTTTTACTAGCAACATCAGAAAATTTTTTAACTTTTTCATCTAAATTTCTAAAGGTCATAGTATCTGCATTTACAGTCCTAACTTTTATTATCATTTTATTAGACATTTTATCAAAGTAAATAAGAGGGTTTGAGGATTGTAATACACCTTGTGCTCCACCTCTTTTTAGAACTAGTCTATAATCTTCTTTGTTTTCAATTGCTTCTACATATATCCAAAATGATAAAGCATATTGAGTACTACTTTTTGAAGCAGGTAATTTATTTGAATCTTTTACTGATTTAATTGAAGAAGCATTTGCTTTAATTGGCATTTCTGCTAATGTAAATGATGAATCTTTAGGTTGTTTAATAATCATCATAACATATACTAAACCTGCAACAAATAATCCAAATAATATTATCATAAGAATAGGATTCATACCACTAACTTTATTTCTAACTGTATTAACATTAGTACCAAATAATTTACCAAAACGATTAGATACACTATTATTTCCAACATTTTGTGAGTTTTCTCTAAAAGGATTTAATGATTGTAATCTATCCATTTTATTATTTATAAATATAAAGTTTTTATTTATTAATTATTTTTTAATTTATTTAATATACTATTATCAATTATTTCAAACTTCTTATTAAATTTAACAATTAAATTTAATATATCTTTATCATAAATATTATAATATTTTATGATTTGTTTATTTAAATTTTCATAATTTATATTCTCATTATTTTCTTCATCTTTATCATTATTATTTTCACTATCTTTATTATTTTTACTATCTATATTTTCACTAATATAAATAGATTGGATCTTATATAAAATATTTTGAATTATAAAATCAAAATAATTATTTGGTAAATTAATAGATGTTAATAATTGAACTCTTTTTTTATTATAATTACATCTTAAACTATATTTAGTTAGTATTTGTGTAAATGAATTCTTAATATATTTATCTGTTTTTTTTTTAGATAAAATTTTATTAATTTTATATATTTTGATAGTATATAGCATTTTCAATAAATCCCAATTATTATTTGTAAATATATCTTTTTCAATTATATCAGCAAAACATAAATTTTCCATTATATCTAAGCAATTATTTAGTACTTCTTTTTTATTAATTCTAAATTCAATATGATTTATTAAATTTTCATGTAATAACATACACACTAAATTACTATCAGTATGGATTATATCATTTAATTCTAATATAGAATAATCTATATTATATAAATTATTAACAATATCATATAATCCTATATCATTAAATTTATTAAAATTTGTTTGACTATTTAAACATAAATTAGGTTTCTTCAAATTATTAAGAATTAAATCATCTAAATTTAATAAAATCAATTTGATATTATTTTTATAATTTTTTATAAATAATTTAATATTATCTAAAATAGTTTTATTTAATTCTATATTTTCATTATCTAATATTTTAATAATATGTTTATGGATTGATAATAAACCAGGTTTATTTAGATAAAATATATCTGATTTTTTCTTAAAATCAATATATTTTTTATTTCTATCATATAATTTATTAACAATACAAATAATTGGTATTGTATTATTCTTTAATTTGATTTCATTTAAATTATTAAAATAATGTTTATCATTTATAAAACTTTCAAAATCATCTATTAGTAATAGTTTTTTTTCTTTTATAAAAAATTCATTTATTGATTTGTAAAATAAATAATTATGTATATCATTTACACTTGAATTTATATCTATTTCATTATAAGTATAATTCAATTCTTTTAATATTTGTCTAACTAGTGATGATTTACCGCAACCACTTGGACCAATACAAATTATAAATTTATTAAATATAGTATTTGATAATAAGTAATTTTTCAAATCATTTGTAAATTTAAAATGTTCAATATAATCAAATGATTTTTTAGGAGTATATTTTTGGATATACTTATTCATTATAATACATTATTTATAAAACTATAAATATTATCAAAAAAATCAAAATTTAAAATTTTTTTATTATGAATTACATTTATGAATTACATTTATGAATTGCATTCACTCTGGTATTCATGCCATGAATTTAATATATCTTCATTTGAAAAGAAGTTTTTAATTTTATCACATTTATCAGTCTTCAATTTTATTTCATTAAAACAACCATTTGTTTGTTTTTTCTCTCCAGCACACACACTATCATCACCTTTTAAATAAAATGGTAAATTATTTGGATTGTCGCTTTTACACAATATTTCTTTATGATTTACTACTTTTTTATATTCTTTTGGACATGTTTTTAAAGTAAAATTATGCTTACTATTTTCTAAATTTTTTTTCTTTTGTATTAAATTATTGAGATTCATAGAATATATAAAAAGACATGTAATTACAGCTAATGATACTGGTAATAACATTAAACCAATATTCATACCATAAGGATTATATAAGGCACCTATTAAAAAAATTAGAACTAAATATAATCCTAATAATACTATTCCTGCATTTAATTGCATTGATGTATAATATTGCATTTTAATTTTATTTAATGTAACATTTTATTATATAATTAATTAAAATAATTCTGCTCTATGTAAAACTTTGGTTCCTTTACTAGATTCATATTGTGATCTAGCAAGAGGAACTGCCATTTGTGAGGCATCTCTAATATATATTTTATATTGCTCTATTTCATTTAGTATTCTACTTACAGCATAATCTAGAACTTTTTTATTTAAATCTCTAACTTGTTTTACAACACCAGTATCAAGATTTAAACCATACTGATAATATATACTCCTCATTATAATTCTTAACTGTGTTTCATCTTGTTTACCGATAATATGTTCACCTTCAGTTTCATTAGCAACCATATTTTTCATACCTAATTGTAAAGCATTAATATTATCATCACTAAAGAATAAGTCATTTAAACAATTTTTACTAAAATTACCTTTAACGGCATCTCCTTGAAAACTATTTAATTCAACTGGTTGATAATTTGTATCTGGTTCATTAACTAACATACTCATTTTATTTTAATAATATATTTTAATAAAATATTTTAATAATATTTATCATTTAATTAAAATTGTTAATTTAATTAAATTTTTTATATTATAGAAATTATAAAATGAGTTTTAATAATTTAAAAACTTCTTTACATGATTTTGATATAGAATTATATGACTTAATTGTAGAGGAATATAATAGACAGCGTGATGGTATTGAATTGATTGCATCTGAAAATACAACATCTAAACCAGTGTTGGAATGTTTAGGTTCAATATTAACAAATAAATATTCAGAGGGATATCCAAATAAAAGATATTATGGAGGTAATGAAGTTATTGATAAAATAGAATTATTATGTATTGATAGAGCATTAGAAGCATTTAATTTAGATAAAAATATTTGGTCTGTAAATGTTCAACCATACTCCGGGAGTCCTGCTAATTTTGCTTTATATACTGCAATATTAGAACCAAATGATAGAATAATGGGTTTAGGATTACCATCAGGTGGTCATTTAACACATGGTTTTTATACTAAAAATAAAAAAATATCAGCAACATCTATATATTTCCAATCATTACCATATGATATAAATGATGATGGATTTATTGATTATGATGAATTGGAAGCATCTGTAAGAAAATTTTGTCCAAAGCTAATAATTGCAGGATATAGTGCTTATTCTAGAGATTTAGATTATAAGAGATTTAGAGAAATAGCAGATATTAATAATTCTTATTTGACTTGTGATATGGCACATTTTAATGGTTTTGTTGCAACAGGTATCTTAAATAATCCATTTGAGTATTGTGATTTTGTAACAACAACTACTCATAAAACATTAGGTGGACCAAGAGCAGGTATGATATTTTGTAAGAAAGAATATGAAAAAAAAATAAATGATTCAGTTTTTCCTGGATTACAAGGAGGACCACATGAACATCAAATTGGAGCTCTTGCCACTCAATTGAAATATGTTAAATCTGAAGAATATAAAAAATACATTAATCAAGTTTTATTAAATTCAAGAAAATTGGCAGAACATTTAATTGATTTTGGTTTTAATGTATTAACTGGTGGAACAGATAATCATATAATTTTAATTAATTTAAAAAATAAAGGAATCTCAGGAAATAAAGTAGAAAAATTATGCGAATTAATTAATATATCTGTTAATAAGAATTCCGTAAAAGGTGATAAATCTGCTTTAAGTCCAAATGGAATTAGAATAGGAACTCCATCTATCACTACAAGAGGTATGAAAGAAAAAGATATGATTGTTATTGCGGGTTTTATTGATACTATTGTTAATTTAGGTATTAAAGTACAAAAAATATCAGGAACTAAAATGAATGATTTTAATAATATATTAAAAAAAGAAGAAAATATGAAAATAATAAATGAAATTAAAAATGAAGTAAAAATTTTTGTTAATCAATTTGAATTTTATTAAATTAAAAATTAATTAAATTTAGAATTAATTAAATTTAGAATTAATTAAATTTAGAATTAATTAAATTTAGAATTAATTAAATTTAGAATTAAAAATATATTTTAAAATAAAATGGATTTTGATAAATTAAGTAACAAATTAAAAAGATATATAAATAGTTATAATTTTAATATAAATGATAGTACATTAGAATATATAACTAATAAATTTATATCTGATAAAAATATATATTCTAGGAATAAATCAATGAGTGGTGGTATTGGTGGAGATGGACCACAAAATTTATATCCTAGTGAATATTATGGTTTAAATAGTGGTGAATTTACTGGCGATGGTAAGGGTTCGCCATCTTTTTCACCAATAACTACTAGACCTGCATTACTATCAACTATTTTTCCACTTAAAGGAGGATATGATGGTGGTTGTTCAACTTGTAGCCAATCAGGTGGATGTGGTTGCGCTATGAAAGGAGGTTGTCCAGCATGTAAAAAGAAAAAAGGCGGTTGTAAATGTGGTAAAAGAGGAGGAAGTGATGGTGGAATTTCAGGAGGTATGATACCAGTATATTTACCATTATTTTTACAAAAAGATATTAAAGAATTAAATAAAAACAATTTTATAAGAGTTACAAATAAAGATTATAAATCAGCAACAAAAGAAATTAATAGTCATCTAACTAATATTTTACATGCAACATTTTATAATGTTAAGAATAAGAATAATTTAGTTGGAAAAGTTCACTTTCAAAAAGTAATTAAAACATTATGATTAAAATTTTAAATTTTGAAATATTATTTTTAGTTATTATTTAAATATAATTTAAGTATTATTATATAATATGTCTAAATCTAAATCCAAATCAGTTGAGAACAAATATGTGAAGTTAGACCCAATACAACATGTTTTATTAAGACCAAATATGTATATTGGATCTATTGAGAAAGATAAATACTCAACATGGATTTTAGATGAAGATTCAAAAAATATGATTAAAAAAGACATTAGTTATGTTCCAGGTTTTTATAAAATCTATGATGAACTTATTGTAAATATTTTAGATCATATGAAAAGAATTGAATTAGATAAAAATAAAGATAAAAATATAGTTAAAAATATAAAAGTTAATATTGATTTAGAAGAAAATAAAATTGAAGTATATAATGATGGTGATGGTATAGATGTAGAAATTCATCCAGAACATAAAGTATATATCCCTGAATTAATATTTGGAAATATGCTGACATCTACTAATTATGATGAAGAAGAAGAAAAAATAATTGGTGGAATGAATGGTATTGGTGCAAAGGCATGTAATATATTTTCAAAAAAATTCATAATTGAAACTGTTGATGCAACAAAAGGTTTTAAATATACACAAGAATTTGAAGATAATATGAGTAAAAAAAATAAACCAAAAATTAAAAATTATACAAAATATCCTTATACAAAAATTACATTCTATCCAGATTTACAAAAATTCAAAATGAATAAAATAGGAAATAGTATGTATAAACTTATGGAAAAGAGAGTTTATGATATTTGTGGTCTTACTAATGATTCGATTAAAGTATCATTTAATGATAAAAAGATAAATATTAAAAACTTCCAAAAATATGCTGAGTTATATCTAAGTGATTATAGTTCAAAAGATATATTATATGAAAAAGTTAATGATAGATGGGAAATAATTGTTACATATAATAATAGTTCTTCATTAGAACAAGTTTCATTTGTTAATGGTATTTGGACACTTAAAGGAGGAAAACATGTTGATAATGTTGTAAATCAAGTTATTAAAAATATGACTGATTTAATTGTAAAGAAAAATAAAGATATTACAGTTAAACCACAACATATTCGTGATAATCTCTTTGTATTTATAAAAAGTACTATTGTGAATCCTAGCTTTGATAGTCAAACAAAAGAAACATTGACAACTCCTGCATCAAAATTTGGTAGTAAATGTGAAATATCAAAACAATTTTATAATAAACTTTATAATACTGAATTAACTAAAAATATCATTGAATTAAGTAATTTATTTCTTAATAAATCTCTTAAAAAAACTGATGGGAAAAAAAGTAATCAATTGAGAGGTATTCCAAAATTAGATGATGCAATCTTTGCAGGAACAAATAAATCATCTGAATGTACACTTATTTTGACAGAAGGTGATTCAGCAAAATCAATGGCAATTGCGGGTTTAAGTGTTGTTGGTAGAGAAAAATATGGAGTATTTCCTTTGAAAGGTAAATTACTTAATGTTTTAGATATATCAGATTCAAAAATAGCAAGTAATGAAGAAATTACAAACTTAAAGAAGATTATAGGTTTAGAAACTAAAAAAAAATATAAAGATGTAAAGCCTTTGAGATATGGTAAGATAATGATAATGACAGACCAAGATGTTGATGGTAGTCATATCAAAGGATTATTATTTAATTTATTTAATACAATGTGGCCATCATTAATAATTCAAACAGGATTTATGAATTCTATGCTTACACCTATTGTAAAAGCAAAGAAAAGAAATATAGTTCATGAGTTTTATAATTTAACAGATTACGAAAATTGGAAAAAACAAAAAGAAGAAAAAAAGGTAATTGGTAAATGGGATATTAAATATTATAAAGGATTGGGTACATCAACTGAAAAAGAAGCAAAAGAATATTTTAGAAATTTAAAAAATGTAGAATACATATGGAATGAAAAAGATTCAAAAGAAAAAATAGATTTAGCATTTAATAAAAAAAGAGCAGATAATAGGAAAGATTGGTTATACCAATATGATAAACAAAAAATTTTAAAACATGATCAAGCACAAGTAGAATATAATGATTTTATTGATAGAGATTTAATTCATTTTTCAGTATATGATAATGGTAGGTCACTTCCATCTTTTTGCGATGGATTAAAGATTTCAACTAGAAAAATATTATATAGTTGTTTTAAAAGGAATTTAGTTAAAGAAGTAAGAGTGGCACAATTAGCAGGATATGTTAGCGAGAATGCTAGTTATCATCATGGAGAAAAAAGTTTACAAGATGCTATTATTGGTATGGCTCAAAATTTTATTGGTTCAAATAATATTAATTTGTTAAAACCAAATGGTCAATTTGGAACTAGATTACAAGGTGGTAAAGATTCAGCATCACCTAGATATATTCATACTGAATTAAATCCATTAACATATTATATATTTAGTAAAGATGATTTACCTATATTAAATTACATTGAAGATGATGGATATAAAATAGAACCAGAATTCTATGTGCCAATAATACCAATGATTCTAGTAAATGGTGTTATTGGAATTGGAACAGGATTTAGTTGTAATATTCCATGTTATAATCCAGGAGATATTATTAAAATCTATAAAAAATTATTAACATCTGATGATGTTACTAAGTCATTAGAAAATATTAAAGAAATTAAACCATTCTATAATGGATTCAAAGGTTCAATATTAGATAATAATAATAAATATTATAGTTTCGGTAAATTTAAAAGATTCTCATCAAATCAGATTGAGATTACAGAATTGCCAATTGGAACATGGACACAAGATTATAAAGAATTTCTAGAAAAAACATTAGAGAAGAACCCAAAATTTAAAGATTATGAAAGTCATTATACAGAAAATAGTATCAGATTTATTTTAAAATTTGAATCAGGAACTGTAAATGACTTATTAGAACAAGATAAGAATGAATCGTATACTAAGTTTGAGAAAGATTTTAAATTGATTAGTCCAAAAATGTTATCAACTACAAATATGCATATGTTTAATGAAAATAGCGTTATTACAAAAATGAAAGATACTAATGAAATCATTAAAAATTTTTATAAATTTAGATTGGTTTGGTATCAAAAAAGAAAAGATTATATAATTGATAAACTAAAAAATGAAATTATTTATTTAGATGCTAGAATAAAATTCATACTTGATATAATTGAAGATAGATTAAAGATTAATAATAGAAAAAAAACTGATATTGAAGAATATTTAGAGAAAAATGGTTTCCCTATGAAATCTGATTTATTAAATACAAAAGAGAATTATGATTATTTAATTAAAATGCCTATATGGAATTTAACTTATGAGAAAAAAGAAGAACTTCTTAATGAATTAAATAATAAAAAAGATATGCTAATGACAATAGAAAAAACTACAATTCAACAAATGTGGATTAATGATTTAGATGCATTTGATGAACAGTATAAAAAATATATTAATGAAAGATTATCTGAATTAGATAATACACAAGAAGTAAGTAAAAAAAAATCTAAAGTTAAACCATAAAATAAAAAAATTAATTATAAAATTATTAATATAATTTTTATTAAATTAAGAATTTTATTAAATTAAGAATTTTATTAAATTAAGAATTTTATTAAATTAAGAATTAAATAATTCAGATAAAGAACCACCGGAATTTAATTTATTTATTATTTTAGATAACGTAGGAACAACAGAGAATACTTTTAATTTACTACATTTCTCTAATTTACTATCTTGTGGTAATGAATCACTAACAACTAATTCCTTTATACTATTACAATTATTAATTCTATCAATTGCAGGACCTGATAGAATACCGTGTGTTACAATAACTATAATATCTTTTGCTCCTTTAGAAATTAATAAATAAGTTTCCATAATATAATCATTTACAGATTTATCATCATTATGTGGAGATGTTACAATAAATAATTGTTTACCTCTAACAGATTTTTCAATTGATGTTCTAATCTCAGAGTTAGAAAAATAATCTATATTAGTTTGTAATAAAGGAATATTAGATTCTTTTGATAAATCTTGTGCTAATTTAATATGAGAAGTAGTTGATAATATATAACTCATATTATGTTTTAACAGTTATTATATTGTATATAAGTTAATTTACTATATTTTTATATATTTTTATATCTAAAACATTTCAACAAAAAAAAAAATTTTGAATTTATTATTGAATTAAATTATTATTTGTTCATACATTCAGTATATACCAGGATATTCAAATTTTAAATTTATTTAAAGTTATTTCACTAATTTAATTTAATTCAGTTCAATCTAATTTAATTAAATTTAAAGATGGAATCAGTCAAGCAACCATGTGATATTGATGTTAAAAATCTTAAAGTTAGTCCACTTAAGACAATGGGAAATGGTGTAACTAGAATTGCATTTGTAACTCTTGATGGTCCATTTAATCTTCAATTACCTGAGATGTATGCTCCCTTTGGTATTAATGTTTGGGAAAATTCTGATAATGGTACATTTAAATACTCGGTAAATCTTTCATTCCGTGATATGGATAAAAGAGAATCTTTACAGAAATTTTATAAGTTTCTTGAGGATTTTGATGAATTTATTGTTCAATATGCTCTTGATCATTCATATGAGTTCTTCAAGAAAAAATATACTAGTCTTGAAGTAGTAAGAGCACTTTATCCTTGTTCAATCAAACAATCTATTGATAAGGCAACTGGTGAAATTAATCCAAAGTATCCTCCAACTTGTAAGATTACAATTCCATACAGAAATGATAAATTTCAGATGGAAACATACAATAAAGATGCTGAACTCATTGACTTTTCAACAGTTATGAATAACCTTAAAGGTGCCAAAATTACTGTAATTCTACAGGGAATCCAACTTTGGATTGCTGGTGGTAAGTTTGGTGCTACACTTAAATCACAACAGATGCAAGTTATTCCAAAGGCAACTATTAGTGGATTTGCAATCAAGAACAACAAAGAAGATAGAATCCCAGATGGCGAAGATATTGATGATATTAGTAATGGTGTATCAAAAGCAACTGTTACTAATGGTGACAACTTGATTGATGACAGCGATGACGAAAATAACTAAAAAACAAAAAACAACAAAAAACAAAAATAGAAATTATTAAAAACAAAATTATAAATTATTAAAAACAAAAATAGAAATTATCAAAAACAAAAATAGAAATTATTAAAAACAAAAATAAAATATTATTTAAAGAATATTTTTATTTAAAAAAAATTTGATTTATATTTTTATTATAATTAATATTTAAAATGTATAGAATATCAACTATTACTGCTGTTGGCAGTGTAAATGTATTAGTTGATTTAGGTTTATTATATAATATATTTAATTTAGAAGATGAAGGTCTTCCACATAAAG
>Ga0181422_1000477_pt1 | contig 12977 bp, 10 predicted proteins | sample 45SPOviralmetaG_FD_130147 | JGI IMG/M metagenome (GOLD analysis project Ga0181422, IMG submission 130147) | Marine viral communities from the oligotrophic San Pedro Time Series (SPOT) site, San Pedro Channel, CA, USA - 45 SPOT_SRF_2013-07-18 | ecosystem: Environmental > Aquatic > Marine > Strait...
TGGAGGAGAATCAGGTGGAGGAGAATCAGGTGGAGGAGAATCAGGTGGAGGAGAATCAGGTGGAGGAGAATCAGGTGGAGGAGAATCAGGTGGAGGAGAATCAGGTGGAGAAGCATCAGGTGGAGGAGAATCAGGTGGAGGAGAATCAGGTGGAGGAGCAGATGACATTAAAGATGGTGTAGGAGATAATAAAGATGGAGTATCTAAAAGTGGTGGGAAAGTATTAGTTGAAAGAGTAGATGATAAAGGAGAAACAACAGTAATAAATAATTATTATGGTGGTAATAAAGAAATGGCAAAGTTTATGCAAAAATTATTACAACAAAATCAAAATAATCTTAATCAACAACAAGACAAATCTCTAATGGATCAAGGAATGTGTTCTCAACTTAATAATCAGCTAGGAACATTATCCTTAGCTGAATATAAAAATACTAGATTTATGGATGAATTAAAAGCAAAATGTGCTAAACAAGAACAAGCATGCAAAGTTTCACCACAGATTGACCAAACTGCATTAATTGGAACATTATTAACAGATTCTAAAAATACACGCGTTGGAGATATATTACAACAATAATTAATATTACAAATATATAAATATTAAAAAATATATAAATATAAAAATTTTTATTTAACATTTAAATATTTAAGTGCTTCTTGTGAAGCAACTTGTTCTGCTTGTTTTTTAGTATCACCTGAACCAGTTCCTAATACTTGTCCTTCATTTTTAACTATAATTGTAAATAATTTTTTATTATTTATAATTTCTACATTTGATTCATAAAATATAGGTAGTTTCATATAATTATGCTGAAAATATTTTATTAACTTATCTTTAAAATTTTTATTTTGTTTAATTAATTCTACCAAATCTACTTCATTTTCAATAACATTAATTATCCATCTTTCTGCCATTTGAAAACCCAAACCACTAATTCCATCTAATTTATTTCCTTTAATTGTTTTTTTATTAAAATCTAAGAATATAGCACAAATAAATGCTTCAAATATATCTTCTAAAATCTTATAATTATTTCTACCATCATTATCTTCAATTTGTTTAGAAATTATCATCCATTTTTTTAATCCTACTTTTGTAGATAATTCAGATAACATATGACCATTTACTAATTTACTTCTCATTTTAGTTAGGAATCCTTCATTCTGTTCTGAATAGCGCATATATAAATAATTTGCAACAGTTGTACTTAATACAGAATCTCCAAGAAATTCGTATCTTTCATTACATTCTTCTTGTAATGGTAAACAGTCTTTTGGACAATTCAAGTTACCACTTATAAAATTTTCATTTTTTCTAGTTGAATATGACTTATGAACTAATGCATTTCTATAAAAATCTATATTTATACATTTCATCTTTATTCCATATTTTCTTAATATATTATTAACATCATCCTGATTAATTAAGATATTTTTATTATTATATGGTGTTTCATTATCTTGATTATCACTCATAATTAATTATTTATAGTGTTTTATTTTTAACTATATTTCAAAATTTAATTAAATAAAAATTTGATTATGTTTTTAATTAATTATTAATTTGATTTAATTAAATTTCTTTTATATTTTTTACTTTTAACATTAATAAAATTAATAACATTAATAACATTAATAACATTAATAACATTAACACTTAAAATAATATTATTTATAATTCATATAGCATCTTAATAATGGAATTAATTATTACAAGTATCGCAATGATTAGTGTTTCAAATATTTTAATTACAAAACCAGAAAAATATCTAGATCTTTATAGATTGAATATATTAATTGATAATTATAAAAATGGTTATGGTATCTCATTTAAAGAAGGTTATCCATATTAATAAAATTCAATTAATATAAATTTTTATTAATATGATTTTTTATTAATAAAATTTTAAATTAATTAAATTTCATTAAAAAAAATAAAAAAAATTAAAAAAAATATTCAACTATCTTTTCAGCAATTTTATTTCCAACTTTTCTTTTTTTATCATTTTTAATATTATATTCTAAAGTTGATAAGTAAATTATTTTATCTTTATATTCCATATTATCCATAAAATTAATAAATTCTTTCATACTTTGAAAATTCTTTGATATAATATTTGCTATTTTATCAGATATACCTGGTATTTGTGATAAACTTAATAATAACATAGTTTCCTTTGTTATATTATCTTTCTTCCTTTTTTTCATTAAACATTTATGATTGATATTTTGATTTTTCTTAAAATATTTATCTGGATTATTTGTCATTCTATTTATAAAATATTCAAGTAAATAAATTGTTTCATTTGTATTTTGTGTTAAAAATATTCCAAAATTATCCAATAGTGTTGTATTTATTATTCCACTTAATAGTATATTACCTTTTAACTCGCATATATTTACAGAATTATTAAGTCCTTCATACCCACAAAAATACTCAAAAATATAAGATACTTTAATGTTTTTATCTAATGCATATTTAAATCTTTGTTTTTGTTCATGATATCTATTATCTTTAATTGAATTTGATAAATCTTTAATTGTTTTTCTTTCAAATATATATTTAACTTCATCTTGATATTTTATTACAAAATCTCCTAATTCTAGATTATCAAATTTAATTATATCTTTATAATTATCATTATTATCAAAATAATCTTTAATTTTAGTTTCACGATGATCTATTATTAACTCCATTACATATATATATAAAAATCTTTTTATATAAAAATATTAAATAAAAACTATTATTACATAAAAATATTAAATAAAAACTATTATTACATAAAAATATTAAATAAAAATTCTGATTAATTTTAAATTTTCATTAATTTAAATACATAATATTATATAAATATAATAATAATGACTAAAATTGATATTATCAATCAATATATTAATAATACCAATAATAGATTTAATTCACCTGATATTTCACCTAATGAATGGTATTTAGAAAATAGAAAGGGTTATGTAGAAAGTATACATGATAGTTTTAAAAAATATGAAATAAAAGAAAAACAAGATACAGATGAAGATTTAGATTCATCGTATATTAAATTATTTCCTCATCAGAAATTTGTGAGAGATTACTTACAACCAAAATCTCCATATAATGGATTATTATTATATCATGGTCTAGGTGTTGGTAAAACATGTGCATCAATTGCAACTGCCGAATTATTACTAAATAATAGAAATGTAACTGTTATGCTTCCAGCATCACTAGAAAAAAATTATATAAATGAAGTTATGAATTGTGGTAGTAAATATTATTCTAAAAATCAATATTGGAAATTTATTGAATATGATGATTTGAAAAAATTATATTCAAGTAATGATTTAGATGTTAATTTATTACAAGAAAATGATTTTATTGATTACAAATTATTAAAAACTAATAAGAATAATGGTTTTTGGTATACTAAGGAAGGAAAAGAACCCAATTATGATAAATTAGATTCAAATCAAAAAGAGCAAATTTATAATCAATTATACAGTATAATATTAAAAAAATATAATGTTCTTCATTATAATGGTCTAAGTACAAAGAAAATTGGTGAATTTAATAATAAATCTAAAACAAATAATTTCTTTGATAATAATTTAGTTATAATTGATGAAGTTCATAATTTTATATCAAGAGTTGTGAATGGTAGTAAAATTGCATTAGAATTATATGATTTATTATTTAAATCGAAAAATAGTAAATTACTATTCTTATCAGGAACTCCTATAATTAATAGACCTTATGAAGTTGTTTTATTATTAAATGTATTAAAAAGATATGAAACATTAGAAAAATTAAAATTAAATAAAAAATTAGATGATGATGAAACTATCGAATTGGAAAATATTTTACAACAAAATAGATATATTGATACATTTGATTTTGATGCTAAGAATGATATTTATCGTATAAAATTTATTCCTGAAAACTTTCAAAAGGAAGAATTGAATAATAAAATTAAATTTAATGAAAATAACATTGATGAAAATAAAGTTGAATTATTAAAATCATTACATAAATACGATGTAAAATTTGAAAAAAGTAAATTAAATTATACAGCATTACCTATTAAAGAAGATGTATTTATTGATAAATTTATTGATACTGAAAAATTAAAAGTTAAAAATCCAGAATTATTCATTAAAAGAATATTAGGTTCAGTATCATATTTTGAATATACTGATTCTGATTTATTTCCAACAATTAAAGAAAATAATATTGTTAAATTAAATTTTTCAGAAACACAATTTAAAAAATACTATGATGTTAGATTAGACGAATTGCTTAAAGAGAAAAAATATAGAGGTGACCAATCCCAAAACAGTGATTCTGATGGTTCACAAGTATATAAAGCATTTTCAAGAGCTTTATGTAATTTTACATTCCCAGACGAAATTGAAAGACCATATCCAAGTAAAATAAAATTAATATTAAATGATTTAACATATGGATTAGATGATTATGATGAGGAAAAACAAATTAAAAAAGTAGAAAAATATGATAATAATACTAATTTTAAAAAAAATAAGAATGAAAAGGATTATGAATCCTCACAATATACTAAATTAATTAATGAAAGTTTAGATAAATTGGTTGATGATTCGCAAGAATATTTAGTAGGTAATTTAAAAGAATATTCTCCTAAATTTAAATCAATATTAGATACTACGCAAAAATCTCCTGGTACAGTATTAGTGTATTCACAATATAGAAATGTAGAAGGTATTGGAATACTTAAAAGAGTATTTAATGCTAATGGGTATGTTGAATTCAAACTTAAAAAAGAAGGAAAAAAATATAAATTGGATATACCAAAGGAAGATTATAATAAACCAAAATATATTGAATTTACAGGAGATAAAGAGATGAATAATATATTATTAGCTGTATTTAATAATAATTTTGATAATGTTCCTGATAATATTAAAAATAAATTAGATAAATTGCATTCAAATAATACTGAAAAAGATAATGGTAATTTAAGAGGTTCTATTGTAAAAATTATTATGATTACACAATCAGGTAGTGAAGGAATATCATTAAAAAATGTGAGACAAGTACATATTACTGAACCATATTGGAATAAAATAAGGATAGATCAAGTAATTGGCAGAGCAGTTAGAACTAAATCACATATGGAATTACCAAAAGATGAAAGAAATATAAATGTATATCAATATTTATGTAAGTTTTCAAAAGAACAACTTAAAGATCCAAAAGTAGAAATGTTAGATAATAGTTTAACTACTGATCAAGTTATATTTAATCTAGCAGATAGAAAAGCAAAAACAAATGATGATGTTTTAAAATTATTAAAATCATCTGCGGTTGATTGTCATCTTCATGCAAAAAATCATACTAATGTTAAATGTTTCAGTTACCCTATTGATATAGACGATAATAAATTAATGGTTCAAGCAAATATTGAAGAAGACGATATTGATATACTTAGTAAAGACAAAGAAACTAAAATTGATTTAGAATTACAAATAGTCACTATTCAAGGTAATAAATATATGATTTTACTTGATGAAGGTAAAAAAAATGAAGGTCAACTATTTGACTATGATGAATATGATAAATATGAAAATATTAAATTTGTAGGATTATTATTCAAAAATAATGATAATAAATTTGTTTTAAAATTAAAGAACTTTGAAGATAAATCTGATGATGGAGATAAACCCGATAAGCCTGATAAACCCGATAAGCCTGATAACCCTGATAAACCTGATAAACCTGATAAACCTGATAAATCCGATAAACCTGATAAACCTGATAAACCATCAAAAGTAGTTCCAACAGAGTTATTAAATGGAGATGGTAAAATAGAAGGTCCTAATGATAATATTGCTAAGATGTTAAAAAAGAATTCAAGAAAAGATAATATTTATGAACATGTAATAGTTGAACAAGGAGGAAACCCACATTGTTCATATTGTACTATGGCAGCAATACTTAATCAAATGAATAAATTAGATAAAAAAGATAACAGATATAATTATCAAGATATAAGAAATATAATAGCAGAACATGTAGAAAAATTAGATGAAACAACAATAAGAGTATTATATCAACAAGAATTTGGTGCTTTACCAACTGAAAAAGAAAGAGAAGATTTCAATTCAAAATTAGAGAAAATGGATTCAATCGATATCAAAAAAGATATAATTAAAAGAATTAAAAATGATAAATGGGGGACTGAATTTGATTTTTCAATAATAGGAGATAAATTTAAAATAGGTATATTAATAATTGATAATGAAGCAAAATTATATAATACTAGTAGTAAAATTAATGAATTTAAATACTATACAGTAATTTATTTTAATGGACTTCATTTCCAATCAGTAGCATTAAAAAAGAAAAAATTAGATGAACCATATTCATATGTTTTTAAATGTAAAAAACTCCCTAGTCCTATTATTAAATTAATTAATAAAGAGGCAAAGAAATCTGAAGATATAGAAAAATTTAAATGTTAAATATAATTTAAACTAAAATTAAAATATTTAAAAAATATTACATTATATAACATTATATTACATAATATTATATATAATATATAATTATAAACATAATGAATAGTTTATCTTCCAAAAATCCTACTCCTATTATTGAAATTCCAGTAAAAAATAATAAAGGTTCAATAGATATAGAAAATAATAATCAAGAAAGTAATCGAGATAATAATGAAATTATTAATTATACTTATAAAGAAAAATTTATTAATTCATTAAATTATAAAAATGCTGAAACTTTTACATTATTTTGTGGAGCATGGTTTTTAATCTGGTGCTTTTTAATCATGTTATCTTTAATGGGAAATGGATTTAAATTATTAGGAATGAAGGATTCCTCAAAAATGTTTGATATTGTTGATAATCCTATCAGTGCTGTAATGATAGGTATATTAGTTACTGTATTAGTTCAAAGTTCGTCTACAAGTACATCTATTATTATTAGTTTAGTTGGTGCAGATGAATTAAGTGTTGTAAATGCTATTCCAATGGTGATGGGGGCAAATATTGGAACATCCGTAACTAATACTATTGTTAGTTTAGGTAGTTATAATGATAGAGAAAATTATAAAAGAGCATTCGCAGGGGCAACTGTTCATGATTTATTTAATTTTCTAACTGTTTTAATTCTATTACCAATTCAATGGGCTACAAATTTCTTAGGAGAAATTACTTGGGAATTTGCTAAAAATGAGGTTCCTTGTGAGAATGATTGTAAAAAATGGGAAGGACCTATTAATAAAATTGTTAAACCCATTATTTCAAAAATATTAAAAATTGACAAAAAAGTTAGTAAATATATTTATCAAGGTTATTGTGATGGATATTGTGATTATGATTGTTCATCGCAAGATCAAACATCATTAACAAATTTTATATGTGATAATACAAATTATCAAAGTTGTAATCAATTACCAAATTTTAAATCAAGTTGGTTAAAAGATAATTTATTAAAATGTAAAAGATTTCCACAATATATGAATATTGAAAATAATGGCAATGATGTATCTGTAGAATATTACTATGAATGTCCAGGTGATATAGATTGTACTATTGCAACTCCATGGAATTCAACTATTACATCTCTCACAACTAATATTTATGATGTGTGTAGTTCTGACTGGAAATCTAAACCATGTGATAAACAAGTATTAAAAGGTGGTATGTTGTATGATTGGGGAATGTCTGATGAAGGAGCAGGAGTATTAGCAGTTACATTTTCCATATTTTCATTATGCGTATGTATTTACTTGCTTATTAAATTATTAAATTATTTATTAAAAGGTAAAGCAAGAAGATGGTTAGTTAATGCATTAGCATTTAATCAATATTTTTCAATTTTAATTGGTGCTCTTGTGACAATACTAGTACAATCTAGTAGTATTACAACATCTACATTAGTTCCATTATGTGCTATTAATGTAATTACTTTAGAACAAATGTTTCCTTTAACATTAGGAGCAAATATTGGTACAACTGTAACTGGTCTTCTTGCAGCAAGTGTTGCTGTTTCAAATCCTGCAGAAGCATTACAAGTCGCACTAGCACATTTATTATTTAATATTATAGGTATTTTAATTTGGTTTCCTCATCCAAGAATGAGAAGTATTCCATTAAAAGGAGCAAAAAAATTAGGAGAATTATCAAAAGATAATAAATTCTTTCCATTTATTTATACAGGTATTGTTTTCTTTGGTATCCCTGGTATTGCCTATGGCATAACATATGCTATTAATAATTAATCAGTTAAAATTAAATACTAATAATTCCTTATTTTAGAAACTGTTTCAATTATAAATTCATATTTTATATTTCTTAAACTATCTACTGGATTACCATATCTATCATACAAACTAAAAGTTAATGAATCTAAACCATTTAATGGTGGGTCAAATGTTACTTCATCTCTGTTTGTATTATATTGATTCAAGTAATTACTATCACTATTAATATCAAGTGTTGCAAAACTATCTAGTGTTTTAATGGCAGCCCCTGATACATCACCATATTTACCACGACCTGAAAATTCATTAATATGTAAAGAATAAAAACCACCAGAAGCATCAATTCCTCCAACTCCTGTCGTATTACCACTAGTATCTAATTTTAATGCTGATAATAATTGTACTTTTGAAACATCTTTAAAAATATTATTTAACTTAAATGTTCCTTTATTATTTACAACACATATTACTCTATTTTTTTTATTTATTAATGTATGTTGAGGACCTCTATTAGGTATTACATTATATTTTTGAAATGCATCATTTTGATTTGGAGTATTTGAATGCATCATATTAGAATTTTGGAATTGAGTATTCATCCCGTTTAAATTTTGATTAAAACCTCTTTGATATAAATTATGGTCATTTGCTCTAACAAAATTGTTGTGTGTGTTCATTTTATTTTATTTAAATAAATATTATAAATTAATACATAATTATGAACACAAATAAAAATATAGAATATGTTTCTATAGAAAATTTTAAAGATTTATTACAACAATTTACTAATTTCTTATATGATGTCCATAAAATTAATATTGAAAATGTAAAAGATATTAATTTTAAAGAATTAATATTTAATTTAATGGAAAAAATTAATACTACAACTCATGCTAAAAATTTGAATACTAAGGAATTAAATATAATTACTCTAAAAACCTTAAGAGATTATTTAAAAAAAAATAATAAAGAATTATTTGAAAATAAAAAACAAATTTCTGTTCTAAATAGAGAGCAAAGTATTTCCAATAAAAAAATTAATATACCTCCTAATTTTCAAGATGATTATAGTAATAGATTGCTAAAAAATAAACCATCAATTGATTATGATAATTATGTAAAAGATAGAACATATAATATTGAGGACAAAAATAAAGATATAGATTTTGAATTTAAAAAAGACCCTATTTTAACTGAAACTGATTTTTCTAATAAATTAAATGAACTAGAACAATTAAGAAATGATCCTAGTATGAAAATTGAACAACCTAAAACAGATAAAATGCCAGACGATAAGATTGAAACCAATTTTGAACAAAATAATTTAGTACCAAATAATATAAATATAGAATCTGTTGATAAAAATAATATAAATAATGATTCAAATATGAATAATTTAGATAATCTAGATGGTTTTAATATGGATAGTATTGATGATAGTTTTGGCTCATATAGTTTAGAGTCTAATACACCAAATAACACACCAAATAACACACCAAATAACACACCAAATAATATACCAAATAATGATAATATAGTTGATGAAGATAAATTAATTGAAAATTTATATAAAGAAAATCAAAATCAAAATCAAAATCAAAATCAAAATCAAAATCAAAATCAAAATAATATTAAAAAACAGAAATTAATCATAAGTAGTATTAAAAGAGATACTGATTTATATCCTAGTGCAACAGAATATATAATACCTCTTAAAAGTCCTATTCATAATATAACAAAAATAAAATTAGTAAATAGTATTATTAAAATTAATAAAATTAAAAATAATATAAATTTCTTAATATTAAAATTAAATAATTTTAATATGATTTCATCAAATGATACTAATATAAATGAAAGTTTTGCTATTTTATCAGATAATAAATTATATGATGATGAAATAGTTTTTAATCCTCCATTAGAAAATCTTGAAGAATTTAATATTAATATACTTAATAAATATGGTAAATCATTTAATGATGATAATAATAATATTTTTGAATTTATAATTGAATTTTTATAAATAAAATAAATTAATTAAATTTAATAGAATGGATAATAACTTGGACGAATCACTCGTTATTTATTGTAATAAAATTTTACCCTTTATTAATGATTTTTATTCTAATATAGAATATCTATTAGCATTGATTATAAGGGAAATACGGACAAATGATATAGTATATATTAATTTGAATAGAATTTGGTATGAATATGATAAAGAAAATAGAAAATGGAAAAAATTTAATTTTAATGAAGTATTAGATAAATTAAATAGATTTATTAATATATTTGATGATATTTTTATCAAATATTTAAATTTCTATACAACTTTAAATGGTACTAATAAAAATAGATTAAGAAATATATCTAAAAAAATAGCAAGAAGTTTAAAAAATGAAAGTGTAAGTAAATATAGAATATATGAATATTGTTGTAAATTATTTTCTGTTTCTGATTCAATTTAAGATTTAATTAAATTTTAAAAATTATAAAATTTTGATAAATTTCAATTTAATTAAAAATTAATTAAAACTATTAAAATAAATTAATTAAAATTATTTTTAGATTTTATTAAATGAGTTTAGCATTAGAACCTGAAATATATTGTCCAAGTATAGATGTTAATGAAAACTATATTGATGTTATTCCTTCATTTAATATTATTAAACAAGGTATTGTTTGCCCCTGTGGAACAAGAAAAGATAAAGTATATAATACACAACCAATGTTTTCATCACATATTAGAACAAAAAAACATAAAAAATGGTTAGAACAATTAAATTTAGATAAATCAAATTATTATATAAAATACCAAGAATTAAATAAAATTGTTAAATCACAAAAAATAATTATTGCTGAATTGCAAAAAGAAATAGATAATAAAAATGCAACAATTATATATTTAACAAATCAATTAACTATTAAAGATAATATTGATATATTAAAAAATAATATAAATTTGGAAGAAAAAAAGCAAGAAAATATTCAAGAAAAAATTAATATTGAGGATTTAATAGATTTATAATAAATATTTAATTAGTAATTGTATAATATTTATTTCTCAAATTAAAAACATAATTATCATTTAAATTTTTATTATTTATAAATTTATTAAAACTTATATTTTTAAGAGATTCATTCATAAAATATAATGAAAACATTCCACATTCTGAACCTCCAAATTGATGCCTTATTTTATTATATGTAAATTTAAATTTATCTTCATCTAAATTTTTATATAATTCATAAACTTGCTTCTTTATAACTTTAATAAATTCAATTATTTCCATTGGTGGTTTAATTCCATTTGAATCATAATAATATGCTCCAAAATTCTTATTAGTTTTATTAAAATTTATAAATAATGAAACCCAGTGACTTCCACTTTGATTATGTTTATCTAAATTAAATATTACTCCCAATCTTCTTATATTTTTCTTATATAGTTCTTTCAAATTTATAGAACACATTTCTTCACTAATACATGTTTTTGTTCCGTATTTATTCATAAAATCAATTGGAAATACACCAATAAATTTAAATTTATTATATTTATCTTCATATTGTTTCATAACATTTAATATATTATATGTATTTAACCATGTTTTTGGATTATTTTTCCATTCTTTTGGTTTTTCAGGTCTAAACTTATCTTTATAACTGTCAATACTACTATTTAATTTCATATAATTTTGCTTTAACCAGCAATATTCATTATTACTGCATACTTCTTTATTAACTAATTGTAATTCTTTTAATAATTCTTCTTTATTTTTAATTTTATTCAATTCAATAATTTTTTTAGATTTATCATATTTATAATATTTATTATAATTTCTAGCAATATCTTTTAATTGATTATACGAATAACATGTTTTACAATTAGAAACGGAAGGAGAACAAGTTGACATTATTAATTATTTATTATATTTTTAATTAATTATTAAAAATTATAAATAATTAATATTATTTTATTGCTTTTATGATATATATTAAAATTTGAAATATTTTTTTAATTACTATAATGGTCTATATGTAAAACTATTTAAAAATAAAAAAAAATTTAAAAATAATTTAAGAATATATTTTAATATTTTAAAATATTAACTATTTTATAATGACATTAAATAAGAATGATGAATTCTTAACATTCTTAAAAAAATTTAAAATATCAAAAGGTGGAGATCAAACACATACTAGCATGGGAAGTCCTGCTGGAGCATATTACATACAAACTAGTGATAATAATATGTTTTATAGAAGTTATATCCATTCAATAGAAAATGGAAATGAATTACATATTACAGAAAAACATAAAAGATTCTCACCAATACTTATAGATTTTGATTTTAGATTTAATGTTGTTGATAATAAATTAGAAAGAAAATATAATTATTCTGATATATTAGAACTAGTTAATATTTATACAAAAGTTTTGAATCAATATGTTGATATTGATAATTATAAAGTATATATTTTAGAAAAGAAAGAACCATCATTATATAAAGATAATATTGGTAAAGATGGAATACATATTATAATTCCAGGGGTTGTTACAAAATCAAATTTGCAATATATTATTAGAAAAAAATGTTTAGAATTAATGAAACCAGTTTTTGAAAGACTAGGATTTATTAATACAGTAGATGATATATTTGATGAAGCAGTAATTGAAAAAAACAATTGGTTAATGTATGGGAGTTCTAAACCAAATAA
>Ga0181422_1000478_pt1 | contig 12970 bp, 8 predicted proteins | sample 45SPOviralmetaG_FD_130147 | JGI IMG/M metagenome (GOLD analysis project Ga0181422, IMG submission 130147) | Marine viral communities from the oligotrophic San Pedro Time Series (SPOT) site, San Pedro Channel, CA, USA - 45 SPOT_SRF_2013-07-18 | ecosystem: Environmental > Aquatic > Marine > Strait...
ATTTAGCAGGTCAAGCTATGGGTGGTTTTATTGCAGCAGGTAGACAGACTTGGCGAATGGAAGAAATTAAAAAGGCATCGTTTGATTGGGCAGACTATATGTTAGATGATGATACATAAAAAAAAAGAGGGGGCGTTTAGCCCCCTTTTATTTAGTCTAAATTTAGATCTCCGTAGAATATATCATCATAGCTATCAACTAGACTTTGTATTCGTAATAGTTGTTGGAGACCATCCTCCTCTTTTAATAGATCTTCTATATTACCTTCAATACCTAAAAACTTCATAACATTTTTAACTTCTTTTTTATTTTTACTCGAAAGAATCCTTAAAACATTTATACTTTTAGGCATACCTGTTTTTACAACATCAGTTACGTCTTTTCTAACTTTTGTAGAAATTGTATCTAATATTTTTTGTTTGTCTGACAAAGGTAATCTAAAATAATCTGGATTCTTTTTTAGGTATTCTAAAGCTCTTGTCTCAAAAAACGGAGCTGCTAGTGAGTCCATTTTATTCTTAAGTTCCGCAGGTCCATTAAAACGAATTGATTTCCAATAAGGTCTACCTGCTGCGTTCATCATCTTTTCTATAAGATTTGGCACTTGTAATGTTCTGTTACTAAGTATTTGTTTTCCTATATCTGGAACAAACTGTCTACCTCTTGTTGGGGTAGCACGTCTTGGCATACCTTCTTTTTTATTACCAAGTATATTATCAATGTAACGAAGCATTTGATTCTGAGTTTCTGCACCCTGTCTTCGATCAGGACTCATGTTAGCATCAGATACCATACCCCAGACTTGGTTAATAGGATCTAACGGCCTTGTCGCACCTTGAATAATTCTAGCTGTAGCTCCACTAAACATATCTTCTAAAGGTTGAAAATTACCCTCAAGAGCTTGTTCACTTGCATAAACAATAGTTTGACCTGTAGCATCTAGATCTCTTACAGCTTGTCCACCAACTTGAACTGCTAGTTCTTTCCAAAGATCTGTAGGAACTTCACTCCATTCCCAATTATTATCTTGACCTAAACCGTGAGCACCAATCTGTGAAAGAAGTCTCATCGTTGAAACAGGCCAATCATAGGTTCTATCTTGAACACTGCCATCAGGCTGCATATCTTGGTTATAAGCTAGATTATTTTCTATGCGATCTTTACCACCACCTTTTACGTAAATTCCTGTTGCAATAAGAGACCAACCTGCAGCCATTTTACCTAACGCTTCTGCACCCTCACGAGTTGCAAAGTCTAACTCTTGACCTGTCATTTTTTTAACTGCAAACCTCATGGAATTTATACCAGTTAAGTCAGCCATGGTTGCTACTGTAGTGTTTAAAAAACTACCAAAAGGTACTATAAAACCTAAAGGAGTTCTGTTTGTAAAAAATTCAACATTTTTTGCCCAAGTTCTAGCAGAGATTAAAGATTCTTTTCCTGGAAGTGTAGACCAGTTTACAGAGGCTGTCTCTCTTAATGTACGAAACACTGCTTTATCTAAAACATTTTTCTGAAATCTGTCAGATGCCATTTCAAGCGCAGTGTCAGCAGCTTTAGTAGGATCAAAAAACTTCTCAAATGTCATGCCATATTCACGCATAATTGCCTGATTTAGGTTTGTACCGAAAGACCATATTTTAGTTAGCTCGTCTTGTAGCCTAACCATAGTTAATGTTTGAGCACCCTTAGTTACAGCATCAAGACCTTTAAATGCTAACATCTCTGCTTCTTCTGATCCCCGAAGAACACTACCTGGTTTACGTTTGATCTTATCTAAGTTAAAATCAGACAAAGCATCACGTACACCACCATCACCAGAGACATCTCTAAATAATTTTTCAGCTACTTTAGGATTTAAAGAAAGGATTTTGTCAGCATACTCCATAGATATGTCTGGAGATAATACATCAACTCCTCTACGAACAGCACCAACAGCAGAGCCATAAGACCTATTCATAAATTTTTCTGCGGCTTCTTCATTACCTGCTAATTTGTAGATACCTGATTGACCAAGGTTAATTGCTGCTGTAAAAAAATCTGCAAGATTGTTAATACTTACAAGTTGTGTAAAACCTTTTACGTTTGCACCAGTTGTTGCCAAGTGAGATGTAAGAAGTCTTTTATAAACAGACATAGTATATTGTAATCGTTTAGGTTCATCAGCTAGTTTAGAATTACCACCTGCTATTGCTACAGCATCTTTAATATCTACTCCAGCTTTTTCTAAACGACTTAGATGAGATGGTAGCCATAAGCTTTCACCTGCGAGACTTGCTTGACGTGAAAAATGTGAGGCGAGACTCACTGGTGTAACCTTATCTCCAGTTATAACAATACCGTCCTCATCCATAAACCTTAGTTTATATCCAGTATCTTCCTCAAACTTTTTGACTACCTGTTTAACTTTAGGGACTGAAAGAAATTTAATACTTTGGCCAAATACACCTGATATACCAATGCTTCTACCAGTCTTTTTATTTACTTCTTCTAACATAGATTCGTGAACAACAAACCCTGCTTCTTTTAAGGCTTGATAATAACCTTTTGTTTTACCGTCTGGATCTCCTAAAAAGAAGTATTGAAAAAAAGCATTTGTTACTTCGTCATCTGAATACTTTTCATTACGTATTGCTACACGTTCTTTTGCTTTCTCTCTAAACTTAGGCCAAGCTAAAAAATCTTTTGTACTACCTTTTATTAAACCAAAGTTTTCATCAACAGAATTAATAAGAACTTTCTTTTTAACTCGTTTACGAAGTGCTTTCTTAGCATCTTCTAAACCAATTTTAAGAACGTTCTCATCAAACTCTTTATAAGCTAGAAACTGTGGTGCTATCTCACTCTTACGAAACTCTTTAATAGATGCACCTACTGTTTTTAATGTAGGGATAACGACAAGAGCACCTGCTGCCGCAAGTGCCGTTTGAGCTGCTTCATATTCTTTCTGAACACCTACGTCAATAAGTTGAGATTGGTAAGCAACATCTACACCTGCACCTATTATAGCATCTGCTGTAGCATATGGTAGAGTAGTAGCAACTGCTTTTCCTACACTAGCTAAAGCTGTCTGTTTAGCTACACCTTTTTTAATCTGCTCTTGATATGCTTTAGTCATCAGCTTACGTGCGGCTGCAGAACTTGCCTTAGTTGCACCAAAGCCAAATAGTTTACCTAAACCTAAAGAAAGTATTGTTGATGGGTCATAAACGGCAGACTTACTGTAGTCCCAAATAGCATCTCCCATCTCTGCCCAAGAACCTTCGCCTGTAAAAGCATTGTCCATTTGATCAAATAGCAGATAACCTGCTCCGAGTTTTGCCTTAGTACTATCATCAGATGACATACCATACGCAATCTCGTTAGCAGTTGTAACTGTTTGACCACCTGCAAAAGAACGTTGGTAGTTTTGCCAAACTTCAAAAACTTTATCGTCACTCATTTCACGATAATCCTGAGAGGATAGTCCACCTATTGCACCACCTGCCAAGCCAGTAACACCACGTCTAGTTTTTGTAAGTACGCCACCTGGAGTAAATCTAGATTCAAGATTAGAACGAATAACTTCCATAAAGCGATCATCTTCTACGATGTCCTCTTTAGTTAATTTACGTCCATATTCTGCAAAAATATTTTCTAGATCGACATACGAAGAGTTGTCAATCCCTTGAGGTACTATAGGAGATTTAGCCTCACCAATTTTATTTAATATGATTGGTTCTTCAAAATCTTTATTTATAACTATAGGTGGTTCAAAATTTCTATCACCTGCAATTATTGGATCTTCAAATTGTTCTGACATTTATTCACCAACTTTAATTTTACTGAATGGGGATAGGATTACCAGTCTGACTATTAATTACAACATCACCTGCTTTTAATATTCCAGCTGCAGCTAAACTTTCAGCAACTGCTCTGTTAGGAACAGTTATTTCCTTAGCGGCAGCATTAAGTAGTGCAGGGTTTAAAGGTACATTTTTAAAACTAGGGTAAGCGTCCTGAAGTATTTTAGTATAAGTTGTACCGTATAGACCTGCTAGTGGCATAACATTATCATTTTCATAAGACTTGGTAGCATTTTCAAGTTCTATTTTTCTATCCATTAACCAACCACGTTCAGCTATTTGTTCTTGTGAAAGGTTAGTAGTCTCTGATACAGATTCTAATTCATTTATTCTAATAGTGATTGCATCTACATCATCTTTAGCACGGCTAAGGTTAAATGATATTGCCCTTTTTTCAAATTTATCTAAATCTTCTATAGAGGGTTTTTCTACAAATGCAGGTTGAGGAAAAAATACAGCCCCAGATGACTGTGACTTTAACAAATCTTTATACATAGAGTCCATTTCACGCCCAATAAACTTTTCCATCTCTGTAAAGTCTATTTCACTTGCCGTAGGTTGACTTAAAACAGCACTCTCTACTATGCCAGAGACAACCTCATCTGGCAAGGTTAAACCTTCATTTTCAAATAGTAATCTTTGTTTTTCTAAGATGTTTAATAGATTAGAGGCTGCTGTTGAATCACCAGTGGCTAAAATAGGTGCAAGTGTTTCTTTACCAATATTATAATTTTTCATCAACGCAGCAGTAGCTACACCAGTGGGTGTACCCTTACTCGAACCAGATTTTGTAAGAAAATTATTACCGTATTTCATAGCTAAGTCAAGAGCTAAAAGTTCTTTTTTATCCATTCTTTCTTCTGCCAACCGCTTAGCTGCATCTTCTTCCGCAAAATATTCCTCTAATCCTACAAAACTCACCATCGTTACACCCTCGCCATTAGACCAGTTTTAACTGGTTCTTTTTCTTCAATCTCTGGTTTTGTTTCTTCTATAGGTTCTGGAGCAGGAATTTCACCTTGTTCTTTTTCTAACTCTTTTAACATCTTATTAGCACGAGCTACATCACGTCCATAAGATAAGTTTTTATCAACCTCTTTGTTTTCAAAACCTTCTTCATAGTCTATCTTAGCTACTTCAGCAAAACCTTTTATATACTCGTGAAGCACAGGTGCAATAACAAGGCTTACATCAACACTGTGTATACCTTCCATAACAGCACCACGAAGCATTCCTTCTACAAGTGTTACTAAATCTACCCCAAACTCTAAAAAATATAATGCATCTTCCATAGCACCATCAGCAGAGAGATTATCTATATGTGCATCAAGAGCTTCTATAGGATCAACTATTTCTGGGGGTCTTTCATAAGCTTGACCTCTAGGCTCTGCAGTTAAAGACTGTCCTGGTATAGCTCTTTCAAATGTTAACATTACGTAAGACCTCCATCTTTATTAGCCTTCATGCTCTGTGCTCGTTCTACCATACTTTTATTACTTTCTCGAACTTCTCTCATTTTATCTAGCAGTCTTTGACTTGTAGATTTTTTATCGGTGTTTGATCCAACCTGTTCAACAGTAGATGGCCTTGCAAGACCCTGCATTTTTTTAGGATCTACTGAAGCTTGCTTGGAAGTTAAACCCATTTCAACAGCTTTTATAATATTTTTGTAGTTTTGTTTATAATACATTTTTTACCTCTAACTTAGAAAATACCACTTAGTATACCCTCTGAACTTGTACCAAATAAAAATCTTGCACCAAGTTTTGTTTTAGCAGCACTTTCAGCTGAATCAAGTTCCATTCTTGCCGCCTCTAACTCTTTATTACCAAGAATAATTCTTAATGCCCTATCCATTGCAGATTCGTCAGAAGCAAATGCAAAACTCATAATATCACGTTCACGTTGCCAAATTTCATCTAAGTTTTTAGCACTTAACGCATTTAAAGTTTTAGCCATATTCATATTACTTTCGTTCTGTGCAGCAGTATTAACTGTGGCTAAATTTTGTCTCCACTGAGCATTAGCTTGAGCTACAACAAGACCGTTTTGCGCATTAAACAAATCTCTCTGTTGCTGTATTTCACCATTAAATTGACGTAATGCATTTACAGCATTTACATTAAATTGGTTCATAGCATTTTCTTGCGCTGAATTAAATTGACCTACTTGCGTAGATAAACTAGCAAAAAATTGATTTGTCTGATTTTCACTTGTAGCATTAAACTGTGTAGCTGCATTTTCTACAGCTTGGTCTGTAAATAATGCTTGAATATTTTGCTGTGCTTTAAATAATTCAGTTTGCTGTTCATTAGATAAATTAGTCATATCCATCTGTAAAAAACTCTGTGCATTTTGTACAGCAGCTTGTTGACGGTTGCTTAGATTAGCCATATCTAGATTAGCTAGTGCAGCAGCCTCAGCTAAAACTTTAGCTTGTTTATTAGAAACGTTAGTAAGTTCTATAGTGTTTGCTGCACGAGAATTTTCTAAGGCTATCTGTTGTTCAGCAGTAAAATTCATATTAGCAATATCTGCTAGTTTAGATGCATTTTGAACACGAGATTGAAATGCTTGATCAAACTCCATTCCCATAAACTGTGCTCTTTGTTGTGCAGAAAGCATAGCACGTTGTTGTCTATTTGACAAGTTCTGACCTTCAAACTGTGCTTGAGTTTGTGCATCTATTTGAGCTATAGGTAGTGCAGCCTCCATTGCAGCTTGTATAATAGCCTGACCTGCCATTGAAGATGCACCTAAACCACGAGCAGCCATCTGTGCTGTAGCTAATCTCATAGCTCCTGCAGCCCAAGGAGGTGTATTGTTATCCTCAAACTGAGCCATAAGTTGTTCTAGTTGACCTTGTACAGTAGCTTGTTTACTTGGAGTAGCTTCTTCTGCTTGAATAGCTTCAGTAAAGTTTTTAGCTGTTTGTGCATTTGCTACACCTGAAATAATCTCACTTTCACCAGTAACAGGATCTGTTTTTATTTTTCTAGCTTCTGGTCCGTCTACTTTAATTGCTGTACCTTGAGCTACCTCAACACCTGATACAGAAGTTCCTACCTGCTGTGCAGCATCTACTTGTGCCTGTGTACCTAAAGTTCCTGTAACAGGAGTTATAGCACCAGTTAGAGTTTGTATTCCTGGCGTTACTGTTGCAGGAGTCATTGTTGTAACAGGAGACACTTGAGGTAAACCTGCTTGAGTAACATTAGTTACTTTAGCAGCTTCTTTTACAGGAGCTAAGTCTATAGTTTTACCTGCAGTACTGCCTATAAAGTCAGCTGTTTGGGGTTTAATTTGAGCTATATTTGCTTGCATTGGTTGCATAGTTTGAGTAATCAAATTTTGTTGCATCTTTTGAAATTGTTCAAGAGATGTTCCATCTATAGGAGTTCCATCTACAGGAGTTTCTTGGTAAAGAGTAGAACCAACAGCAGGATTAACGTTGGATGCAGCATTAACGGAAGGTAAGTTAGCACCGCTAACATCAGTACCATCGTTTGCACCCATTCGCATTGGCGACATAGATGCCATAGCCTGTCTATATTTACCCATACGAGCAGCTAATGCAGGACTAGAGTTTAAAAAGTTTTCTAGTTGAGAAGATGGCCCATCAAACCCTAAGAATTTTCTAGCTAGTTGTACATCTCCACCTTCTGACATTGTTGTAACAACTTTTGTATATCCAGGCGGTACATACTGTAAAGGATTACCATCTGCATCTACACTAATCATCATAGTTTGACCTGTTTGTAAATTTTTATATGTCACTTGTCCACCATAACCCCCTTGTGATTGACTTGTAAGATTAGGCATAGTAGTTCCAGTATAGTTATCATAAACAGTAGTAGTTGCTGGTATTGCAGAAAGTGTTGAAGTTCCTGTTAAGGGAGTACTTACAGTTCCTGTAGTTGCAGACCCTGTTGTAGGATAAACACCTCCCACTGTTTGAAAAGGTGTAGTTTCCGTTGTAACAGCTTTAGGAGTTTGTACAAACGGTTGAGCAAAACCACCTGTGGTAGTAGTAGTTGGACCACCTGGAGTAGGCATAACTGGAATACCTACAGTTGGCTGTCCTCCACCTGTAGCTACAGGGGGTTGAGCACTTGGCGGAGGTGTTGAAGCTTGAGGTGGTGGAGGTGTAGTTGAAGTATCTTCAGGTGTAGATGGCTTAGGTTCATCTATAGTTCCCCCTGTTTGACGAGTTACTTCATCTACAAAATCTTCATATGTAGCAAACTTAGCATTATCTCGAAAAGTAAAGTTAGTTTTAAACGCATTAAAATCCATAGGACTAGCTGTAGCATCACTAGGTATAAAAGGTAAAGACCAAGGTACATTTCCATCTACCATTAGATTTTGATCTTGAGCTTTTTGAGTCCATCCATTTACTATGTTAGATAACTGTTTACGATTATTTATGTAGCTAGTATATATAGCTTGATAAGCTTCCTCTGTCGTATTAATGTTTGGATTGTTTTCAACCATGTAACGTAATCCGTATTCAGTAACACGAGGAGTACGTTGATAAGCAGCTAATGCTAGATTAAGTTTATTACTTTCGTCTCTGTAACTTTGTTTAATAGAGGCAGCATCTCCTGATGCAATTTCAATACCACCTGGTCCTTGTAAAACTGATTGGCCATCTAAACCACCAACCATTCTATAAGTTCCTTGACCTATCCGTATATTTTTAACTGTGTTAAAATTATTATACTCTTCTTCCGTTTCAAAATCATCACGAGTACGATTATCATTTATATACTTATTATACTCTAGTGCCTGAGAACGTTGTCTAGAAGCTTCAAGCACACCTTCACGTCCTGCACCTGTATAACTAATAGTACCATCTGCATATTTAACACCAAAAGAAGTTACAACGTTTTTACCATCTGCATCTTGAACAATATTACCATCTGCATCACGTTCATACTCTACATGCATTGTAGGAACGTCAATAGTACCTGAAGTAATAACTACCTCATTTTGAGGAGAAGTTGATGGTGAATCAGGTGTAACATCTACACTAGATGGTGTAGTCTCTGTGACACTGTCTGCAGGAGCAGGTTGTGGTTCTGGTGTAGGTTCTGGAGATACAGGAGTGTAGTCTGCACCTAGTCCATGACGTTCTTCAAATGTACTACCTGCCTCATGGTCATAAACTTTACCTGTAGGTGCAAGAAGAGTTCCATCACCTCGGTCTTCCCAACCAAATTTATCCATAAGTACTTTTTCTGTTTGACTTAGTTCTGCCATGTCTTATCCCTTATTTACCCATTGTCATCCACACTGCACCTGCAATAAATGTCAGCAGTGCGACAGTGGTTAATTTAACTACAGTTGACCAGACAGACTTACGTGTGTCTCTCCATGCCTCCAGTAAACTTCTCATTTCTATAATATCTCTAGCAGCATCATCATCAAGTAGCCCAATAGAACGTAGTGCCTCTTTAGCACCACGCCTAGCTGCGTTGTCTAGCATTGTCTCTACTTCTTCTGGGGTCAGTTTGATGTCACTCATAGTTTAACTTATAAATCCATATTTGTCAAGATGTTATGCTATTGCGTAGAAAATATAGTTTTCACCATTATTATTTGGGCTATTAGCATTTCCCCCATAGAGCACTTTAAAACCACCAGAATAAGGCTCTAACCAATCATAACTATTGTTATGTGCATTTGTGCCATTTAAACGAATCCAATAAGAGTTTGGTGAAGCAGTTAGACCTCTAGCTGTATCCCATACGCTCCAGTTGCCAACTGAATTATTTATATTTTTAGTTAAAACAAACCTAGCTCCTGACGAGAAGCCACATTCAATGTTTTGATTAGTGCCATTTCCAGTATAACTTCCAACTTTACTGACACCTGGGCAAGTAGCGAAAAGATAAGCTATCATAGGATTATTAGAATCATTTACACTACCATCTTGACCAACAGAAAAAACAGATGCTGTTGGATCAGTAGCAGGAAAAATATTTGCATTTGTAGTTTCGCCTGAATATTGGTTTAGCATTAAATATGCATTATCAGAAAGACCTTTATGCCAAACACCCCAGTTATCAGCAGTACTTCTTCCTTTTATCCAAATCATTTCTGGAGCTACACCTAAATTATGAGTTACATTTCTTGCGTTTCCTGTACCGTTGAAGCAAACAACATCAAAATATCCTGGTGCTCTTTTCCAAGTCCAACTTACAATATTAGCCGTACCACCCCACCAAGCAGCATCTAAATCTATAGTTCCACTATTATCATCCCACATTTCAAATGTGCCATGTGAAATTGTCGTTTCCGCTGCAGTGGATTCTGTTGCTAAATATTTATGACCAGTGATTCTAGGTATAATATATCTGTTGTTACTACCTGTTGTGGGTGTATTAATATTCATGTCTGGAACAAAACCAAGATTATGAGTATTACTGCTATTGGTTGTTATATTAGCAGAAAAAACTTTAGTGGCATCTTCTGGAGTAAATAGTGAGCCACGTTTTATTGCTACATAGATATATGATCCATTAGAGCCATTAAGATTACTACCACCATATTTAAGTTGAAAACCGTTAGAGTTTACGTCTAATACTTCGTAACCTGTTTCATCTGCGTAAGCACTTTCAGCATATTGTATTGCATCCTTATAGCCCGTTTCTATCCCACGCATAACGTCAAATAAAAACCAACTACCTGATTCACTATTACTCTTCATTAAAAGCCACTGAGGTTCAAACCCTGTGTTGATGCTAATAATAGGCCCAGTAGTAGACCCATTTCCATCATAACTACCACAATGAATAATATCTTGATTAGCCTCTGGGCCAAACGTACCATTCTGATCGTGATGCGCCCAGATAAAGGCTACGTAGGTTTGTCCATTTCCATTTGTAAATGCAGAGTTACCTACTGTAAAATTTGTACTTGTTGGTGCTGTGTCTTGCCACCATGTGTTATTGTCATAAAATACTTCAGTTGTGTTTAGTGTGCCATACTCTGTAGCACCTCTAGCTCTATGATATACAGCCCAATCTTTGATACCATCTGTACGCTTCACAAGCATAAAACCAGGAACACTGCCTAAGTTATGTGATATTTGACGATTTGTTTGACCATTTCCAGTATAGGTTACTATGTCAAAAAAGTTTTTGGCTTTACGAAAGCTCCAAGAAACATACTTATTGTTAGTTGTCTGCAATTGAGACATGGCAGCAGTAGTGAACCCATTATTGTTAAAGGTGTACAAAGGACTTGAACCAAAATAAGAAGATACATTTCCTGAAGTGCCTTTATTAAAGTTAGAACTTAATGGATGGTTACTACCTAAATCCTCACTAAGTAACCAATTATTTTGAGTTGAGCCTCTATTTTTTATCCAAACCAAGCCACCTTCGCCATCAAGATCTAGACCATTAGTAATGGTATTTGAGTTTGTACCACCCTTATACAAGTGTGTGCTAAAAACTTCATCTACGTCAAGCCCTGCGCCACCTGCTCCACCTGCACTTTGTAATGCTTGTAATATATTTCTGTTTGACATCGTATACTTTCTTATTAAGCAGCAGCGTCTATTGCTCTTGCACCGTACCAAGTAGTACCTGCATCAATAGTTGTAAAAACTAAGATATCAGTTTCACCTGAAGCAGGAGCATCTGGTGCTGTACCTCCTGCAAAGTCTACAGTATTAGGGTAAGTAATCGTGTGTCCACCACCTGCTGTTAATTTTAACACAAAACCTATTAGATAGCCAGTAGCAACACTGTTAACACTAAAAGTAAATGTAGTGTTACCTGAAGTAGTTAAACTAAAACTATTAAACTGCCCTGCGTTTATTGTTGGTGTTGTACCAGATAAAGCAGTATTAAAACCGTAAGACTGTTGTAAATACGCATAGGCTAGAACAGATGTAGCAAATGGATCAACATAATATCCTGAGTTACCTGAGTCAACAAAACGTGGAGCAACTACATCACTGTTGAATGTAGCTTTACCTGCGTCTGACATATCGAGGGTAAGGGCAGTTATAAAAGACCCATCATCCTTACCTGTAAAAATCATATCCCTGTTGTCAACTTCAGTAACAAATTGCAAATCAGTGTTAGTCATATTTATGGAGCCAACTTGAACTCCACCATCTTTTAAAGCTATAGCCCCATTATCTGCATCAAGAATAATAGTACCACCAGCATCTAGAACGACATTAGTTCCTGCACTAATAGTAAAATTACTAGCATGAGCAATATCACCAGTAAGTGTACCACCTGATAAAGGTAGCTTTGCTGTTACAGCATTTATATCTGATGCACTGACTGTTACACCATCCATCTTGTTTAGTTCTGCAGCAGTGGCTGTTACTGCAACACCACCTATCTGTAGGGCTGTTGAAGCATTAACAGTAGGGGCAGTAGCAGTACCAGTAAACGTTGGGTCAGCTATAGGAGACTTAGTGTTTATCTGTGTCTGTATAGCAGAGGTAACACCATCTACGTAGTTAAGTTCTGTAGTGGTAGCAGTGACACCATCGAGTATGTTTAACTCTGCTGCAGTTGAAGTTACTCCATCTAGTATATTTATTTCTGCTGCTGTAGATGTAACACCTGTCAATTCAGCAGGAGCTACTGCACCATCAGCAAGTATATTTCCAGTAGCAACTACGTTTGCTAAATCTCTAGGTTTACCCATATTGTTTATCCTCTATTTATTATGGCTTTGTAGGCCAGTCAGCATCTTCCAAGTCAGGCCAGTTCTTATGTGTTGGTAGATCACGTAAAGCCTGTCTGTAGGTTTTCATGTTGTCTGCCATAGTAACATCCGACATAGCAGTCCAGTCTGTTTCAGATAGTTTGTTATCTCGTGTACTACGATGACCTGCTGCAGTGTTAGCATCTAGTGTAGCCTGATAAGCTTTCTCATGCTCTGCCTTAGTAGTCTTCTTACCATCTTTGTCTGTGGTATCAGCAAACATATCTTTAGCTACGTACTTCTCAACCCAGTCACCGTTGCTGTTCTGCTCTACACCATCACGCACACTTGTTTGGTATGCTGTTGTTGTAGCAGCAGGAGATGCTAGTACTGGATCAATATTCATTGCGTCACAGACGTTACTGTTCCACACTTTTGGAAGAGAC
>Ga0181422_1000480_pt1 | contig 12962 bp, 11 predicted proteins | sample 45SPOviralmetaG_FD_130147 | JGI IMG/M metagenome (GOLD analysis project Ga0181422, IMG submission 130147) | Marine viral communities from the oligotrophic San Pedro Time Series (SPOT) site, San Pedro Channel, CA, USA - 45 SPOT_SRF_2013-07-18 | ecosystem: Environmental > Aquatic > Marine > Strait...
CTGTGAGTTTCTCACAATTACCATTCAGCCAACCACCTGTAACGGTGATGACTCGAATGACACCCCTTACGTCCTCTACGGTTGCCAGCTTCAACAGCTGACCGTCGCAGAAATGGATCGTGAATCAGGCGAAGTCGGTACAATCGAACTCGTCTTCACAGTGAACGATTGGAACTATTCCTGATCGTCAACTTCCATACAAGCCTCGCTCTTCGGAGTGGGGCTTTTTTACTATCTAGACCAATGAAAGAAACTGAAGCTCCAGTACTAGATAAACATGGCTTTACAATAAAGCCCGCTATTTCTGATAGAGAGTGCATCTTGATCTGTTTGAAAAATGCTCCGTGCGGAGTTGACATCAAGCAAGCTGAAAGGCTAATTAGGAGGTTAGGGTAAAATCTTTTCAAAGCTGATTCTGTGCTGTTAGGAAAGGATGGCGAAAACTAATTTTGGACCGGGAGTGATTGTCACTTCCCAATATTTGAATGGGGCCAGAGAGATCTTTTTTGACGGTGCTGACTTAGACTGGCACTATGCGCCCATTAATCGTCTCGACATTCAAAGAGGCGGACAGGACGGACTAGATAATACATACGTCACTCTAACTACTGAGCAGACTTCAGAGACATACCCTATTTCCGGAAACAAGAGTTTCCTCGGAACAGTTGAGTTCGGTGCGCCAGTAAACACCACCGCATCCGCTGCTCCTAAATCCTGGGCCACTAACACCAAGTTCAATAGTGGCGGTGCTGCACAGAACTTTGTACTGAAATACTCCAACTTGAAAGACGAAGACTTAGTGACTAAGTTCGTCTTGCAGAACAGAATTGATAATTTCCCTGCCATTGACGAAGGACGCTTCTGATGCCTGGATACTCTCCTCTACCGAGAATTGAACTCGACCCGAGGAACGAAGCTGAGCTTGTAAAGGCAGCAGCACGACGGGTCTACGAAGCTTCTAACTCTACTATTAATGACTTCTCCTCTGGCTCGCCAATCATGGCGTTGCTTGAAGGTCAGGCATTTGCACAGTCAGAATTTCTCCAATTTGCAAACCAGTTCCCTGAGTCTGTCCTCGTAGAGTGGATTGGACCTTTCCTTGGTGCTCAGAGACGCACAGGGTCTGGTGCTATGGTTGACCTTAAGTTTACAATCTCCCCTAAAGACCAGCAGTTTGAAGTCTTTGAAGGGTACCAAGTCACCACAGACTCAAACCTAACTGGCGGAGAGTCTTTCAAGTTTATTACGACCGAACGTCTAACCATTCCTACTGGTGAAAGTGAAGGCACAGTGCGTGCTATTTCACTGGAACGAGGAACAATCAATAACGTTCCAAAGAACACCATTGTAAGGAGTTTGACATCTCTTGCTGGTGTAGAGAGCATCACCAACCCTGAACCTGCAACGAACGGTCAGGACCCTGAGTCTCTCTCCGAAGTCAAGGAACGGTTCTTCTCTCTAATCCGTCGTCGCAACCCAGTTTCATCTGAAGACTGGCTAGATTTCTTCACTGACGCATTAGGACCCGGGACAGCTTGTGTTGTTCGGTCCCGCCAGTCTGAAAGAGACTTCTACCGTTACTCCTCAGACTACGTTACTGCTAACCCAGCAGTTTCTTTCTTCCTTCTGAACCCCAACGGTTCTCCTTTGACCAATGCTCAGCGTGACGCTTTGCAGACACTTATCAAGTGGTCATTACCAACCGAGTTCCTGGGACATGTGTATTCGATGGAGGTAGACGAGGTTGACTTTGACCTGAACATTGAGTACGATACTAACCGCCCCTATGCTCAGAACTTAGCACAACTGTCTCAGACTATTCGGAACAACCTTTACACAATTATGACACCCAACGCGGTGTTCCCTGTTGAGCATGACCTGAGAGTTGCTGACGTTGAGTCCGCTCTTTCCGGTTCGTTCCCGCTGACCTTAGGCATTCAAGACAGGTACACGGACCCGGTGGTGAAAGACCTGAAGTCTTACTTCACACCACAAAATGTGTCTCAGTCCGCTTTCCTAAATGCACACACTGCGCCATTTGCCACTGGCGCTCGAGTTAAGGAAGACGACCTGGTGGTTGACTACGGTGATAAACTATTTGAGTGTTACCGCGCAACTCAGGACTTTGACCCAACTACTAACGATAAAGCATACAACGTTAATGTAGGTAACCTGACACTCACTCTAATCAAAACTCTGACCCCTGGACCGTATCAAGCAGGCGACGTGTTCGTTGGTGAGATTGGTGATTTCTATGCTGTCCTTACTGACTTCTCGTTCTCCAACCGAGCCACTATTGGACAGTTGATCCAGAACGGATTCATTGCCTCCAAACAAGTCATCACTGAGTGGTCAGGCAAACTCTCGCCGTTTGACAAAGACGGAAACTACAATCCTGACCTGGTTATGTTTGACCAGGAAGACACAGTGACTGTGGTTGCGTACCCTTCTAATCCTGTCAACCTTCCTAAGTCGTCCCGTCCCGGTGCTCCTATTTATGTTGTCGCCAAAGAGTTCGAAGTAAGCAAAGGTGTCACCACTGTTGGTGGAGCAAAGTCTGCTGGACTTATTGAAAGTAAAATGTCCACCGTGCGCCTCCTAGAAGACGGAATGGCTTACAGTGCTGGTACCTACGTTAAGACTCCAAACCCTGCCGAATTGTCTGCTGGTTTAGTCAATACCGACACCTGTTACCTGACTTCAGCCGACGGTGCTTCCCGTATTGTTGCCAAAGTGGAACAGGACTTCTTCTTTGTTCTAGACGGAGAGGACTACAGTTCCGCCACTCAAAACCTTCTTGAGAACCAAGTCATCAAACAAGTTGCTGTCGTCCCGTTCATCGACTGCCGTGGTGTTGCTACCTTCTCTGCCGAACCTTTCCGCTACAATGCTCGGTTCTCAGCAGGCGAGTACCTGCGCTACCGTGAGAAAGGCGGCTTTGATGCAAAGCAACTCGAGGACTGCGTAAGACTGAACCGTTCTTGTGAGAACCTGACCGGAACATGCAAATTCCTTATCGAAGAAAACCTCCCTGTTCCAAGGTACTTCATCTCCCTTAGCGACTTCACTCCCAACTCAACCAACGTTCAAGACATGCTTGACAATGGTCTGATTTCCGAGGTAAGCAGCGAGCTATTCTACTCAGACTACCACATTCTGGTTTCAGACAACGAGAAAGTATACTCTTCTACCATAACGACTCAACTTGTTGAGAGCGGGCAAGTAAGCGATGCACTTTTACTTGAAAAAGGACGGACCGTTGAGGTTCTTTCTCCAACCGGTATTGAGCGTGGAGTGTATGAGTGGAACGGTCAAGAGTGGGCTAAGTTGATGCCTTCTATGCCTACCTACCGTGACATGTTCCGGTTCTCACCCGGTGATGTCGCTTCATTCCGCAACGTCTCACAGATTCGTAACTACGTTGCCAGGAAACACGTCACGCCATTAATGGAAATTGACCCGTACCTGAAGGCCGGTATTTTTGAGGAGACTGTTTCTACCGAGACTACTAAGTGGATCGACCCTCTGTATAGAGTAGAGGACATTATCCTTTACAGTGACAAAGGAACGAAGAGTTTCTACCGAGCAGTCAAGTCTTTCTCGCCACCTGATGAGAAGACTGTGTGGAATGATACAGTTGTTCCAAACACCCCAAGAATTGAGGAAGCAGTCGGAAGTGTTCTGAAGATCGTTGACTTCGCTGACTGCCTATCTACAATTCGTAGTCGCCTCCCCAACCACATCTCTGCCTTGAAACTTGGACGCTGTCAGGTAAACCTGCGATCCAAGACAACCGGTTCGGCCCTTAGTTCCTATGTCTGGGAAAACACGGACTTCGCCGAGATCGCCTCGGTTCTCTCTCACTCGCCTCGAACAGACTTCAAGTACAAGCCTGTTGACTATGGGACGGGTACAATTGCCTTATGACAAAGAAACAAGAGGTAACAAGCCCAATCCATGCTGAGTCTACGGTTACCGGTTCGTACCGCCCTAAGTTCTTCTCTGAAGAAGCGGTCAAAGCACTTAACCTCCAACCAATCAAAACTGTCTGGGGACTGGAAGGTACTAGACCAATCTACAACCGCCTCCCTGCGATTGAGGAAGGTTATCAGGTTGGTTACGAGTATGATCAACCACGAGTTTACATAGACCCTGCAAAGAACTGGGCTAAGGGTAAGGGAACACTGGAAGTAAAGCGGGACCTAAATAACCCTGCTGAAATTGACATTGAATCCGGTACCATTACTTGGTCAGAAGGTCTGATTGAAGTTGACTCCAGAGATATAGACACCAATGAGTTTAACAACGGGTTCGGTCTTCCTGTTGGATCATACCAAGTAGTCTACAAGATCGTCCCATTTGAAGAAGCCTCCGACTCACCTATTCCCGGCTATGCCGAAGTAGAGGTAGAAGACTCTGGCATCTCCGACGCATACGTCCTGTTCAATGCCTCGTCTCAGTCCACTAGTCACCTAGACTACTACGCTGTTGACAGCATCGAAACCACCAACTCTTGGCGTCCCAACTTCAAAGCTGAAACAGGAAGCTACTATGAGGGGTCTGACTACGTCCTTGACTTCGGAGCCTCAGTTAGAACACAGAGTCTCACCATAAAAGCCGAGTCTTCTAGACTCAGTGATGCCAAAGCAGCACTCTACACGAGTGACGACGGCATCATCTGGAACGTAGCTGACCAAACTGAGTCGTTTAGGGGTTCATGGAACTTCGACATAAGCCGGTGGTACAGCCAGTTTGTTCGTGCTTTCTTCTGGGACGGGCACGCTTCTATTGATAGCTTCTCCTTCACAGGCAGCCTCTACTTTGAAGACCGACGCGTCCAAGAGAAGCAGTATGTCGCAGTCCCAGTCGTACAGGACTTATACGAAGTAGTTGAAGGTGACTACATCACACTCGCTACATTTGAGGTAAGAAACGTAGGGGCAATCGTTAATGTCCGTGACCTACGGTCAGTCTCATACCACAAGCACCAACCTGTTGCGGGTTGGCTGACTCAGTTCCAAGACGACAACCTACGGTGCTTGTTTGACAGCATCACACGGTACTCCGCTCTTTCCCTGAAACCTACGACGTCAAGTGTCCACCTCTACGATGAGATGCTGGACTCGAACTGTTTCGGTCTTGGAGAGATTGACTTAGGAGACAGCCTAGGGGCTCCTCGTCTTGTCCTCCCGTCGGTCGTGGAGATCTACGACGGTAACATCACTCCGAAACAAGTGGAGGTCTTGGCAGAACCAACCGACGACTCGTCTCTCACTAACAGAGCATACGCAAACTATCAACTTTATGACAGCTGGAGCTTAGACAATGGAAAATACTAGAGCGAATGCCGCAGACGTACAGATCACTGGTATTCTGGATATGCGTAACCATGAGGTGACGGGCATGGACACCGACTTAGACCGCTACCCTTTGAGAGATGACCAAGGTACGACCAAGTTGTACGTGGACACAGTGCGAAATGATATCGTCGACAACCTCCCTGTATTGGTGGATAACGGAGACTTTTGATGCCAAAGCCAGTATTTGACATTAAGCAGTACGAGCTGCGTGGTTTGCTCCCCGAGGTTTACACCAAGGAGCAGAAAGAAAAACTGAATGAAACCTTGGCTCGTGTAAACGGTCAAATTGACTGGACAGCTCAGTTGCTCGGATTTAATGGTCCGAACTATTGGGGACTAGCTGACAGGAAAGCAGACGGGACGTATAACTGGAAAGGTCTACCTGAGACTGTAAACCAGAAGCGGAGAATGCAGGTAGGTGCATTCGGACTTTACGGTAAGGACCAACCATACGAGTCGTGGCCTGCACCATTTAACCGTGAAGATGTCGCTGCATCGGCAGACGCTTCGTTCCACTTATTTGTGGAAGACGGAAGAACAGTCGCTTCTCCACTGGGGCAGAATGACGGTGTGGACTATATGCACGAGCCGATTCTCTTTGCAGGTGGATACTACATCTTTGACAAAGAAATCGAAGTAGAAGGAAGGGAGATTGACATTGATAATTTCGTAGAGTACTACTCATTCGCCGAAGACGGTGCACAATACAGTCGCCTACGTGTTCTAGATGAAGCGATTGGCGGAACAATTCTGGTGCGCATTAAAGGTTCCGACGCTCGCCAAGTTCCGTTTGAAGTCACGCACTGGGAAGACATTTCGGACTGGAATACAAACACGGTCCGCCGTCAGTTCCTCGGTATGTGGGGTAACAAAGGTAACCAACTGTCAATGGACTTTGCCTTTGACGCACTGGACCTTTACGGCAACAACGAGAGTTATAGTCTCAAAAGGTCAACAGACCCTGTAAGCATAACACCTGAGCAGTTATTGAACCGTGCGGGTTTGAACCCGTCGTTCTGGACAAACATTAGTAGCGAACCCTACCTCTTCACCGCAGGTGAGTGCGGGACTTGGAGTGCGATTAGTCCTTACTTGAATGGTCCACTGAGAGCAAACCCTTGGGTTCCTCAGTACATTGACGACGAAGTGGTCATTCTCGACTGCACAGACAATTGCGACTACGACCTTTCAATCACCCAGGTTCTCAGTGAAGAGGACGACTATGACAACGGAGAGTATGAGTCGTTCCCTAACTCCGACACTATCTACAACAACGCTTTCTATGAGTGGGCGATTCCCCATAGTAGTGTAACGGAAGACAACAGCAACTACCGGAACCAACCTAATGCCAAATTCACGATTGACGAGGTTGACTACGACCACTTCCCCAGACCGACAGAAGGATTTGAGGAGTCACAGGAATTAATCAGACCTATTGAAAATTCCTTGGACAACGGCTTCCTGGGTGCCGACCCACCAGCAAGTGGGCGAGTGGATGAAGGCGATTACGATCGCAACCCTTGGAGATACATTGAAAGATTCGACATCCGATTCACTCCTAAGACAGACAGAGGCCTGTTGATGCGCGCTGCTTGTCTTGAGTGGATCATGGATCCTGACCTAGACAACGGTACGTTTGAGAACTCAGTATGCACCGCGAACTATGTCGGATGCGATGCAAACAACGGCGTGTACTCAGCGATATATGGTCCTCCTCCCTTTGTTCCTAACTGCCCCGAAGAGTGCTCGGACATCGATCAACAGGAATATTTCCCTGACGTTCCGCCCATTATTGGTCCAAACGGAGTAGACGGCAAGTTCTATCCTGACTACCCTCCTTACGAGCAGCCTACGTCTCAAGTAATGGCAGTGGACAACTCCACCCGACCTTGGGCAACAGTAGAAGACGGCATTTACGACGAGGACAATACACGATTCGACGTAGTAGACTCAACTCAAAGCGGTATTGCTTGTGAGCCCGGAGTTTCCTACGGTTACGATGACGGTGAGTACGGGACTCCGCTTATTGACGAACCTTGCGTCTACAGCAATACAGGGTGTGAAGCCGACAACGGCCTTTACTCTGTGGTTTACGGACCTCCTGAGTTCTTGTCAGACTGCTCTTGGCAGTGTCCACCAATTGACAACGACCTATACGAAGTTCCCGATGGTGCTTTCCTTGGTCCTCGGACTGTCAGTGGTGGCGAGATTGGATACGAACGGTACCTACCACCTGGTTGCACCTATGTAGAAGGCGGTTTGTACTTCGAGTGGGAACCAGAAGAGGACTGTGATTGCAACGTGACTTGTTGTGAAGTTGACCAAGGAGAGGTCGGAGACGACCGCTTCGACGTCACTAACAAAGTTGACGGTAGCTTGTACTCTTTCGATGACCCGCTACCAGAACCTTCGCCTATTCCTCCTATCCCTTGTGCGGAGAATCAGCCGTCACTTAAGATTTGTGATAATAACAACATTGCAGTCAGCCTCGAAGGTGTAGTTGCTACTATTCCGTACTTGTCTGTTCCTAACCTTAAGAACGCCTTAGTTCCCCTCAGAACCTGGAAAGACCGTCCTCTTGTCATCAAAGACGAAGTCGATACAGCGAAACTGGAATACTGGAACTACCTGGTGGCCGATGATAACAAAGGACTTGATGCTCCAGGAAATAACAGGCACTTCATTAGACTCCCTCTTAACTACGAACGGAACGGACGAGAATGGAACAAGGCCTCAGCAGTTTGCAATAACCAGTCCTACTTCTCATCTCCTCCTGACACACAGGAAATGGACTCAACTCCGGCTCAACCTCGTCCGCTGCTGTACTCGGAAGTTTACAACACCACGATCGATGAGTCTAAAGTGGTTTATGAAGAAGACTACTTGGTCTCCTCTGTTGGTCAAGACACTCAAGAAATCCAACCTGGATTTGAAGATGGCGGACTGTTCTTTGAGAACAGCGAGTACATCGCTTTCAATCTCTCAGTGATCACAAACTATGATCCGTTTGAAGTCCGCACCCCGTATGCCGACGGAGAGTGGCGCGGAAAGTATTACTCCATGGGAGTAGAGAAAGGTCTCTCAGGACACCTTCTCCAAGACCTCGAGGATAATAAACTACTCGCCTCGGCTTCACCAATTTACGATGAGAGTATAATTAAGAGGCCTAACGTTCAATTCCCAGGAGAGGACAAGAAGTCCTTACCTCAGAACTTTGTTGTCACTTACGCATACTTCTCAGCTGACTTCTCTGCCTCAGACGACCCGGTCTTCGACCCTGACAAATCTCACTGTTGGAGGAAGAGAGAAATAGGGTCAGCAAAGGTTGACCCCAACGTTGTTCTACCTCCTGACAGTTTGGACACCAACTGCGTGGACAACCCTATTATCACTAACACTGCTTACCTACTACACCCAGCAACTTAAATGGAAAACGAAGAACTAGAACTAGCAGCGCTGGAAGCTGAACTCGCTGCTCTTGAAGCCGAAGAGGCAAAGCCTGAGCCTGTACTTGAGCCAAAGCCTAAGCCTAAAAAGAAGAAAGCGCCTAAGGCCGTAGCTCCTGTTCCCGAGCCCGAAGCCAAGGTCGCCGAGGTGGCTCCTGTTCGCAGGTCTAAACTCCCTCGTCCTATGCGTCCAGAGTCCGATGGGCGGCAACGTGGTATCAGGTATAGAGACTAATGGCTGACAACCAGGCAATAAACGAGCTTGCCTCAATGTTGCGTCGTGGCGACCGAGGAGCACAAATAGCTCAAGAACTAAGTGGAAACATGCAACCCACTTTCGGTCTCATCACAGACGTAGAGGACCCAGAGAGGAGAGGACGCATTAAAGTTGTCCTAGACCAAGTCAACCCTGAGTTTGTAACTGAAACAGGGAATGACCAAGGTGAGTCTCAACCGACAAAGACTGACTGGATAACCCCGGACATTCCTTTCCGTGGTGTGCAACCCGACCAACTGGTAGGAATGCGTGTCCCAGTCAAAGCACGGAACGGCGACCCTAACCGCCTGAGTTTCGGCGCACCAATTTATGACCCCGGTGAAACTGAGTCCCAACAGAAACTATGGGAAGGTGACGCTGACGAAATTCCGCCTAACTCTGACATGGTCAGGTGTCAGGTGTTCCCGTCTGGGTCTCTTCCTGACGCAGGTGCGGAGAACCATGGATGCATAGTCATCGAAGAAGACGGTCCAATGGAATCTGACTGGCTCTGCGTTTGCGTCAAACGTAAGGGCGAGTTCTACTGGGTTCGTCATATCGATATGAACCACGGTCATGCTGGTGAAGATGACGGACAACAGCAACCCGACACCGACGGTGACGGTGAGGTACCAGTCGAGGAACTCACAGTATGGGATTACGTCTTCCCTACAACACACGAAGAATATGAGAAAAACTCAATGCACGGAACAGACCCACGAGCAAACCCATTTGGCGGCGAAGCCAAGTGGCATGGAGGTGCCTAATGCCTTACGATGATTTTAATCCAGAGAATAACTTTGGAGAAGAGAAGTGTGGTTCTTCAGAAATAGGCGGGACACGAGAGCATGCTCGTCCTACTCGTTTTTGTAAGGACGTCACAATGCTTGAAAACTTAGATGTCTCAGGTGATGTTGTAATTCAAGGCAATGTCACTATTGCTGGAACTCTCACCGTAGGCGGGACTATTAAGGCGCCTTTCTTTGATGGTGTTGCTAAAGAGGCCATTACAGCTCGGTCTCTTGGCTGAGGGTAAAATCTTAATACGACAGATAGCCAAGAATGGATAGACGGGCACTTACAGTCGACCCTAACGCATCCGCTGTTCAGCGTGCTAAACCTGCATGGTGGAAGAGTCTGGGTCCGACTCAAAAGCCCTCACCATACGCCACAGCTTCGTGGATCTACAGACGGTACTCTACGTTTGAGTTCCAAGAGAAGCCCGCGGATAAAATCCCAGAGGTATTCGACAACTGGTCTGACTTTTCTGTCAACCTCTATCCAACGGTCTTAGATGGCGGACTCTTCAACAGTCCTCTAACTCCTGAGGCCATTTACGATGAAGGCGGGTTCGAAGGTGGAAGTAGTGGTTCTGAGTTCATCAAACACTACTTCAGTACAATTAAAGTTTACGACTTCTATGCCTCAAACCCCGGGCAGCCTCTAGGAATTGTCCCTATAGATCAGTTTACAGTTTACGACAACTCTAACGACATCCAGGTTCCTATTCCCAACCCAGACCAAATCTATGACAGTCAACTCTTTGCCCAATGGGGTCAAGGTGAAGTCCTAGATGAGTTGAGATACGCTATTATCAACGGGAAACAGTACAGGGTGAAGGACGTCTCAAGCGACACAGCACTTTCCCCTAGCCCTAACCAAGCAACTGACAGCAACGAGCTAGGCAAAGTCTTAGGGCAACTAGAGTACGAAGTGATTGGATCTAACTTGACAATCACTGGGTGGTCACACTACAACTGGCAGGATGCTACACCAGTAAGGAAAGCATTCAAGTCCTTGATAAATGACTTGCCTGAGTGCGTAAGCAGCGTAACTGTAGAAGACGACCCTCATTCATTCTGGACCCAACTTGGGTTCATAAGTCCATACAAAGGTAGCGACGTGCTTGTATACAACGAGAAAATCTTACAGCCAACTCCATACTAATGGCCGCACCGCAAGTAACAGAAGTCTTACAAAAGGTTGACGATAAAATCCTGGTCTACTTTGACAGTCCACTAGACGACTCTGTCGAGTTCCCTGTAACCAGTTTCTCAGTCAACTACGGACGTATCCCCATTTCAGGCGCGTCTTACTACAGCACTGCGGCTATTTTGCTAGTGTTGGACAAGAAGATGACCTTCCGAGACAAGGTCGAAATTAACTACCAACCGCCTGAAGACTTGGCCTTGGCCATTCGTGGCACAGTGGGACCTGAGTCCAGCAACGTTGTTATACGGCGCAATGCGGTAAGGGCGTTTTACAAACTTCCAGTCAACAACCTACTGCCTGTTGACGAAAACCCATGGATGAGCAACTCCAACTTGGGTGGAGGTAAGAAGTATGTACCAGACCCAAATAGTCCCGAAGGCGGCGGTGGGTCAGAAGGTATCGACATTTGCGGTGACGGTTCAGTCGTCATCGGCGGCACCGGAGACGGCGGTACTCCAGACGAAAACGGCGTAGCACCTACGAGAGGTCAAGCCAGCGGCTCAGTCCGTGACTTCTCCTACCCTAACTTTGAAAGGCCAACTCCAAGGACTGCCACACCAGATGACTTTGTCCTTGCCTACGGCCTTCGTGAAGCAATTCAACTAACCAACATCGACGACGCGGATGCTATCCAACCCAATAACGAAAAGTTGTGGATGGCTATTGAGGATGCAAGTGCTCTTATTGATAACTACATCCAACAAGCCAGTCGCGGTGGAAAACTACTAATTTCTTCTAATCGCCGAAGAACTGCTCTTATCATTGCCAGGTACTACCTGGACACTGTGAGACGTAGAGAAGACGTTAAGTCTGACTACGAGCAGTGTATCACAGAGCTTGACAAAGCACGGTCCCTCAAGGATATTCAGAGACCTGACATTCCCTGGTGGGCTGACCCTTGTAACCCCAACCGTGGTGGCGGAGTCCGCTCCCATCGTATCCCACAATACTACAACGGTGTTTCTGGTAAGGGTCTTGACGGCTGGTGGGTTGACTCTTCTGCCGAGCAAAAGTCGGACTTTAGAGACAACAACGTAAACAGTCAAAACAACAATGATGATGACAATGGGGCCACAGGCGGCGGAAGCGCACCCCGTGAACCCGAGCAACCTACCGACGACGGCGGAATGGAAGTCGGCGGTTCTGAACTATGATTACCGGAGTCCTTAAGTGACACTAGCAACCCTACAACACCTCCGGTCGTTTACCGCGGGTGAACATCCCCTGAACCTAGAACCAGGGCAAATCGCCTTCAACATGGCGACTTCAAACAACGACCCTAGTAGAAACGACTACAATACTTACCTCTACGTCGGTAACGGAACTAGCGTCCGTGTCGGTGAAGGAGGAACCGTTCTGGTCACAGGCGGCGATGTGAATAAAGGGTGGGTGCGTTATCGCCTCCGCAATGTGAGCGTCCAAGGTGACAACATCTATGGCGATCTTACTATTCACGGTTCGAAATTAAAGGTTGAAGCTACAGCATCTGCTTTTGGAGAACTTGTTATCCCACAAACACCGAGTGCTTCTGTCAATGGTACAGAACAAGGCTCGATTCGTTGGAACCCCACCAAGAATATTATTCAATCTTGGGACGGTTCAAAATGGGACAGCACGTCTAAGGTTACAGTCTCGGGCTCGGCCCCAGGCAACCCTTCAGAAGGAGACATGTGGCTCGACCCCTCGGGTGCTGCTCCTGTTCTTCGCATCTACATTAATGATGGCGGTGGACAATGGGTGGAAACTACAAGTTCCGATGCTGACCAAGCATTGCAACCTGGCAACGGTGTGACCGCCAATGCACAAAATCAAATTGACATTATTGATACTGGATCTTTCTAATGACAGTACAGGTACAACATAGGCGGTCTAGTACCGCTGACAAAAGGCCTACCGCAGCTAATCTGC